>FWPV01000763.1_pt1 | contig 97766 bp, 86 predicted proteins | sample 2228371 | NCBI WGS metagenome assembly FWPV01 (sample SAMEA103939776, study PRJEB20133) | metagenome
GTTATCCTCCCGGAAATGGTCTCACAACAGCCCTATCCTACACCTATCTCCGCTATTGTGCAATGGGTCTAGTAAGGTGGACTGCACTCAAAGCCAGTAGGTAAGGTAGGCAGCGCCCACCGCCAACTGTTCCCCGCCTCCGGGCATGAAAACCGGCCCCACGGCCGGCTTTTCGTTGGCGTGCGCCCCAGCCAACAGTGAATGAGGAAACCAACGCATCGCCCCCGCCGTCATTCGTTCCATTCCCCATTCGCTGTTGTGTTCCGCCAGCCAGGCGCATCCTCTCACCCCCACAACCCAGCCCCTGCCCCTCTCCCGCATGACTGCGGACTGAGGACTGGGGACTGATGGCAACGGCTTGACAGTTCCACCAACTTGCTCTATTATGGGGCCAGGCCGTAGGGCGGGCTGCGCCCGCCACACCCACTTTCCCCCGGCCGCCGGCCCTGCGCCAGCAGCCTCTGAGCAAGGCCCGGAATCGGGTCAGAAGCCAAGTAGTCCGTAGGGCGGGCTGCCCCCGCCACACCCGCTTTCCCCCGGCCGCCAGCCCCGCGCCGGCAGCCTCTGAGCAAGGCCCGGAATCGGGTCAGCTCACGACCTGGAAATATGCCCCCAATTCGGGCAGATCGATCTCGCGCACGGCCAGGAACATGGTGCTATTCAAAGGCAATTCCTGGCGCAGGTGGACCCGGGTTTCCAGGTCCAGCTCGGGAATGAGCACCGTGCCGCGCCGGTCATGCCGCTCCACCAAAACCCCCACACCACGCCAGTCCGGATGCTGCATCAGGTAGACCAACATCCAATGCTGGCGCGACAAACGCTCCGCCTGGCGCACGCAGCCGGTCACGGCGGCCGTGGCCCCCACCCACTCCAGCACTTCTGCTGGCCCCAACACGCGTTCGCCCCGCAGGTGCGCCCGCAATTGCTGATGCACCACCAGGTCCAGATAGCGCCGCAAGGGACTGGTGGCCTGAACGTAAACCTCCAGGCCCAGGCCCGCGTGAGGACCGGGGATGCTGCTCTGCTGGCTGGGCTTGAGCGCACGGCGGAGGGCATACATCCCGGCCAGGTCCGTCGGTCGCTCGGCGGTATCGGGCGGGTCCTGGGTGGTGAACGGCACGGCGATGCCCCGCTCCAAGGCCAGACGGGCGACGGCTTCCCCGGCCAGGAGCATGGCCTCGCGCACCAGGTCCCGGCTCCGCGAGGGCAATATGGGCTGAACGTGGACCTGCCCCTCCCGCACCCGGATCTTGACCTCCGGCAGGTCATCGAGCCGGATCGCGCCCCGCGCCCGGCGACGAGCCTCGCTCGCCTGGGCCAGGCGGTGGAGGCTTTGCAGTGGCTCCTCCTCCAACCGGGCCTCCGCCTCCTCATACGTCAGCCGGGTGACCCGCACCCAGCTCGGCGTCACCGCCACGTTCTCGATGCCGCCGTCCGCACCCAGGTCCAGGCCGAAGGAGAGGGCCGGGGAGACGTCGTTCAGGCCCAGGCCCAGGGTCTGGATGGCCGGGAGCGGGAGCATGGGGACCATGCCTTCTGGCAGATAGAGGGTGGCCCCGCGCAGACGCGCCTCGATGTCGGCCGGGCTGTCGGGGAGCACCAGGGCAGCGACGTCGGCCACATGCACCCAGAGGCGCTGGCCGTCCAGGCTCAGCGCATCGTCGGGGTCCTGGTTGCCCTCATCGTCAATAGCCAGGGCTGGGAGATGGGTGAGGTCGGCCCGGGCTTCTTGCGGCCAGGCGGGCAGCGCCACGGCCGGGGGAGAGACGGGCAGGCCCAGACGCCGGGGATGAGGATTGACATCGGGCGTCCAATACCGGGTTTCCAGCAGCAGGGCGTGGGCGGTCTCTGGTCTCTCGGCGCGGCCCAGCTCGCGCAACACGCGGCTTTTGTCCTGCCGCGCCAGGGCCAGCCGCTCCACGTCCTCCAGATAACGGCGGTCGCCGGGTTCCCATTGGCCGGCGCGTGCCCGTTCCAAAAAGCCTTGCCAGGCCGCTTTCTCGGCGGACCGGGCGGCGCGGGCGGCCTGTTCCCGGGCCACGTCGTCGGCCGGGCGTGCGGTGATCGCCTGGGGCGTGCCGGCAAAATAGAGGCCGTCGGCGACCAGTTGCCAGGCGGCCCAGGCCGTGGCCGGCGTGTAGACGCCATAGGCCAGCTCGGCCAGTTCGGCCAGGTGGGTGGTTTGCCCGGCCAGCAGTTCCCAGGCCGCATGGGCTTCGCCGGTTGGGGGCTGTAGTTCCTCCAGGCTGTGCAGTGGGCCTGGGTGCAGCAGGGTGACGTCCTTGGGGCGGACCTGGAGGGACCGGCCATCTTCCAGCGTGATGGTCAGCTTGTCCCCAGCCTGTGTCACCCGCGCCGGGCGCTGTTTGTATAGCACCAGGCTATCTCGACCTGGCCGCTGCGCGCTCATGCCACCCCCGTGGGTCGGGCAAGCCACCCCCCGTTCCCTGATAGGAAACGGGGGGCGGCTATGCGAATCCGGTTCCTGAGCCTCATTCGCGGAAGAAATCCACCACCTCCCGGCGTTCCTCCTCACTGCTCATGATCTCGATGAACGTGATGCGTGTCATGGGGAACATGAACGCCACCGCGCCAGGGGTGACGTAGGGGAGAGACTTGCCGTCCAGCCTGCGTGGACTGGTGAGGGTGACGAACTGATCTGTGGGGCCAGGCAACTCGTCCAGCTCGGCCGCGATCGGGTCCTCGTTCGTGAAATGCACGATGACGGTCCGGGCCATGTTTTTACTCCTCGCTGGCTGCCAGCGGCAGCTCGATGCGCAATAATATCATCCCCAGGCGCAGCTCATCGCCGTGGTGCAGCGCCCGAGGCATCAATGGCTCCAGTCGCACGTTGTTCAGATACGAATGATTGGTGCTGTTCAGGTCCTCCACGTAGGGGACGCCGTCGCGAAAGGTGATGCAGGCGTGGCGTCTGGAAACACCCCCCTCGATTCCCCCATCGGACGTGAGGTCCAGGTCTGGGAACACCTGATTGGCCGTGTCCGCACGGCCGATCAGGATTTCCCGGCCCAGCTCAAAGATCTGACGTCGCCCGCTGTTGGCGATCCACAAGGCGAATGAGCCGGGGGCCAACTCGACGGCCCCGAACGGCGTGCCGGGGGACACGACCTTCTTCCCGCGCTCCACCTCGTCTGGCCGCTCGTGAGCGACCTGCCGGCCGCGCAGGGGATCGGTCTGCCTTTCGCCGGCCAGCAGATCCTTGTGCAGCGTAGCGCCGCACTCTTCACAGAACAGCGTGCCCTCCAGGTAGGTGGCATTGCAGCTCGGACAGCGAATCATGGCTCTTGCTCCCTTGGGCTGCGCGGCATAGGGCGATGCCAGGGCAGCAGTGAGGTCAGGCTTCGAGTGCCATAGCGGATGCGCTTCCGGCCGATCAGGGAGGTTTGTCCCGTGGCCTCCAACCGTTTGGCCTCGCGGATGGTTTCTCGCGCCAGGTCCACCTCGCCCAGTTCCAACAGCTTGGTCGCCACAGAGCGCAGGCGCGATGTGGCCTGGTCCACCTGTTCTTCGGCCAGGTCTCGCCAGGCGCGCTCCTGTAGGCGATAGGCGACCACACGCTCCGCAAATCCGCGCAGGCGCGAGTCCAGGGGGGGGTTCTCTGGCTCCCATTCACAGGTAGTCGCCAGATCCGCCTGCACCAGTGGGCTGCGCGCCAGCGATTGCGCGGTTGCCATGCGGCCGAGTAAGCGAACCCCGGCCAGTGGCACCGGCCCGGCGGTGGGCAGCGGGGGCACCTGGAATTCGATCAGCACGGTCTGGCCCGTGCTTCGCTCGATATTGCCCATCGGCAGCAAGAGTTGCCCCTCCGAGGCCACGTCCAGGGCAGCGATGGCGGGGAAGAAGCGATGGGCCGCCCGGACCACCGTGCCTCCTCCGCGCGGCTCCAGTTCCAGGGCCGCATCGCGCACGATCACGTCCCGGAGGCGCTGGATCTGCTCGTGAAAGACAGGGGCGATGCCTTCCGCCGCGTCAATGTACCGCGAGACACCGCCGCTCAACGCGGCCACGTCGTCCATCAGGGCTTCGTTCCAATTGGCGCCCAGGCCCAGGGCGCTGATGCTGATGCCGGCCGCGCCGGCCTGCCGGGCCAGGTCGCGGCAAAGCTCATCATCGCCGTAGGTATATCCATCCGTGAGGAATACGATGTGGCTGAGATGGCGCGGCGAGGCCCGGCGCCGGACCTCCTTCAACGCGGCTGCCAGCCCCTGGGCGATCTCAGTGCCCCCGCGCGCCTGCAAGGTGTTGAGCGCGGCGCGGACGGCCGGCAGATCCACCGGGCCATTATTGGGAACGAGCACCTGCGCCCGATCGTGGAAGGCGACGAGGCTCAAGTTGTCGTGTTCGGTCAGTTGGTCCACCACCAACCGGGCCGCTTCTCGGAGCCGCTGCACGCTGGTGGCGCGCATGGAACTGGAACAGTCCAACAGCAGGCACAGGTTCAAGGGCAGGCCACCGCTGTCAAGGGCCGCCGTGGCGACGATGTCCACCAGCGCGTACACGATCTGGGCCTCTTCGTGGCAGGGCAGGGGATGTCGGCTTAGGGTCCAGCGCAACGTCACCGGCCCGCTGCGCGCTTCTTCGCGCTTCTGGCGGGCGCGGCGTTCCTCATCGTAGGCGGCTCGCCGCTCGCTGTCGCTCAGCACATCAAAGGCGGCCTGGATCAGCAGGAACCGCTCGGCGGCATCGGGGGTGCGATCCACGTCCGGGTGATAGCGCCGCGCCATCCGTCGGTAAGCGCGCTTGATCTCGTCGGCGTCGGCATCCTCCGGCACGAGCAGGACGCGATAATAATCAACCCACGTTTCATGTGATTCAGACAACGGGGCCTCCTAACTCGGACAAGCCGCAACCAAACGAGCTTTATCCACGAAGGACACGAAGGACACCAAGATTTTCTGGGGGTTCCTTCGTGACCTTCGTGTTCTTCGTGGAGAAATTTACGATCCTCCGTAATTCGGACAAGCCGCAACCAAACGAGCTTTATCCACGAAGGACACGAAGGACACCAAGATTTTCTGGGGGTTCCTTCGTGACCTTTGTGTTCTTCGTGGAGAAATTTCGGCCCACTGTACAAAGACTGCATTGGAGAGGTACTACCGCAAACCCGGGCTTTCCCCAGCAGACAGCCATTCTGGCGTGGTAAAAGCGACCAGGATCACCGTGATATTGTCTTCGCCGCCAGCGGCATTGGCCGCGGCGACCAGGGATGCGCAGGCCACCTGGGCGCCGGGCGCGTGGCGCACGAGACGGACGATCTCCGCCTCTGGAACGGTGCCCCATAGCCCGTCGCTGCACAGAAGCAGGTGCGTGGCCCCGGCCAGACGGCGGTAGTACGTCTCCACTTCCAGCTCCTCTGATTGGCCCAAAGCCCGGTAGAGCACGTTGCGCTGGGGATGGTTCTCCATCTCCACAGCCGTGAGCTGGCCCAGCTCGTGCAAACGAGTGACCAGCGAATGATCGCGCGTGATGGCGTGCAATCCCTTGTCGTCCAGGATGTAGGCGCGGGTATCACCCACGTGCGCCAGGTAGATCGCCGTGCCCACCAGCAAGGCCACCGTGGCGGTGGTGCCCATGCCCTGGTTCGCTTCCCGTCGCCGGATCTCCTGGTGGGCGTGGAGCACGGCCTCTGTCAGGATCTCCTGGATGGGACGATTCGCGCCGTTGGCGCCAAATCGGGACGGCAAGGCGGGCCAGACGTGGGCGGCGATGGCGCGCATCGCCGTTTCGCTGGCGGTATCGCCGTCGGCGTGCCCCCCCATGCCATCGGCAATGGCAAAGAGGCCCAGGGGCAACAGTTCCGCGTCGCCACTGCCGGTCACGGTGTGCAGGGCCAGAAAGCGGTCCTCGTTCCGGCTGCGTACCCGGCCGACGTCGCTCAACGCGCCCACATCCCAGATGGGAAAGCGACCGGCGCGATGCGTCACGTCGGCCGGCGGTCCCACGCTGGCGGGCGTGGGAATCCCTTCGGGCTGGGGCACGCCGGGCGCTGCCGCCGTCTTGTCTGCAAACCAACGTCGCAAGTCATGCCAGAGTTTCATGGGGGAGCATCCTCAACCGGTCAGGTTTTCAGGGCATAGACGTGGTGATCCATGGACCCAATGTAGACCACGCCGTCCATGATAAAGGGAGACGAAGGCACCGGGCCGCCGGTCTTGAAGCGCCACCGCAGTTTGCCGGATGTCGCGTCCAGGGCATAGACGTGCCCATCGGTGCTGCCAAAAAAGACCAACCCTTCGGCCAACCGGGGCGAAGACGTGACCTGGCCCTCGGTCTCGTAGGTCCAGAACAGCCGGCCGGTCCGGGCCTCCAGGCAATAGAGTGCACCATCCACAGAGCCGATGTATATCCGGCCCTCGCCGTAGGCCGGCGAGGAGGTCACCTGGTGCTTGGTGCGATAACGCCACACAGCCCAGCCGGTCTCCGGGTCCAGCGCGTACACGTGGCGGTCACCAGAGCCAACAAAGACCAGGCCCTCGGCACAGGTGGGGGAGGAGATCACCCGGCTCTGCGTGGCGGAGCGCCAGCGCACGTCGCCGGCATCCAGGTTGATGGCATACACGTGGTTATCGTCGCAGCCCACATAGACGATGGAGCCATCTATGAAGGGGGTCGAACGGATACGGCCCCACAGGCGGCTTTTCCAGACCTGCCGGCCCCAGCGGCCGTCCACAGCGTACAGGTGGTGGTCATCGCTGCCCACGAGGACCAGGTTTTGGGTGGTGCGGGGCGATGACCGGATTGGCCCCATGGTGCGAAACGTCCACAGGGACCGGCCGTCGCGCATGTGGATGGCATACAGGTTCCCATCCTCCGAGCCGATAAAGACCGTGTCCCCCTCGACACAGGGCGACGCCGAGATGCCCGCCTCCGTGGGGAACTTCCAGCGAAAAGTGCCCTCGCGGGCATCCAGCGCGTACAGATTGTGGTCGTAGCAGCCCACCAGGACCAGGCCCGCGGCGACGACGGGAGAGGAACGGACCTCTTCTTCACAGGCGAACTTCCAGAGCAGGCGTTTGGCCTCGGCGTCGGTGGGCTGGATGCTGGGGAGCGCGGCGGCCCCGGCCGTGGCCTGGCTGGCCAGATCGTAGCGACTCAGGTCCAGGTGCCCGGTTTGGACCAATTCCAACAGGGCCATCTTCATCTCGGCGGCCGAGCGGTAGCGGTCTTCGATGTCGTAGGCCAGCGCCTTCATGACGCAGGCTTCCAGCGCCGGCGAGATCGCCGGATTGATGCGGCGTGGCGGTCGCTCGTGGAACGTGAAGGGGGTTTCCAGGCGTGGATCGCGCCGGGTGAGCAGGTGGTGCAGGGTCGCGCCCAGGGCATAGATGTCGGCGGCCGGGGTGACCACGCCCTTGTATTGCTCTGGCGGGGAGTATCCTTCGGTGCCGATCATGGTGCCCTTGATCCCGGCCTGAAAGACCCGGGCGATGCCAAAGTCAATCAACATCAGCCTGTGGCCCTCAGACAACATCACGTTGGCCGGCTTCATGTCGCGGAAGATGATGGGGTTCGGCTCCTGCCCGTGGAGATAGATCAAGACGTCGCACAGTCGAATACCCCAACTGACGACCTGTTCCTGGGGAAAGAAGGCATTGGTCTCCTTCAGGAGATGTTCCAGGTTTTTCCCGCGCACGTATTCCATCACCAGGTAGACGCGGTGGTTCTCGGTGAAAAAGTCATAGATCTTGGGGATGGCCGGGTGGTTGAGGCTGGCGAGGACGTTGGCCTCGCGCTCAAAGGTGGAAAAGTGGAGTTGGCGGGTGCCGGGGTCGCGCGCCTGGTCCAGCATCTCCTTGATCGCGCAGTACTTGGTCGCACGGGCAAAGCGGCGGTCGCGGGCCAGATAGACGGTGCTCATGCCGCCGATGCCCAGGATGTCAATGATCTCGTAGCGATCCTGGAGCAGCACGCCGGCCTGGAGGGTCAGGCGTCCGGTTCCGTCGGCCGGTGTGCCAAGCGCGATGTCTCGCCGGATAACGTTCGTGTCGGGATGCAAGCTCTCCCCCTCTCTCGTAAATAAACCCCTCCCCCGGCCCCTCCCCGGTGCGGGGAGGGGGGGTCTTGGTTCCAGGCTCCCCCTGCCCTCATAGGGAAGGGGGCCGGGGGGTCAGGTCGCCGCCGAACGCACATTTTCGTGCCGCGCAACGCTGAATAGATACGGACGGTTTTCGCTATCGCATATTATAGTCAATTAACGAGGAGCTTGCAATAGGTATTTGGTCATGGTCCCGGCATCGCGCGGAGTAACTATCTCAGCCGTGTGCGCAAAGGCGGTTTGCCAGGCCCCACCCCGTCCAGCCTGGGCTGGGCGTCTGCGACCTGGCCGGCAGGCCTGGCAAACCCGCTCGGAGCATAGGCTGAACAAGCTATGGGATGTTGCCGCGCCGGGCGACCGCCTACGCGGTCGCGAAAACCGTCTGCCGCGTAGCGGGCAGACGGCCAGCGTCAAGGACGCTCTCCAGCGGCGATTTCAATCGCTAACTCTTGCGGCGAGATCGCCTGTCCGCAAAATGAAAGAACTCCAAGATCTCGGAAATCCCGCTTGACGCTGTCGAGACCATGTCATATAATGAACTGGACTGTGGACAAAGCGGAAGAAACCCGTTTTCTTGACCCTTTGGCAGGCCAGGTAGGCCGAAATCAGGCGTCGCCACCGCAAAGGGAGACGCATTGCGGACGAGAAAACGGGTTTCTGCGCGCCCCTTTGATTTTGTCCAAAGTCTAAGGTATAATGCGGTGGGCCAGGTGACCGCTTTTGCCTGCACTCTCTGACCCGGCGGGGGACGCAACCGTGACTCTGCCCATCTTGTTGCTGTTGATCATCCTGGCGGTGGCGCTGCTGCTATTCACCTTCGAGTGGGTGCCGCCGGACGTGACGGCGTTGGGGGTGCTGCTGGCCCTGGTCGTGTTGGGGCTGGTGCCGCCGGAGCAGGCGTTTGCCGGGTTCGGCAGCGATACGGTGCTATTGCTGTTGGGCCTGCTGATCATGACGGCCGCGCTCATGCGCACCGGGGTCGTGGAGGTGGTGAGCCGCCGGTTGCTGCAGTTCACCAGCCAACACCCCGGCCGGCTGTTGCCCGCCACGATGCTGGCGGTGGGGTTGTTGAGCGCGGTGATCAATAATACCGCGGCCGCGGCGTTCTTCTTGCCGGTGATCCTGGGCCTGAGCCAACGGGCCAAATTGAGCGCGTCGCGTTTGCTGATGCCGATGGCGTTTGCGGCGATTCTAGCCAGCTCGATGACCCTGGTGAGCACCTCGACGAACGTGGTGGTCAGCGGCTTCATGACCCAGGCCGGCCTGGCGCCCATCGAGATGTTCGAGCTGACGCCGGTGGGCGCGCCGGTGCTGGCGGCCGGCCTGCTGTATATGCTGTTCATCGGGCAACGCCTGATCCCCGATCGGCCGGCCCCATCCAACCTGACCGAGACGTTCGACCTGCGCCCGTATCTGGCCGAGTTGCGGATCGCGCCCGGCTCCGCGCTGGCCGGCCGCACCCTGGCGCAGGCAGACCTGGGCCGTCGTCTCGACCTGACGGTGCTGGCGATCATCCGGGACGGACACCGCCAACTGGCCCCGCCGGCCGACGCCGTGCTCCAGGCGGGGGACGCCCTGCTGGTGGAGGGATCATCCGAGGCGATCTTGAAGATCAAGGACATCGCAGGAATTGACATCCAGGCCGACGCCAAGTTTTCCGACGTGGATTTGCAAGACGAGGGGCTGCGCCTGGCCGAGGTGGTGCTGTTGCCGCGCTCGCCGTTCATCGGGCGCACCCCCCGGGGCTTGCAGATGCGCGAGCGGTATCAGATCCAGGTGTTAGCCATCAACCGCCGCACCGGGGCCATTCGCTCCAAGATCGCCGACACGCGCTTGCAGATGGGGGACGTGCTGCTGGTGCAAGGCCATCACAAGCAGATCGCGGCGCTGCAAGCGGAAAACGCCTTCGATGTGCTGGGGGTGGTGGAGGCGCAGCGATTCAACCGTCGGCAGGCCGGGCTGGTGGCCGGGATTTTCGCCGGGGCGCTGCTGCTGGGGGCCTTGAAGCTCGTCCCGCTGCCAGCGGCCGTGCTGTTGGGCGCGCTGCTGATGTTCCTGACGCGCTGCATCACGCCGGACGAGGCGTACCGCCAGGTGGAATGGAAGGTACTGATCCTGATCGGCTGCATGTTGGCCCTGGGCGCGGCCATGCAGTCCACCGGCGCGGCCCAGTTCCTGGCCGAGCGCCTGGCGGCACTGGTGGGAACCTGGCATCCGCTGTGGCTGCTGACGGGCTTTTTTGCCCTGACGGTGTTGCTGACCCAGCCGATGTCGAACCAGGCGGCCGCGGCGGTGGTGATCCCGGTGGCGCTGCAAACGGCGACGCAACTGGGCTTGAACCCCCGCACGTTTGCGATGATGATCGCCATCGCGGCCAGCACCTCGTACCTGACGCCGCTGGAGCCCGCCTGCCTGATGGTGTATGGGCCGGGGCGCTACCGCTTCGTGGATTTCCTGAAAGTGGGCGGGCTGCTGACGGTGGTGGTCTATCTGCTGGCGATCATCCTGACGCCGCTGCTCTGGCCGCTGTGAGACATCCCCGAACGCCCCAGCAGCGACATCACCGGACAGGATACAGAGCAGACGATCACCGGGGTGGGCGTTTCCAATACGGACGCATCCCCAGGGCGCGCGTCACCGGCACCACGAATAGCAGGCCGCTGTGCGGCGCGTTCATGTCGCCGCCCACGGCGCGCTCCGTCGCCGCGATCAAGCCGTCCAGGTCAAAGTCATCGTCCACGACGACGAATATCGTCCGGTGATGATACTCTTCGCCTTCCAGCAGATGGCGCAACGAGGGGAACAACGGCAGGTCGTCCCGTTGGGCGCGTAGCTGTTTGATCTTGTGCAGCCCCACGCTTTCCAGGATCGTCACCCCAGATACGCCCAATTTCTCCCAGGCCTCCAGCACATCCTGGCAGCGTTCCAGGGAGGGCAGCACGACAACGACGGCGTTAGGCATGGCGTACCTCCTTTTCCACAAACGTCAGCCGCAGCAACGGCGGCGTAACCAACGCGGTGACCAGTACGACAAGCGCGAGGACAGAGAACAAGCGGGTCTGGATCAGGCCGGCCGCCACACCCACCGCCGCGACGATCAGCGAGACCTCACCCCGGCTGGTCATCCCCACCCCCACGCGCAGGGCCGCTCGCCAGGCCAGTCCCCCCAGCCGCGCCCCCAACCCACAGCCGATCACCTTCGCCAGGATCGCCACAACGACCAGGGCCAGGGCCAGCGGCAGATCCGCGCCGATTAACTGGTGGAGATCGATCTCCAGGCCAATGTGGACGAAAAAGACCGGGACGAGAAGCGCGTAGGTGATCGGGTGCATCGCCCGCATGATCTCGTCGCGCAGGTGTGAGCGGCCAAAGCCCACGCCAGCGATGAAGGCGCCGGTGATGGCGGCCAGCCCCCCCACGATCTCGGCGGACCAGGCGAACAGCAACGTCGTCACCAGGACCAACGATGCCAGGCCCTCGCTGACCGGCTGACCTTCCACCCAATCTGCCAGGCGCGGCAGCAGGAAACATCCGGCGAGCGCCAGGCCCAGGTAGACGATCATCTGGAACAGCACGAACAGGATCGCCGTCGGGCTGGTTGCGCTGTCGGTCAGCGCGGTAAACACCGCCAGCAGCAGGATGACCAGCAGATCGTCCATTATCGCTGCGCTCAGCAGGGTGACCCCCTCGCAGGTACGCAGCTTGCCCAGCTCCAGCAAGGTCTGCGCGCTGATGCCCACACTGGTAGCGGTCAGGATGATACCCACCAAGATCGCGATCTGGGCCGGGTAGCCGAACAGCCATGCGGTCAGCCCAATCGCCCCCAGCGATACCAGCACGTCGCTGACACCGGTCAGCAGGGTGACGCGCCCGGCCTTGAACATCTCGAGCAGATCGATCTCCAGGCCGGCCAGGAACATCAGGCAGATGACACCCAGGCCAGCCATCTCGGAGACGGTCTCGTGCAGCAATTCGGGATCGTGCGTGTTGGCGAAAATGGGCCAGCTCAGCAGATCGAGCAGGCTGGGGCCGAGCAGCAGGCCCACCAACAGCTCGCCCAGCACGGCCGGCTGGTGGAGTCGCCCGGCCAGCCAACCACCGACTTTGGCCCCGGCGATGATGATGATCAGCGTAAGTACAAGTTGAAGAAAGGGGGTCATCTGTGTTCACCTGGCGTGGCAGAGCCGCTCAGCCATCCGGCGCAGTCCGGTCCCTCTTCACAGGTAACGTAGCCAGATGTAGCCCATCGCCAACGACACGGACATCACCGTGGTCAGTACCCCGTAGCCCAGGAACTGCTTGAAGCGGATGGGGTGGCCGCTCCGGGCAGCCAGGGCGGCCACCACCACGTTGGCCGACGCGCCCACCAGGGTGGCGTTGCCGCCCAGATCAGCCCCCAGGGCCAGCGACCACCATAACGGCTCGGCGCGCATGGTCTGGCCCAGGGCCTCCACCAGCGGGATCATGGTCGCCGTATACGGGATGTTGTCCACAATGCCAGAGGCGATGGCCGATAGCCATAGCAGCAGCAGTGCGGTCAGGGGCAGGCTGCCGCCGGTCAGTTGCAGAGCGGCCTGGGCCACCGCCGCGATGATCCCGGCCTGCACCACGGCCTCTACCAGGATGAACAGGCCGATGAAGAAGAACAGGGTCGTCCATTCGATCTCGCGCAACACGTGCTCCGGGTCGCTCCTGGCCCATAGCAACAGGACGGTAGCCCCGGTCAGGGCGATGGTCGCCGGCTTCAGGTGCAGCGCGCCGTGGATCAAAAAGCCCCCGACCACACCGCTCATGACCACCAGCCCCTTCCACAGCAGCGGCCGATTGGTGATCAGCGCAGCCGTGTCCAGGGCCTCCACGTCCAACGGCCGGCTCGGGCTGACACGCAGCTCTTTTCTGAACAGAAGCCAGGCCAGCCCCAGGAAGGCGACCAGGATCACCACGCTGATCGGCCCCATGTTCTCCGCGAAGGTGAGGAAATCAATGCCGGCCGCGCTGGCGATGAGCACGTTCGGCGGGTCGCCGATGAGCGTGGCCGTGCCGCCGATGTTGCAGGCCAGGATCTCGGCAATGAGGAACGGCAACGGGTTGACTTTCAGGCTGGCGGTCACGAACAGGGTTACCGGCACCACCAGCACCACGATGGTCACGTTGTCCAGGAACGCGGAGCTGATCGCCGTGATCAGGCAAAGGATGACCAGGATGGGGAAAGGCCGGCCTCGCCCCAGCCGGACGGCCTGGACAGCGATCCACTGGAAGAGACCCGTCTCGCGCAGCACGTTGGCGATCGCCATCATGCCCGTCAGCAGAAAGATAACGTTCCAATCAATGGCGTGGAACGCCTGCTCCTGGGACAGCACGCCCAGGACGATCATCGCCAGCGCGCCTAACAGGGCGGCAATGGTGCGGTGAGGCCGTTCAGCGACGATGAGCGCGTAAGTGAGCAGGAAGATGCTCCCAGCCAGCCACATGATATTCACGACGATTCCTCTCGACGGGTCGGCTGACTCCCAGGCCCCAGGCAAATGGCTAACAATTCCAACAGGTTGATGTATCCCACCAGGTGATAGCGGTCGTCCACCACCGGCAGGCCCGACAATCGGTGATCGTGCATCCGCTGGAAAGCCTTCTTGACCGTTTCTCCTCGCTTCACCCACACAGGATCCTGCATGGCGTCAGCGGCAGTACGCAGCCGGCTCTTATTGGCAAAGTCCAGCACCCGCTCCAGGTCGGTGACCTCGCTCAAGAACTCCTCTGGCGTGATGTGAAAGAACACGTCGTCGGCCAGGGCGTGCAGGTCGAGCAGGCCCTCCAGCCGACCATCCCCGGCCACCACGCAAGCCACCTGGACGTTCGGCTGGTTCAGCATGGCGCAGGCTACCTGGTCCAGGGGAGTATCCGGGCTGACGACCGTGGGTTGCAGGTTCAGGATCGCAGCCACATCCTCCACGGGCGTATCGCGCCAGGCCAGCCAGTCTGGCCGGATTGCCGGCGGCGGCGGTTCCTGGGGGGGCCGGGGCCGGACCTTTTGCATGCCCCGGGCCTGAGCCACCGGCAAGACCAGCAGCACGCCACTGTGGGGCCGGTCAAAGCCGCCCACCACGCGCTCGGCCTCAGCGATGGCCCGGTCCAGCAGGTCGTCGTCCTCGATGGCGGCCAGGAGCGTGCGCCGACGCACGTCCTCGTCCTCAAAGAGGTGGTCCAAGGCGCCCAGGCCCACCCGGCTGAGCCAGTTGTGCGTCTGATGGCCCCCCGCGCTCTCCAGGATGGTCACGCCCGGCACGCCAATTTCCCGCCAGGCCCGGAGCAGCTCGGGCAAACATTTCAGGTCATCCAGGATCACGATGAGTAGATGGATCATGGGTCGCGCATCCTTTCCGTTCCGATGCTGCACCTCGTTCACGGAGCCTCCCAGTCCAGCCCCTCGTTCACGTAGCGCATCACCTCGCTCACGCTCAACTGCTCGATGCCCAGCTTGTCCAGCGTGCGCCCGCGTCGCCAGTAGTCCGTCTGATGGACGATGCACGCCAGGCGGATGATGCTATCCATACCTCGCACCGAGACGCCGTAGCGCTGCCCCAGGGCGGCGATGGGCACCAGGCTCATGGGCACGTCCTCAAAGATGTAACGATGGTTCAGGGTAGGCGGGGCCGGGATACCCCGGTAGCCGGGCTGGTTGTGGATCGCCTCGTAGAGGGTGGCCCCCACGGCATTGTAGGCCATCTTCAGCCACTCCTGGGCCGTGCGGGCACGGATGCCCAGGGCCGCCGCCACGGTGACGCGCTCCCGGTCCAGCACCTCCAGCACCCGGGCCACGGCCGGGGTCACGCCGTCAATGTAGAACTGGAACTCGCCGCCGGTGGATTCGATGCGCCCGGCGTTGAGCAACGTGAGGGCCGGGTGGAAGATCGCCCCCATGTTGTTCAGGCCCGTCTGCAGGACGTTGCCGCCGTCAATGAACTGCGGATAGACCGGAGCCAGGACCTCCAGTACCTGGGGCGTGCGCGTGGCCGGCAGCGCGGCCAGCGGCACCGCCTCTTTGATGCCAAAGATGCGGGCCTGCGCCGGCCCATCGGAGCGGCTGGCGTAGATGAGGGTCTCCGCCTCGGCCACGGTCACGTCGGCCCGACAGCCGACATCCCGCAAGACCCGGGCGAACTCGAGCGCGCCGCCGGTGCGGCCGGGGTGCAGCACGACGATCTGCCCGTCGCGCAGATGTGGCGCGGCGGTCCGGGCGATGTCGGCGTGGGCCGAGGAGGGTACCACCACCATGGCCACGTCGGCCTGCGCCAGGGCCTCGCCCATGTCCGACGTGACCAGGGCCAGCCGGCCGAACCCGCGTGGCCCGCCCTCAAAACTCTCCAGCTCGATGCCGCCGCGCCGCTTGATGGCCGCTATGTTATCCGGCGTGCGGTTGTACAGCACGATGGGCAATCCTAGCAGGGCCAGGTGGGCGGCCATGGCCTTGCCCCCGTGGCCCGCGCCAATCACGGTATAGTGTATCATGTCAGCCATCTTGACCTCCCGTTGCAGTGATCTGGCTCTTGTTTGGAAACCTGATAGTTTAGGGCCTCGTGTCCGTCGCCCACGAGGGGCTAAACCGCTTTCCCGCCAGAAACCAGCCGGGCGATCCGTTCCTCCTCGGTCAACGGCCGGCCACTGGCCGGGTCCACGGCCACGCACGCCCCGCGCCCGTCTATGCGCGTGACGACCTGACCGCGCGCGAAGGGGTTGTTGCGCAGGTGCGGGGCGTCCAGTATCCCGCTCGTCACGGCCCGGGCCAGGGTGGCCGGATCGGTGAGCGGATCGGCCACGCCAGGGCCGGCCAGGGCGCGGATGGCAGCCAGGGTGACGCCGGCCTCGCCGACCAGCTCCTCCCGGCGCTGCTGGACGACCGGGTCCGCGGTCATGTCCGGCTGGCCGTGCAGGGCGTTCTCGATGGCGCGCCGGGCCAGCCGGCACGCCTCGATCACGTCGTCGGCGGTGGCGGCGTGGTGCGCTTCGGTGTGCCCCACCACATGGACGATGTGCGGCCGCAGGGCCATCTGCAGGTAGATGCTGGCTGCCAGGTGGGCGCGAGCGGCGTCCAGGTCCAGGGGATAGCTGAGCAGGCCGGTGCGGGTTTGGCGCCAGGTGCGGAAGCTACCCTCACCCCCGGCCCCTCTCCCTGTGAGGGAGAGGGGCGCGATCAGGTCCAGCACGGCCAACATCTTTGCCAGGTCCATCGCGTCCGAGTGGCCGGGCGGGCTGTTGAACATGAGCGGCACGATGTAGTCACGCACGCCAAAGGCCCGGGCATTGTGGGCCGCCAGATAGGACGAGACCACAAAGACCACGTCGGGCGCGTCACGCAGCCCCCAGTGGTGCGATTCGTTCGATTCGACCGGGATGCCCCGTGCGCCATACCAGGCCATCACCTTCTGGTGCTCGCGGATGGAGCCTTCCAGGTCCCACGGGCCACGGCCGTCCATCTGGTTGAACCAGAAGAGCGGGATGGCGCACCAGGCGATGTGGATCGTCTCCACGTACATCTCGGCCAGGCGGATGAAATCATCGGTGCCGGAGTAGGTACGCAGCAAGGGATAGTTGCCCCGGCGGCTGGCGGCAAAGAGCGCGCGATAGTCGTCGGCGCTGCGGACCGGCACGCCGCCGGCCCCGGTGCGACGCGGGTCCTGGCGCTCCGGGTGAAAAAAGTTGGCCTGCGCGTCCTGGTCAATCCCCAGCGAGATCACATCCAGCACCCGGGCCTCCGCGATGCGCGCGATCCCCTCGCGGGTGGCCTCCACCGTGGGCAGACCAAAGTGGTGACGCAGGATGGGGAATGGTGATTTCCAGGCAATGCGCTCGACGGTGGTCTGGGGGAAGCTGGCCTCGACAAGCTCGGTCAGATGCTCGCCTTTCAGGTAGGCCAGGATGGTCTCGACCGGCTCCGCACCGTCGAACACGCGGTCAAAGAAGCCGATGGCCCGCGCCCGCTCGGCCACCGGCGGCGTGCCGCCGAAGGCGAACTGGACGCCGGCTGTGCGCAGGTCGTCGGCGGCCTCGGCAAAGTCGCCCAGGAGCCGCTCGCCGGTCTCCGGCGTCAGGCGATAGGAGACGCCCACCATATCCGCTTGTTCGCGCCGGGCGGCCGCCAGAAGCTCTGTCACCGGCACGGCCGGTCCCAGGAACACCGTGCGCCAGCCAGCGGCCTCGGCCAGGCGCAGAAAGTTCAGCACCCCGGCCACGTGGACGCATTCGCCCAGCGCCCCGGCGACGACGGTTTTCATGGCTGCACACCTCCTGGCTTCTCCGCGATGATGATCTGCGGGCGGACCCAGCGCCCCGGCTGCTCCACCACGCTTACTTGCAGCCCAGCCTGGGCGACGTGTTCGATCCAGGCGAAGCGCTGGTCTGCTGCTGCGGAGCCAAAGACCCGCTGAAACACGCAGTGCAATGCCGGATCGTCCACGACAAAAGAAGCCCCGGTCACGATCAACCGGCCGCCGGGCCGCCCCTCGGCAGGATCGGGACTGCGCAGCACCCGGGCGAACTCGCATAGGGCCGGCCGCTGGAGGATGAACTCGGCCGGGAACGTGGCGACCACGGCGTCGAAAGCGGCGTCCGGGAAGGGCATGGCTTCGGCCCAAGCCCGGGTGCGGGGAACCCGGAGGCCATGTTTTCGCAACTTGCGAGCCGTGATGCGGTGCATGGCCGGCGACAGGTCCAGCCCCCACACGGCCCAGCCGCGCCGGGCCATCTCGATGAGCAGGTCGCCGGTGCCAAAGCCCACTTCCAGCACGCGGGGGCCGATCTCACCCTCACCCCCTCGCTTCGCTCGCCTCTCCCTGGCGGGGAGAGGGGGGCACACTCCCTCCCCACTGGGGAGAGGGCCGGGGTGAGGGGAGTCACACACGTGATCCAGCGCCGCCAGCCGCCAGCCCCACCAGTGCCCCAGGCTCACGAGCCAGCTAACCCAATCATACGCCCAGGCGAACTCGTTGTAGAGCCGGTGGCAGGCCCAGAGGTAGAGCCGGGCGAACCAGTGCAGCATGACGGTGTGTTCCCTCGAAAATGGCAAGAGTGCGGGGGTGTGGGAGCATGGTAGGCTCTCCGCCACCTCCCTGCTTCTCGTTCCACACTAATACTCGTATGCGCTGCCGCCGATGAACTCACGCAGGAGTGAGGTGGGCGGGATAGCCGAATCGTCCTCCACGGGTGTCACCGCCTGGAGCAACTCGTAGACCCGTTTGGCGCGCAGGAAGGCGTCCTGGCGTTGGGGGTCGTCGCGGTAGTCTTGCGCCCACTGGGCGAAATGGTCCATCAACCGGGGCCGCATGATGGGCAACTCGTAGGGCAAGGCGCTGTTGACGATATAATCGGCGGTGTTCACGTAAGGGATGATGTTGCGCAGCTCGCTGCTGCGGACATAGTGCCAGTGCTCCAACGTCTGGCGGGGGTTGTAGGCCCGGTGGGCGGCATCGCGCATCATCCGGCGCATCAGCCGCAGGTCCGTCCAGCGGATGAACCGGCCGTCCGGCCCCTTCATCTGGAGCAACGTCTCGATGTAGAGCTTGAACTTGCGCTCATCCGGCACGCCCTCGGTCATGGGGGCATACAGCCCGTGTAGCGAGTCAATGAGGATGATGTCAGCCGGGCCGATGCGCATGGGGGTGACGTTGTTGGTGCGCGTGCCGGTCTTGAAATCATAGCGTGGGAGCAGCACCTCCTCCCCGGCCACCAGGCGCGTCAGGTGCTCGTTGATGAGCGCCAGGTCCAGGGCCTGCGGCGTCTCAAAGTCATAGTCGCCGTATTCATCTTTGGGATGCAGGGCCAGGTCAAAGAAGTAGTTGTCCACGTTGAGGGCCACCAGGCTCAGCCCGATCTCCCGCAGCCGTTGGTCCAGCTTGATGGTGGTGGTGGTCTTGCCCGATGAGGACGGCCCGGCGATGATGACGATCTTGATCGCATCGCGGCGATCCCGGATGAGTTCGATGGCTGTGGCGATGTCCTCCTCGTAGGCCTGGTCCGACTCGCGCACCAGGTCCGCGAACTCGCCCCGGGCGATGCGCTCGTTCAGGCCGGCCACCGTGTTGACCCCGTGGTCCACCGACCAGACGAGCACCTGCCAGAGCTTGCGATAGGGGATGTTCTCCGAATCGCGGTGCGATTTGCTCTCCTTCTTGCGCCGCATCCGCGACCGTTCGTCGCGATAGAGGATGTAGGCTTTGGCGGTGCGGGCGTGGCCGTTCTCGATGAGCACCTTTTCCACCACGTCCTGGATCTCTTCCACGGTGGGGATGCGGCCAGGGGGCAGAGTCTCTTCCAGGATCGCCACCACCTGCCGGGTCAGGCGTTCGGCGATGGAGCGGTCCCGGCCGCCCACGGCCACGGCGGCCCGGTAGATGGCATTGGTGATGCGGTCCGGGTTGAACGGCACCACCGCGCCGTTGCGCTTGACGACGGATTCGATGGGGGGCATGGTTCACCTCTATGTGCGTCAAACGTCAGGCGTCAAACGTCAAGGAATCCTGACGAATGACGTTTTGACGTTTGACGCTTCACGTCAGGAATGGGTTGTGTCGCCTCTCCGCGCCCACAGTGGTCGCCGGGCCGTGGCCGCTATAGACCACGGTGTCGTCGGGCAGGGCCAGGATACGGGCGCGGATGCTGGCGATGAGCTGGTCATAGTCGCCGCCGGGGAAATCGGTGCGGCCGATGGAGCCTTGAAACAGCGCGTCGCCGCTAAAGACCACGCCATCCCCCACGAGGGAGATGGAACCCTGTGAATGGCCGGGCGTGTGCGCCACCTTGAGCACTTGATTGCCGAAACGCACTTCGTCGCCGTCGTGCAGGAGCACGTCGGCCGGGGGTCCGCCGCGCAGCCCGCCGAAGAACATGGCGAACACGCCAAAGCCCTTCTTGGGGTCGGTGAGCATGGGCGCGTCGGCCGGATGGATGGCGATGGGCGCGCCGGTGGCTTCCTTCACGGCCTCGTTCGCCATCACGTGGTCAAAGTGGCCGTGGGTGTCCACGATGGTCACGATGTCGAGGCCCTGGCGTCGCACCGTATCCAGGATACGTTGGGCGTGGCCGCCGGGGTCAATGACGATGCCCTTCTTGGTCTCCGGGTCGCCCACCACGTAGCAATTCGTCGCCAGGTCGCCCACGACGAGGGGGATGATGATCACGAAAAGTCCTCCTCAGCTTATCAACGGCTACAGGTTTTCCATGAACTCGTCCGGCGTTACCTGAGCCTGTCTCAGGATACCCCGCAAAGTGCCGATTGCCAGGTCGCGGTGCAGAGGAACGACACAGCCAATCGCGCCCGTTGGTGTGTGTTTCTTGAGCACGACATGGCTGCCACGTTGTCGGACTCGCTCAAAGCCCAATCGTTCCAGCGCGTGGATGGCTTCCCGTCCTGATACCCGACGCAGCTCAGGCATAAGCCATCGCCTCGAAGGTCGTCAGCACCGGTCGGCTCACTTCCGGCAGAGGGAACTCCTCAAGATACAGCTCGGTAGCCTCTTTCAGATTGGCAACTGCTTCTTCGATGGTGCGTCCCTGGCTGACTGTCCCCACTTCAGGGCATTCGGCCACGTACCAATCATCTTCTCGGTGCAGGACTGCCGTAAACAGATGCGTCGTCATCGCAGTGCCTCCCAAACAGTGTCTAACTTGGGTGCAGGTGCGTAGCAAACACCTCCAGCCGGCCCTTCTCCTCGCCCACGCGGGTGACGAGGGTCTGGTAATCGGCCGGCGGGGGCGTCTCGGCCACGCGCTCTAACACGATGGCCTCGGCCGGGCAGCCGGTGGCGCATAGCCCGCAGCCGATGCATCGCTGCGAGTTCACCACCGCCACGTCCTCCACGGTGATGGCCTCCATGGGGCAGCGGTCCACGCAGTCGCCGCAGGCCGCGCACGCCTCTGGGTCCACGACGGCGCGGAAGTTGCTCTCCACGCGAGCCGTGGTGTCCTTCAGGCGGGTCATCACGCCCAGGATGCCGCAGCAGCAGGGGCAGCAGTTGCAGATGTAGTCAATCCGGTCGGCGGTGTTGGTGGCGCAGTGGACCAGGCCAGCGTCCTCGGCGCGCTGCAAGATCGCCAGGGCCTCCTCCGGCGTGATGAGCCGGGCCGCGTTGCGCTCGCTCAGGAACCTGGCCGAGTAGTTGAAGGTGAGGCAGACGTCCACCGGCGCGTCGCAGGCCGGCTTGCTGGTCCGGCAGGGGCAGTCAGACACGCCGATGTACCGGGCTTCGCGGATGTAGCGGGCCGCCTCCTCGAAGGGGAAGACCTGCAAATCGGTCCGGATCGCCTCGCCGATGGGCAGGACCCGGGCGAGGGGCGTGGGCGAGCTGCTCAGCTCGTGGCCCCAGCCGCCGTGGTAGTATTCCTCCCACAACTGGCCCAGGCGTTGCCGGTCCGGCAGCCGGGTTGCGCTGTCGCGGACCATGAACGGGAACTCGAACAGGCCCGGCGCGGTGGGCAGCAGGCAGTAGCGGCGCTGGTCGCGGACGTGGAAGCCATAGAGCACGCCCTTGTCGGCCATGCGCTCGCACAGCTCCACGGCGCGCTCCTCCGGCAGGCCGGCCGCCTCGGCGATGTCGGCCACGTCGGCCGGCCAGAAGCCGATGTGCGTCGCCAGCTCGGCCTCCTCCGGCGTGAACAGGTGGCGCAGGATCTCCTGGAATGCCGGGTGCTCCGGCGCGCCCAACGGGTGAGCGGCGAACTTTTCGTGCAAGCGGTCGTATACGTCCATGTTCCCTCCTCAGCGAATATACGAATGTACGAATTGACGAATGTACGAATGCACGAATGCTCTCCCGGCGTATAGGCATTCGTAGATTCGTCCATTCGTAGATTCAATGGAATCGCTCCACCGGCCAGCCGCGTTTCTGGGCCAGCCGGCGCAAGCGCGGGTCCGGGTTCACGGCCACCGGATGCCCCACGCGCTCCAGCATGGCCCGGTCGGTGTAGCTATCGGTATAAAAGTAGCTGGCGGCCAAGTCCACGTCGCGTTCGGCGGCCCAGCGCTCGGCCAGCGTGACCTTGTGCGGCCCGTAACACGGCGGCTCGACCACCTGGCCGGTGAACCGGTCGTCGGGGCCGACCACCAGCCGGGTGCACAGAAAGTCCGGCACACCCAGGTGTCGGGCCAGCGGCTCCACCACATAGTTGGTGGCCGCGCTGAGGATGACCGGCACGTGGCCCTGGGCGCGGTGCGCCTCGAGCCGCTGCCGGCCGCCGTCCGTGATGGTGTGGACGATGCGCTCGCGGAACAGCTCCTGGCACAGCGTGGCAAGCTGCGTCTCCGTGCCGCCGGCCAGGGCCGTGACCAGGTCTGCGCTCAGTTGGGGAAAGCTCACCAGACCGAATTTGTACAGGAAGCCGTACCACAGGACGCTCGCCATCTGGCGGCGGTTGAGCCGGCCCTGCTCGCGCAGGTAGCGCACGTACATCATCCCCGAGCTATCGCTGAGCAGGGTCTTGTCCATGTCAAAGAAGGCAGCGATGTGGGACATAGGTGCTCCTATGGCAGTGTACGCCCATTTTAGCCGGTTTCACGAAACCGGTCAAGTGCCTCCAATGCCCCGGCGTAGGCCAACCGTAGGGCGTGGGAACCACAACCGCCCCCCAAACGTCTCCCAACTGCATAGACACCGTCCGTCTTTTGTGATACAATCTGGCTGCTGGCTATCAGCTTCTAGCTTTGGCTTTTACCTGGGAGGTGTACATGAACCGTCGATCCGGCATCCTGCATCCTGCGTCCTGCACCCTGCACCGTGCATCCTGCATCCTGCTGGTCCTGATCATAATCGTCCCGACCCTGCTGGGGGGCTGCGATCCGCGCCAGTTCGTCGCCGCGCCGACGGTGACCGGCTTTTCCCCGTCGGATGGGGCCATCAACGTCGCGCCGGACACACCCATCCGCATCACCTTTGACCAGGACATGGACGAGGGGTCGGTGGTCAAGGCGTTCGGCCTGACGCCGGCCGTATCCGGGACCACGTTCTGGGACGGGCACACCTTCGTGTTCACGCCCCACATGGGCTGGCAGCCCGGCGTCACCTATGCCGTCACCGTCTCGCCAGTCGCCCGCAGCAGCGTCTTTCGCAGCCTGGATCAGCCGGTCTCGTTCCGGTTCACCGTGGCCGGGGAGCCGGGCGCAGCGGTTGCGCCGCCAGTCACGGCCCCCGAGTCCCTGCGCGTGACCGTGGTCCAGCCGGCCGATGGGACCACCGAGGTGGACCCGGCCAGTGACATCCTGGTGCAGTTCTCCCGGCCCATGGTCCCCCTCACCGCCCTGGACGCGCTGGACAACTCGCCCCCCTTCTCCATCGAGCCGGCCGCCGCCGGCACGGGCAAGTGGCTGAACACCGCCATCTACACCTTCCGCCCCAGGGCCTTGCAGCCGGCCACCCAGTACCGCGTGACCGTCCCCCAGGGCACGGCCGACGTGAGCGGCAATACCCTATCCGCCGACTATACCTGGACGTTCACCACGGTGTTGCCGGCCGTCGTCAGCACCTATCCGGCGAACGACACCCGCTACGTGGGGCCGTCGGACCTCATCACAGTGACGTTCAACCAGCCGATGAACCGGCCCTCGGCGCAGGAACATTTCTCGCTCAAGGCCGGCACCAGGAATGTCCCCGGCCGCTTCGTCTGGCGCGACGACATGACGATGGTCTACCGCCCGGCCGAAAAGCTCGCCCTGGACACGACCTATACCGGCCGCGTCGAGGCCGGCGCGCAGAGCGCCGCCGGCGCGCCCATGCCCAAGCCAATCGAGTGGTCCTTCCGCACCGTGGGCACACCCACCGTCAAGGAGACCCGGCCCAAAGACGGTGCCACCTACTTTGATTCCTACGATGACGTCCAGGTCTTTTTCAGCAACCCGATGGACCAGTCGTCGCTGGGGCTGAGCCTCACCATCGTTCCCACCGTCACCCAGGTCTACAGCTACTGGTACAGTTCCGACACCATCTGGCACATCCACGCCAACTGGCAGCCGTCCACACAATACACCGTCACCTGGGGACGCGGGGCCACCGACCGCAACGGCCTGCCGCTGGACAAGGAGTACCGGCTCTCGTTCACCACGCACGCCCTGGGCCCCTGGGTCTATCTGTATCGGCGCGGAGATGAGGCGTTTTTCTCGGCCGGCGACCCGGCCGTGGTCTACGTCAGCCATCGCAACACCGGGCGGCTGGATTTCGCCCTCTACGGCGTCAGCCCGGAGCAGGCCCGCCGCTATAGCTCCCGGTACACTGCCAATTGGAGAGAGTATACGCCGGCCACAGAAGACCTGCTGCGTTCCTGGGCCATCACCGTGACGGCGCCCTTGAACGTCGCCGGCATCGTCTCCACCACCTTGACTCTCACCGACGGTGTGCCCCTGCCTCCGGGCCTCTACTTCCTGCGCGTGCAGGAGAACCAGGGCCGCACGCGCGACCAGATAGCCTTTGCCGTGTCCCGCTATCAGCTCACCCTCAAGCGCTCCACAACCCAGGCCCTGGTCTGGGCCGGCGAGCTGCGCACCGGCGACCCGGCCCCCGGCCTCAAGCTGGCCTTCTACGACCGGGATGGCTACCGGCTGGGCACGGCCACCACCGACGAGGACGGCGTGGCCCAGGTCACGTTCCCGGCCCCCGCGAACCCCTACATGGGCCTGTGGGCCTTTGCTGCCGAGGACACGGCCAATACCACGGCCGACGCCGACTTTGGCGTCGTCGCCTCCTGGTGGAACAGCGGGCTGGAGGGCTGGTCCTTCGGGCTGCCGTTCACCCTCAGCCGCGAACCGTACCGGGCCTTTCTCTACACCGACCGCTCCATCTATCGCCCCGGCCAGACCGTCTACTTCCGGGGGATCGTTCGCAGCGACGATGACGGCACGTTCAGCGTCCCCCAGGGCTTGCAGGTCCCGATCACCGTCTACGACGGTTGGGGGCGCAAAGTCCATGAGAAGCAGGTCGTCCTCAACGAGTTCGGCGCGTTCGACGGGCAACTGACCCTGAGCGAGGAGGCGGCCACCGGCTCCTACCACATTGACGTCCAACTGACGGACCCGGCCCAGCCACGGGAATGGCGCTCGTTCTCCCACAGCTTTGTCGTGGCCGAGTACCGCAAGCCCGAGTTCGCCGTCACTGTGCAGACAGATCGTGACGAGTACACCCACGGCGACACGATCAAGATGGCCGTGGATGCCCAATACTACTTTGGCGCGCCGGTCGTCGGCGGCAAGGTCCACTGGCGGGTGATGACCGAGCCATACTACTTTAGCCTGCCCGAAGAAAAGGCCGATGGCTGGTACAGTTTCACCGACTATGACGAGGAGTGGGACTGGGAACGCGGCCCCAGCCGCCAAGCCGACGTCGTCACTGAGGGCGCCGGCCAGACCGACGCGCAAGGCCAGTTCGCCACGGAGGTCAAGGCCGACATCAGCCAGAAAAAGACCAGCCAGCGCTTCACCGTCGAGGCCAGCGTGGTGGATTTGAACGACCAGGAGGTGTCCAACCGCACGGCGGCCATCGTCCACAAGGGGCTGTTCTACATCGGCCTGCGGCCCGACGATTACGTGGGCGCGGTCGGCAAACCCCAGATCATCCACACCCTCACCGTGGACCCCCAGGGCGAGCCGATGCCGGGCGTGGCGCTGGACGTGTCGTTCTACCAGCGCAAGTGGTATAGCGTCCGCCAGAAGGACGCCGACGGCTACTTTTACTGGACGTGGACCCACACGGATACCCTGATGGCGACCGCTGTCGTCACCACCGGGGCCGACGGCCGGGCCACGGCCATCTACACGCCCACCGTGGGCGGGACATACCGCATCGTCGCCACGGGAACTGACGAACGCGGTCATGACCAGGCGAAGCGTGGCAACGTCATCCGCAGCGCCGTCTTTCAGTGGGTCACCGGCCGCGAGTACGTGAGCTGGCGCATGGAAGACAACGACCGCATGGACCTGGTGGTGGACAAACGCGAGTATCAGCCCGGCGACGTGGCCGAGATCCTGGTCCCCTCGCCGTACCGTGAGGGCCGGCTGCTCGTCACCATCGAGCGGGGCCAGCTCATCAGCCACCAGGTGCTCACGCAGACCTCCAACAGCATGGTCATCACGGTGCCGGTGCTATCGGAGTACGTGCCCAACGTCTATGTCTCCGTGGTGGTGCTCAAGCGACCTACCGCCGATGACCCCAGCCCCGGCTTTAAGGTGGGCTACGCGGAACTCAAGGTAACTGTCGCTGAGAAGGTGCTGAACGTGACGATCACGCCGGATAAGGAGACCTACGGCCCCCGTGACCAGGTCAGCTATCGCTTGAAGGCTCTCGATGCGCAAGGTCGCGGCGTCCACGCCGAGTTCTCCCTGGCCCTGGTGGACAAAGCGGTGCTGGCTCTCACCGACGATACCACCGGCCGCATTGTGGATGCCTTCTATAGCCAGCGTTGGCTGGGGGTGGAGACGGCCGGCTCGCTGGTGCGGGGCCTTGAGCATGTGAACCTGCGCGCCGCCAGAGAAAGTGGGGCTGAAGCCGGCAAAGGCGGCGGCGGCGGTGAGGGCGAGGGCCTGGTGCGCCGCTTCTTCCCGGACGTGGCCTACTGGAACGCCCACGTGGTCACGGACCGCTCCGGCGAGGCTACCGTGACCGTGGACCTGCCGGACAACCTCACCACCTGGCAGATGCGGGCCATCGGCGTCACCGGCCCAGACACCCTGGTGGGCGACACCACATCCGACATCGTCACGCGCAAGCCCCTGCTGGTGCGCCCGGCCCTGCCCCGCTTCCTGGTGGCCGACGATGAGGTCCGTTTCCTGGCCATCGTCCACAACTATACGGCCGGGCCGCTGGACGTGGCCGTGTCCCTCACGGCTGCCGGTGTGCGGGTAAAAGACGCGCCCACGCAGCGCGTGACCATCCCGGCCGGCGGCGCAGAGCGCGTCACCTGGGACGTGGTGGTGGGCAAGAACGAGCAGGTCACGGTCAAGGTCACGGCCCAGGCGGCGGCCGGCGCAGAGCCGGACGCCGTGGAGCTGACGCTGCCGGTCTATCGCTACAGCGCGCCGGAGGTCGTCGCCACGGCCGGCGAGGTGGACAAAGGCGACAAACGCACCGAGGTCATCCAACTGCCGGCCAGCATTGACACCGGCCAGGGCGAGCTGACCGTGCGGCTGGACCCGTCGCTGGCGGCCGGGATGCGCGAGGGCCTCAAATACCTGCGCGACTATCCGTACCTGTGCGTCGAGCAGACGGTGAGCCGCTTCCTGCCCAACGTCCTCACCTATCGCGCCCTGAAGACGCTGGGGGTCAAGAACGAGGAGTTGGAGCGCGAGCTGCCCGGCGTGGTCCAGAGCGCCGTGCAGCGGCTCTACAAGTACCAGAACCCAGACGGCGGCTGGGGCTGGTGGGGCGGCGAAAGCTCCCGGCCCTGGCTCACGGCTTACGCCCTCTATGGCCTCCAGACGGCCAAAGAGGCCGACTTTGCCGTGGATGACGACGTGATGCGGCGCGCCGCCGACTATTTGAAAAACTATCTGGCCCTCAAGACCGACGCGCGGGCCGCCCCAGACCTGGACACCCGGGCCTACGTCCTCTACGTGCTGGCCGAGACCGGCCAGGGCGATACCGGCCGCACCATCGCCCTCTATGAACAGCGCCAGGGGTTGGCCCACTACGGCCGGGCCTTCCTCCTCATGGCGATGGCAAAGCAGGTGGGCCGGGACGACCCCCGGGTCAAAACCCTGCTCAGCGACCTGACCAACGCGGCCATCCTGAGCGCCACCGGCGCCCACTGGGAGGAGTCCAGCCGCCACTACTGGACCATGAACACCAACCAGCGCACCACCGCCATCGTGCTGAGCGCGCTGGTGCGGGCCGACCCGGCCAATCCCCTCATCCCCAACACGGTGCGCTGGCTCATGGTCAGCCGCCAGGAAGGGCGCTGGGAGACCACCCAGGAGACAGCCTTTGCGGTGCTGGCCCTCACCGATGTGATGCTCTCCACCGGCGAGTTGGAGGGCCGCTATACCTATCGCGTGACCTTTAACGGCCGGACCATCGCCGAGCGCGCCGTCACCCAGGCCAACGTGGGCGAGCAGGAGACGCTGGTCATTGACGCGGCGGACTGGCTCATCGGGCTGGATAAAAAGAACGAGCTGACGATAGAGCGGTTGCCCGGCGACGGCAAGCTGTGGTACACGGCCCACCTGCGCTACTTTCTCCCGGCCCAGGACATCCTCGCCAGCAGCCAGGGCATCGGCATCGCCCGCGAGTACCTGCCCTATGGGGCCAAAGCGGACGAGCTGACGGCCGGCGTGCGCACCTGCCAGGTGGGCGACGTCATCCAGGTCAAGCTGACCATCATGGCCCCCAATGATTTGCATTACCTGGTGGTGGAGGACTGGCTGCCGGCCGGCTTTGAGGCCGTGGACACCAGCCTCAAGACCACGAGCGCGGCCTACGAGGAGCCGACATTGACCGGCAAGGAGCGACGCTGGTGGTGGTATTACGTCACCAGCACCGATCTGCGCGACGAAAAGGCGGTGCTCTTTGCCACGCGCCTGCCCAAGGGGACCTACGAGTACACCTACCTGATCCGGGCCACCGCGGCCGGCGAATTCCGCACCATCCCCACCTTCGCCTACGAGATGTACTTCCCGGAGGTCTGGGGCCGGTCTGATGGGGGCGTGTTCACCGTGACGCCGTGATCGTGAAACGCAAAACGTGAAACGTAATGACGCCATACACGTATGACTATCACCAGGAAGCCGACATCATGGAGGTGTTTTTCGCCGATGAAGAGGCTACGGCGGCGGTGCACCTGACGCCGGGCATCACGTTGCACTTTCGGCCGGAAGACGAGCGGGCGATCAGCCTGATCTTCAACAACTTTTCGGCCCTGGTCCAGCCGGACGAATATGGGACGCGTGCGGTTCGGCTGGAGGCCGAGCGCTGGCCGGAGCCGTTGCGGGCCGTGGTATGGCGCACGCTTCGCGTGGCCCGCCCGCCCGTGAGCGAATGGCTGACGGTCAGCTCGTATCGCCCCCCGCGTGTGCGTCGGGCGATCCCCCTGGCGGCGGTGCGTCCCGGCCTGGCGGCCGCATCATAGACCCCACCTTCCCGCAAGCTCCGCGCTTTCGGGAACGTGAGCGGTTTTGAGGATGCCAGACGCAGTTCTGCTCGCCGAGAAGATAGAACGTCGTCGCCAGTGATTTGACTTTTCAATCTGAAGGAGGAAACAGATCATGGAAAGTTTGTGCGCCGGAGTTGGTACCCTCGTCATGGGGAGCCTGGGGGTGTTCTTCTTGCTCTTTATCGTGCTTTCGCAGGGCATCAAGCTGCTCTACGAGTACGAGCGCGGCGTGGTGTTCACCCTGGGCAAGTATTCTAGCACGCGGAAACCCGGCCTCACGTTCATCATCCCTGTCTACCAGACCATGCGCAAGGTGGATATGCGCATCAAGACGGCCGATATCCCCCGCCAGGAGGTGATGACCAAAGACAATATCCCCATGCTGGTCAACGCCGTGGTCTACTTCAAGGTCGTCAACCCGGCCGATGCCATCATCAAGATCGAGGATTACGTGTTCGCGGTGCGCCAGTACACCCAGGCCGCTCTGCGCGACGTCATCGGCAATAGCGAGATGGACTTTGTCCTCACCGAGCGTGAGCGGATCGCGGATAGCATCAAGACCATCGTGGACGCCGAGACGAGCGGCTGGGGCGTGGACGTGGAGGCCATCAAGATTCAAGAGGTGGAGCTGCCGGCCGACATGAAGCGGGCCATGGCCAAACAGGCCGAGGCGGAGCGCGAACGCCGGGCCGTGATCATCGCCTCCGAGGGCGAGCTATCCGCCTCGGAGAACCTGCGCCAGGCGGCCGAGAACCTGGCCAAGAGCCGGGGCGCGCTGCACCTGCGCACCCTCCAGACCATCCGGGACATCGCCGCCGACCCCTCGGAAAAGATCGTGCTCTTTGTGCCGTCGGACCTGGGGCGCGCCATCGGTTCCCTCGTCGAGGGCCAGACGGACTAGTGCACCATGCTGGACCAAAAGGTACGCTACTTGCAAATCGCCTTCAACTATGACGCCGGGATGGTGCAACAGCTTCTGCCAACCATCGCGCGGAGCGTGCTCGAATTGCCCCGGGGCCGCGAGCGCATCTTCATCGAGGCCGGCACGCCCTATATCAAGCGTGAGGGCGCGGCCGGCATCCGGCTCATCCGCAGCCTCTGGCCCGGCCACGTCGTCGCCGACCTGAAGACGTCGGACGGGGCGTTGGGCGAGGTGGACATGGTGCGCGCGGCCGGGGCCACGGCCGCCACCGTCCTGGGCGGCTCGCCCACGGAGGCGTTGGACCTCTTTATCGCCCGCTGCGCCGAGCTGGGGATGGTCTCCATGGTGGACATGCTGGGCGTGAACGACCCGCTGAAGGTGGTCATGCGGTTGCGGACGCCGCCGGACGTGGTGGTGCTACACCGGGGCCGGGACGAGGAGACCACCTACGGCAAGGTGATCCAGTACCGGCACGTGAACCGCATCCGCAGCAAGTTCGACGTGCTGATCTCGGCGGCCGGGGGTGTGGACCTGAAGGAGGCGCGCAGCGCGATCTTTAACGGGGCCAGCATCGTGGTGGTCAACCTGGTGCGGCCCGGCGACCCCTGGGCCGGCATCTCCACCGCGGGTGATGTGGGAGCGATGGCCCGGCAATTCCTGGCGACCATCGAGTAAAGCAGCGCCCATCCACGGTCTGGTGGCCTGGCCCACGCGAGGCAGGCCATCTTCTGGCTCGATCACAGACCCCCGAACGAAGCGGTTCGGGGGTCTGTGTGCATCCACATCAAGCGAACGCTCAAACGGGGCCGTCATGTCCCCCGATGACGCCGGCCCCCGCTGCCCCCACCGATGGCGGGAAGCTCGTTGGTGGGGAGTGTTTGGGCTGAGCCGGGCACCGAATAGTCGCAGATGCCGTCGCCGTTCAAGTCTGTATAGAGCCGACACTGCCCTGGATACGGGTCGTTGATCAGGCCCCGAGGGCAGGCGACGTCACCGGTCGGGGAGATGGTGGCCCCGGCATCGCCGTATCCGTGGGCGGCGAGCGCGTTGGCAAGGACCCGGGAGCCGACGAGGCCCAGCAGCCCAACGGCCGCCACGGTGGCCCCTCCCAGCGTCAGGAAGGCCCGGCGGCTCATGGTTGGCCCATTGGTCTCTGCGCAGGCCAGGCCGGGCGCCGTCTCCCGCCGGCGAAACGGCAACATCCGCCGGGTCATGGCGAGTATCCACGACGTGTGCAGCGCCAGGTGGATGCCCACGCCGGCGATCAGCGCCAGGCTGCTCCAGGTGTGCAAGTCGTTCCAGGTGCGGTAGCTGAGGCCCAGGACGCCGGTGGCCGGACTGCCCGGCAGCAAAAAGACCAGCCCGCTGATCGCGCTTCCCACAAACGCGATGCCGATCATCACGTCTACCCAATAGTTCACGGTTGCTTTTTTCATTCAGAAACCTCCTGTCGTTTGCGTGCGCCCGGATGATACCACAAACTTGTGGAGAAAGTGTGGAGGAGGCGTGGAATTGTGGTGGAGTTTCGCCAGAGCGCGGAGGTTTGCTCTCTACGAGGTCTCGGCCAGGGCCGAGAGTAGCCCCTGCAGAGTCCGCATCCAGTCTGGTCCGGCCTTGCCCCGGGGCAGGCGCACCTGATTGCTGCCGAACTTGAGCACGCGACCATAGCGCCGGTACAGCATGGCCCGGTTTCCCTGCGTCGGGTCTCGGAACCGCAGCACGAAATCGCCGTCCTCCAGGGCCACCGCGCCCACCCCCGCCAGCGTCGCCAACGCCCGCAGGCGCAGCACGTCCAGCAGATTTTCCACCGGCCGCGGCGGCGCGCCGAACCGGTCCGTCAGCTCGGCCGCCAGGTCATCCACCTGGGCCACGGCGGCCATCTGGCCCATGCGCTGGTACAGGCCCAGGCGCACGCTGTCGTCGGCCACGTAATCTGGGGGGATGTAGGCGGCCACCGGCAGGTCAATCGTCGGCGCGTGTTCTGGCACAAGCGCTTTGCCTGTCTCCTCTGTTCCCCGGCCTCCCCGTTCCCCGGCCCGCAACTCCTCCACGGCTTCAGCCAGTAGCCGGCAATACAGGTCAAACCCCACGGCGGCGATATGGCCGTGTTGTTCGGTGCCCAGGATGTTGCCTGCGCCTCGGATCTCCAGGTCGCGCATGGCTACCCGGTGGCCGGCCCCCAGCTCGCTGGCCTCCAGGATGGTCTTCAGGCGTCGCTGGGCAACTTCTGGGATGACCTTGCCCGGCGAGGTGAAAAAGTAGGCATACGCCTGGTGCCGACCGCGTCCCACCCGGCCCCGCAACTGGTAGAGCTGGGCCAGCCCAAAGCGATCCGCCCGATCCACGATCAAGGTGTTCACGTTGGGCATGTCAATGCCGCTCTCGATGATGGTGCTACAGACCAGCACGTCGTAGCGCCCCCCGGCAAATTCGGTCATCACGCGCTCCAGCCGCTCCTCGTCCATCTGCCCGTGGGCCACGGCGATGTCGGCCTCTGGCACCAGCTTCCTGAGTTGGGCCGCCGCCCACTCGATGCCGCGCACCCGGTTGTGGACGTAGAACACCTGCCCCCCGCGGTCCAGCTCTCGTAGAATCGCCTCGCGGATGAGGGCCTCGTCGCGCTCGCCCACGAAGGTGCGCACGGCGAGCCGGGCCTCTGGGGGCGTGTCAATCGTGCTCATGTCGCGCACGCCGGCCAGGCTCAGGTAGAGCGTGCGCGGGATGGGCGTGGCCGTGAGGGTGAGCACGTCCACCTCCCGGCGCAGTTGCTTGAACTGCTCCTTCTGCAGCACGCCGAATCGTTGTTCCTCGTCAATGATGACCAGGCCCAGGTCCTTGAACTGTACGTCTTTCTGGAGGAGCCGGTGCGTGCCGATGACAATGTCCACCGTGCCCTGCTGCAACCCCTCCAGGATCGTCTCCTGCTCCTTGGGGCTGCGGAAGCGCGAGAGCATCTCCACACGGATGGGGAACGGCTCCAGTCGTTCCTGGAAGGTGTTGTAGTGCTGTTGGGCCAGGACGGTGGTGGGGACCAACACCGCCACCTGCCGGCCATCCATGACGGCCTTGAACGCGGCGCGCAGGGCCACCTCTGTCTTGCCATAGCCCACGTCGCCACAGATGAGCCGGTCCATGGGACGCTGCTGCTCCATGTCGGCCTTGACCGCTTCGATGGCGGCGAGCTGGTCCGGCGTCTCGACGTAGGGGAAGGCGGCCTCCAGATCGCTTTGCCAGATGGTGTCTGGCGAGAAGGCATAGCCCTGAGCCAGCTCACGGGCGGCGTAGATGCTCAATAGCTCCCGGGCCACCTGTCGGGCCGCCTCTTGCGCCCGCTCCTTCACCCGCTGCCAGTCGGCCGCGCCCAGGCGATGGATGACCGGCGGCCGGCCGGTGGCGCCGATGTAGCGACTGACCCGGCTGATCTGGTCCACCGGCACGTAGAGTTTGTCCTCGTCGGCATAGTTGATGAGCAGGTATTCCCGCTCCACGGCATCCAGGTCTAGCTTCACCAGGCCCCCGTAGCGTCCGATGCCGTAGTCCACATGCACCACGTAATCGCCCGGCTGAAGCTCGGCCAGGAAAGTGCGCTGCTCGATGCTGGAGCGTCGTTTGATCAGACGGCGCGGCGGCCTGGCCCAGCCAAAAAGCTCCGCATCGGTGAGCAGGATCAAATCCCCCTCGAAAATGGCCTGGCTGCGCACGGGCTGGCTGCGCGCGAGCCAGGGATGAGTGGGGGCGCGGTCGCCCAGGGGGAGCCGCCAACCCCCGGCCAGCGTGCCATTCACCAGGGTCAGGCTGCCGGGCGCAGGCGGCGCGGTGATCTCGTCTACCGGCGCCGCGATGATGTCGCGGTCGCGCAGGAGGGCCGATAGCCGCCGGGCCTGGTGCGTCACCATGACCACGCGTTGGCCCTCTGCCAGCCACGCCTGGGCATCGTCCATCACCTGGCGCAGTTGGCTGGAGTAGAGCTTGACCGGCCGCCAGGGGCCGGGGGGAGCACTGTCGCAGGCCAGGTCCCCGTCGCTGACAAAGCTGATGTCCACCACGGCATGTCGGGCCAGACGCGGCGCGACTTGATCCCAGGTGAGGTAGGGCCGGCCAAAGTTGCCGGGCAGCAATCCCTGGGCCACCAGGTCATCGCGCCGCTGGGTGGATTGCTCGTCCAACTGGGTCGCGGCCCGGGCCACGGCCGCCCGGTCGTCCAACACCACCAGGGCCTTCGCCGGCAGGTGATCCAGCAGGCAAGTGGCTTGTGGGTGCAGATAGGGGAGGTAGGTTTCCAGGCCCGGAAACGGTTGCTGCTGGCGCAGACGCTCGCGGTCCTCTGCCAGCCTGGCTCTCGTCTCCGGGTCGCACTGGCTCAGGTCCAACGAGGCCAGCAGGCGGTCGGCGGCCGGGCCACACACGGGGAGGCCCTCCGTGGGGGGGGTGATGGTCACGCATTTGAGGGGCGTGGTGGATCGCTGCGTGTCCGGGTCAAAGGCCCGCAGGCTGGCGATCTCGTTGCCGAATAGCTCGATACGTATCGGCTGGACGCTGGCCGGGGGCCATACGTCCACGATGCCGCCGCGTCGGGCGAACGTGCCGCGTTCTTCCACCACCGCCGCGACGCGATAGCCAGCCGCCACCCATTGGTTCAGCGTAGGCAAAAGCTCGATGGACTGGCCGGGCCGCAGGACCCAGCTATGGGCTTGTATCTCGGCAGGCGTCATGGTCCAATGGACCAGGCCCCGCGCTGACGTGACGATGAGGAGGGCAGACCTCTCTCCATCCCCCCGGCCCCGCTTCCCCTCCCCTGCCAGGGCAGGGGAAGGAGGGGGGGTAGAGGAGAGGTCCGAAAGCCGGGCCAGCACGGTCAGTCGTTCCTGGGCGGTCTCGGTGTCCATCACCCCTCGTTGGTAGGGCAGGGCGGCCGGCGGTGGGAACAAGGCCACGGGGGGCGTATCGCCCTGGTCTGGGGGAAGAACCCAGGCCAGCAAGTTCTCGTAGAGGCGTAGCGCCGTCTGCGTGCGGGCCGTCACCAATAGCAGGATGGTGCGCTGGCTGGCGTGCAAAGCGGCCACCAAAGCCGGCCGGGCCGATTCCAGCGTGGGCATGGTCAGCGTGGCGCCGGGCTGAGCCTCCCGGGCCGCATCGAGGAGCCGCCGGGCGGCGGGCTGGCCCAGGATGAGAGGCAGCAGGCCGGATATGTTCATCGGCCGGGTGGACGGTTGGGGATACGTTTCAGACACAGAATTGCGCACCAGAAGCTCTGGATCGGGAAGATTAACAATTCATTTTACCAGACTCTGGCACAGTCGTCAAACGTATCACGCGCGGGGCAAATGACGGGCTGTTCCCGTTGGGGACCGAAGGCAACTGGCTGTATGGAGATCGCCCGCAGTATTTTTGGATTTGCCGGGCCATTATCGAGCCGGGGATGGCGCGCCCTCCTGACCCTCCTGGGGGTTTGCCGTGGGACCGCTGCCTTCCATCAGCCCCGGTATCGTGGCGCGGGGAACCCATACCGATGTGGCCGGCGCATTCGCTGGCGGTGATGGGATTTGCTGCGACGTCAGCGCGCCGCTCTGGGCCAGCAGGAACAGGAAGAAAATCTCCACCAGCAGCAATCCCAGGACCATCAGCAGATGGATCCGCCAGCGCGGATTCGGCTCGTTCATGGGGAGGCTCCAGCGTCGGCGGGGTATGGCGGCTCCGCACGATTGAAGCGGTTCATGGCTTCTTCCAGGCCATCAGACAGGATGCAGACCACAGCCTGGGCCACACGGGAGTAGACGGTCTCCATGATCGCGCGCTCGTGGTCCGAGAAGGGCTGCAACACATAGTCTGCCGGGTCCATAGGCTCCGGCGGCCGGCCGATGCCGACGCGCAGCCGGGCGAACTCTTGGGTCTTGAGGTACTGGATGATGCTCTGCATCCCCTTATGGCCCCCGGCGCCGCCCTGGCCCCGGATACGGATGGCGCCCACCGGCAAGTCCAGGTCATCATAGATCACCAAAAGGTCGGCCGGGGACCGGCGATAGTAGCCCAGCAAGGGAGCCACCGCCTCCCCGCTGAGGTTCATGAACGTCTGGGGCTTGACCAGCAGCACCGGCGTCGTGCCGATGTGTCCGTGGGCCAGTTCGGCCCGGAACTGGCGCGGGCCGAACGTCAGACCGTGGGCCTGGGCCAGGACGTCCAGGCATTGAAAGCCCACATTGTGGCGATGGCGGGCGTATCGGCGGCCCGGGTTGCCCAACCCCACGATGACCCGCAGATTGGCCCGGACCTTTGGGTCCGAGGGTTGTGCGCTGCGCGTTCGTTGCCAAAACCTTCTCACACCATCAGCTCCCTAGCCTCGTTTGCGCCGAGTGGTGGGCCGTCCACGGGGCTGCCGCAGGCCGTTGGACAGGAGCAGGCTTCGCGCCACACCCATGACCGCCACAAAGATCAGCACGCCCACGAAACAAAAGCCCCCGAAGCAGAAGGCGTTGCCCAGCCGTCTGAAGTCGGGCATCTGAAAGTCAAAATCCAGGTTGAACAAGGAAAAGATAGACGAGCGCTCTGCGGGTCTGGGCGTGCCGGCCGGGAGCGGGGTGGCCGTTCGGATGAGCGTGATGGTGGGCCGGGTGGCCGGGATGGGCGTGGGGGTATCTGGCACCTGGGTGGGAGTGAGCGTAGGGCCGGCCGGCGTGGGCGGTTTCGTGGGGATAGCCGTAGCCAGGGGTGTGCGCACAAAGTTGACGATGACCCGGGTGCGGCCGTCCACCCGGCCACTGATCACGGTATCGGCCTCCACCCCCAGCAGCGTGACCTTGTAGTTTCCCAGGGACAGGCCGGCGAACTCGTAGGTGCCGTCGCCGCGCGTGCTGGTGGTGGCCCCTTCCCAGCCATCGGTAAAGATGCGTACCGTGATGCCGCCCAGGCCCTCGCCCTCGGCGCTGGTGACCCGGCCCTGCACGGCATAGGAGGGCGCGTCGTCCGGCCCCAGAGACTCGGTGATCGCATAGCCTTTGAACCGCACCCCCTGCTGGGCCTGGATCGTGCCCACCAGGAGGATGGCGATGAGCAGGCAGCCCCCCACCCCGACGATCTTGTTCACCGGCGTCACCCCTACAATACGCAATACGTGATACGTAATGCGTATTGCGTATTACGTAAAACGCACTCCTCTTCCGATGTCACGTTTTACGTTTCACGCTTTACGTTTTATTCCCGATACCGTTGTACCACCACGCACGCATTCTGCCCCCCGAACCCGGAGCTATTCGCCATCACCACGTCCGGCGTTGCTTTCCGCGCCGTCAATGGCACATAGTCCAGGTCGCACTCGGGGTCCGGGTGTTCCAGGTTGATGGTGGGCGTGATGATGCCATGTTGGAGCGTGAGCACGGCGTTGATGGCTGAGATGCTGCCGGCCGCGCCCAACATGTGGCCCAGCATGGATTTATTGGCGCTCACCGCCAGCCGATAGGCGTGGTCGCCAAAGGCGATCTTGATGGCGTTGGTCTCGGCCGTGTCGTTGAGCGGCGTGGCCGTGCCGTGGGCATAGATGAGCGAGACGTCCTGTGGTTGCAGGCCGGCTTCCGCGATGGCCCGGGAGAAGGCCACGGCGTTGCCTTTGCCGGTGGGGTCTGGGGCCGCGATGTGGTAGCCGTCCGCGCTCAGGCCATAGCCGGTGATCTCGGCATAGATCCGCGCGTCGCGCCGCCGGGCATGTTCCAACGTTTCCAGCACGACGATGGCGGCCCCCTCGGCGATGACGGTGCCGGAGCGGCGGGCGTCAAATGGCCGACAGGCGCGTTCCGGCGCGTCGTTGTATTCGTGGGTCAAGGCCCGGATGCCCCCAAAGACGGCCAGGCCCAGCCGCGAGATGGCCCCCTCCGTGCCGCCAGCGATCATCACGTCGGCCTCCCCGTATTTCAGCCGGTGAAAAGACTCGCCGATGGCGTTGACGCCGGTGGCGCAGGCCGAGACCGGCGCGCTGCATGGGCCATGCAAATCCAGCATGATCGCCAGTTGGCACGGCGCAGCGTTGATGATGAAATACGGGATAAGCACCGGATTCACGCGCTTGGGGCCATACTCCATGAAGGTCTGCGCCTGGTCCACGATGATGTCCATGCCGCCCACTGCTGAGCCGATCTCCAGGCCCACTCGTGTACGGTCCTCTTTCTCCAGATCCAACCCCGCGTCGGCGATGGCCTCTTGCGTGGCGGCGATGGCCAGGATGGCAAAGCGGGGAAAACGCCGGGCCTCCCGGTGGCTGACATAGTTCCGAGGCTCAAACCCCCGGACCTGGGCGGCGATCTGCACATCCAGGTCGCTGACGTCAAAATCCGTGACCCGATGGGCGGCCGAGCGGCCCGCTATCAGGCCGTGCCAGGTGGAGGGCACGTCCAGGCCCAGGGGTGTCACCGCCCCCAGGCCGGTGATGACCACGCGATGTCGTTGCGGCATGATAACTCCTTGTTGAATTGACGAGATGGGCGAGACGCGATTCGTGTCGCGCGACACGCAACACATGTAGTTTACCACAGGGTGCGATAGCGGGCAAGTGGGGTATGAATCCTTCACGCCTTGACGGGCTTGTGGACGGATGCTATAATGGGCACGTAAGCCGTTCGGCGAGGCGCGGGCAGTTGGCAAGGGCTGGCGTTTGGAGGAAGGGTCTCATGTCCCGCATCGTGACCGTTCACTCCTTCCGCGGGGGCATTGGCAAGTCGCGCGTGACGGCCAACCTAGCCACGGCGGCCGGCCTGCGGGGCCGGCGGGTGGGCGTCGTGGATACGGCGTATGACGCGACGACAGAGGCGATTGCGCAGGCGGGGGGGCAACTGTTCCATATCCCTGCCAGCGTGCAGGCCGGAGAGATCGCCGATGTCTTGCGCGATGCCCCCAACGTGGAGCTGCTGAACGACGGGTTTCGCAAAGTGATCCAGGCACTCAACCTGGATGTCCTGTTCGTGGACACACGGCCGGGCCTCGACGAGGGAACCCTGCGCCCCATGGCCATCGCCGATGTGCTGCTCATCGTCATGTGCCCCGTCAGCGAGGATTTTCAGGGCACCAGTGTGATCGTGGAGGTGGCGCGCAAGCTGGGCGTGCCGCGCATGGGCCTGGTCGTGAATCAGGTCCCGGCCACGTTGGACCGCGATGCGATCCGGCGACAGATGGAGACGGTCTATGGTTGCCCGGTAGCGGCCATCTTGCCCCTGTCGCCAGACCTGGTGCGCCTGGACAGTGCAGAGGTGCTCCGTCTCCAGGATCCTCAGCATCCCTTCTCGCAGGCCATCGAGGAATTGGTGGATTTCGTGCTCGCCGGATAGATCACACAGAACGAATGATAGGGAGGCGATATGGAATGTTGGAAGTGTGGCAAACCAGCCCGGGGCATTTGCGTGTTCTGTGGGCGAGCGGTCTGCAAGGAGGATGCGCAACGGATGCCCCACCCGCTGGCGGCGTTCGTGGGTCAGGGCCAGATCCCCAAGTTGGTCGTGGTAGCCGATGCGCTCTTCTGTGGCGAGTGCCGTCCCCAGCCAGAGCCTATCGAAATGCCCGAGATCTATTAGCCGGGTGCGTGGGCAAAGGAGTGCACCGATGAGCCTGTTCGATAGACTGCAATCGGAAATGGAAGCCCGGCAGCGGGTGGAGGGCCTCGCACCCGCCGACCTGCTGGATCTCTCGCCGGACCTGCGGCGCGTCATCCACCTCATCGCGCGCCGGGGCGAGATGAACCTGACCGAGATCGTGTTCGAGTTGGACCTGCGACCGTCTGAGGCCCGGTCGTTGCTGGATACATTGGCGGCCAAGGGCTACCTGCGCGCGTTCGACGTGCAGGGAGAGCCACGCTACAAGACCTTCTTCGCCCGCCGGCGGGGGCGTGAGTTACCGCTAAACATCTGGGAAATGCTGGACAGCCGGCTCCAGTGAACCCAAATTCAGGTCAAACGTGGGGCAAGCCGCCTGTCCGTGTGCCCTTTCACGGGTCAGCTTGCCTTATGGTGCTATGTTCAAGGTAGGGTGGGCTGCGCCCACCAGCGCGGCAAGCGAACACGCGAAGCTTGCCCTACGGCGCTAAAGTCAGGAGGGACAACATGGCGCGCATTATCTCCATTCACTCTTTTCGCGGTGGAACGGGCAAATCCAACATCACCGCCAACCTGTCGGCCTTGCTGGCCATGGGCGGCAGGCGCGTCGGCGTGATTGATACAGACATCAACTCGCCGGGCATCCACGTGCTGTTCAACCTGCAAGAAGACGAGATGGTCCACTCGCTCAATGACTACCTGTGGGGCAAGTGCGGCATCGAGCAGACCGCCGTGGACGTGACGGCGCGCCTGAACGCGACGATCCGGCAACGGTCCCAGGAGGGCGGCAGACCGGCCGCAGAGATCCAGGGCCAGGTGTTTCTCATCCCCTCCAGCATGAAAGCCGGCGAGATCGCCCGGGTGCTGCGCGAGGGCTATGACGTAGGCCTGCTCAACGACGGCTTTCATGAGCTGATCCGCAAGCTGAACCTGGACGTGTTGATGATTGACACGCACCCGGGCCTGAACGAGGAGACCATCCTCTCCATCGCCATCTCGGACGTGCTGGCCGTCATCATGCGCCCCGACCAACAAGACTATCTGGGCACCAGCGTCACCGTGGATGTGGCCCGCAAGCTCGACGTGGGCCGCCTGATGATCATCGTCAACAAGGTGCCAGCGGTCCTGGACCCGACCGACGTCGAGACCAAGGTGAAGGACTTTTACGCTTGCCCGGTGGCCGCCGTGTTGCCGCACTCGGACGAGATGATGGCCCTGGCCAGCAACGGCATCTTTGTCCTGCACTACCCGGACCACCCGATGACGGCACTTTTCCAGCAGGCCGCGGCCCGCTTGATCGCCTAGCACTACAACCTCCCCTGCGCCATCCTGAGGCGAAGCGAAGAATCTCGTGCGAATACGCCGGATCACCTGCCGGAGACGAGATGCTCGGCTCCCTTGCGCTCAGAATGACATTCGCGGTTGTAGTACCAGCGCAGCGACTTGAGGATGGGACATGAACGGCTTGCTTGGCCGGGTTTTCCGCCTGCGCCCCGGCGAGGGAGGGATCCTGCTCGCCCTGGGTTTCCTCTTGCTGGCCAATGCCGTGGCCGGCGAGATGGCGGGAATCGTGTCCATCAGCAATTTCCTCAAGACCGGCGGCGTCAACGGCGTCCTCCTGGTCTGGCTGATGGACATGTTGCTGATGCTGGGCCTGGCCGGCGTGCAGTCCCTGTTCATTGACCGCTTTGACCGGCTCACCGTCATGCGCGGGATGACGCTGACCTTTGTGGCGGCTTTTGTCGTGCTGCGCCTGTTGTTCGTCTTCAAGGTGCCCGATTGGCTCAACTACGGGCTGATGCTGTTGCTGTCCACCCAGCAACTGCTCATTTTCCCCTTGTTCTTCTGGACCCTGGCGAACGACGTGCTGGACGTGGCCCAGACGAAACGCCTCTTTCCGCTCATCGCCGGGCTGGGGCTGTTCGGCAGCCTGGCCGGCATCGCCTTCACCGCCGTGCAGCCCAGCCTGTTCGCCCAGGCCGGGGTGAGCAGAGAAGAGGCTCTCTCCTTCGTCGTCCTGGTGTATTTGCTGATCTATGTCGTCCTGCAGGCCGGATTCCGCCACGTCAGGGTGCGGCAAACAGTGCACAGAAAGGAATCTGTGCGCGACACGTTGACGGAAGGCTGGGGGTTCGTGCGAGAAGTGCTTTCCTTCCGCTACCTGATGCTGGCCGTGCTGGCCCTGGCCGTGTGCGACGTGATCATCGAGTTCCGTTTCCTGGTGGTTTCCGATGCGACCTTTCCCACCCCCGACCGCTACCAGGCATTCTATAGCCTCTATCGCCTGGGCTATATCCTGGCGGCCTTTGTCATCCAGACGTTCCTGACCAGCCGGGTCATTCAGCGCGTGGGGTTGAAGAATGCGTTTGTGATCATGCCCTTGCTGGCGTTGGGCGGCGCGGCCTGGATGGCGGCCTGGCCCGGCATCGTCAGCGGCGTGGGGGGAATGCTCTTGCAAAAGCTGCCGCTGAACACCATAGACGAATCGGCGCGCAAGGCATTCCAGGCCCTTGTGCCAGAGGAGCGCCGGGGCCGGGTGAGCATATTCATTGACAGTTACCTGTATGCCGGGGGCAGCATCGCCGGTATCTTGATCACGCTGGCCGTTGTCCTGGTGGGCACGTGGCTGGACACGCCGTATTATTTCTACGTGTACCTGGCCGTCGCGGCAGCGGCCGCGTTGTTGGCTCTGGTCGCCGCCCTCAAGCTGCGCCGGGTCTATGAGAGCAGCCTGTTCAACTGGCGCTTGAAACGCCGGCAGCGCCGCGCCGCCGTGCTGGACAAGCTCGACTTCTGAGCCGATGGAACCGCCATGAAGGTGGGGTTGACGTACAACCTGCGCAGCGATCCGGCGCCAGTGGGCGCCACGCCCGATTATTATGCCGAGTTCGATACGGCCGAGAGCATCGGCTACCTGGAATCCGCCATCGCCAGCCTGGGACATCAGGTCTGCCGGATAGGAGACATCTTCCAGCTGGTGCAATTCCTGGCGGCCGGCCAGTCCGTGGACATGGTGTTCAACATGGCAGAAGGGCACTGGGGCCGGTCCCGCGAGGCCCAGGTACCAGCCCTATTGGAGGCATACCGCATCCCCTACACCGGCTCCGACCCGCTCACGCTGGCCCTGTGCCTGGACAAGGCCCTGGTCAAGCGGGTCTGGCAGCAAGCCGGAGTACGCACGCCCGCGTTCTTTGTGGTGACCGCAGAAGCAGATCTGGCCCGGCGACTGGATTTCCCCCTGTTCGTCAAGCCGGCTTGCGAGGGGTCGTCCAAAGGGATTGACGCTGGCGCGGTGGTGACATCGGCGGCGGAGCTGGCGACGCGAGCGGCCTGGGTGCTCGACACCTACCGGCAGCCGGCATTGGTGGAAGAGTTCTTGCCCGGCCGCGAGTTCTCCGTGGGCCTTTTGGGAACCGGCCCGACGGCCCGGGTCCTCGGCGCAGTCGAGATCGTGGAAGACGCGCCGTATGGCATCAGTGGCTTTGCGGAGAAGCAAAAAAGCCCGGTGCCTCCGGGAACCTACCGGCCCGTGGCGCCGGGGCCACTGCGGGACGAGCTGGGCGCGCTGGCACTGCGGGCCTACCGGGCCGTGGATTGCCGGGACCTGGGCCGGGTGGACCTGCGCCTCGACCGGGACGGGCAGCCGCAGGTATTGGAACTCAATCCCATCGTGGGGCTGCATCCCACGGAATGCCTCATGCCCTGCATCGCATACCAGGCCGGGTTGACGTTCGAGTCGCTGATCGGGGCGATCCTGGAACACGCCCGCGCCCGCTGGAACTTGTCGGAGCGCGACTGATGTCTGGTCACGGGTCGTGGGACTGGTCCGACTGGCATTCGCAGGTCCAGCACACGATCACCACAGTGGAAGAATTGCGTGAGTGGATTCGCGTCACGCCGGCCGAGGAAGCTGCCATCGCCGCCTGCCAGGGCCGGTATCGCTGGGCCATCACGCCCTATTACGCCGCGCTGATGGACCGGGACGATCCGCGCTGTCCCATCCGGCAGCAGGCCGTCCCCAGCCTGCGCGAGCTCGAGTCTTGGCCCACGGCTTCCGTGGACCCGGTGGGCGATACCGTCTATCGCCGGACCAACCGGGTGATCCACAAGTACCCGGATCGAGTCGTCATCCTGGTTACCGGGTTGTGCCCGGTCTACTGCCGCCACTGCACGCGCAAATACCACACGATGACCCCGGCGGCCACCTACTTTGCCCGGCACGAGGGGGTGTCCTGGGAGGAGGATTTCGCCTACATCGCCGGCCATCCCGAGATACGCGACGTGCTGCTCACCGGCGGCGATCCACTGATGTACAGCGACGACCGCCTGGAAACGATCATCGCCCGCTTGCGCGCGATCCCGCACGTGGAGATCATTCGCATCGGCTCGCGCTGCCCGGTGGTGCTGCCGCAGCGCATCACGCCGGCGCTGGGCGCGATGCTGGAAAAGTACCATCCACTCTGGCTGAACACGCACTTTAACCACCCCCAGGAGATCACGCCCGAAGCGGCGGCGGCCTGCGACCGGCTGTTGCGGCATGGCATCGTGGTGCAGAACCAGACCGTGCTCCTGCGGGGCATCAACGATGACCTGCCCACGATGCGTCGGCTGCTGACCGGCCTGCTTCAGATCCGGGTCTTGCCCTACTACCTGTACCACTGTGACAACGCCATCGGCATATCGCATTTCGTGACCAGTCTGGAAACCGGCCGCGAATTGATGCGGGGCCTGTGGGGCCACATCACCGGCTTTGCGGTCCCCCGGTACGTGTTGACCACGCCGCTGGGCAAGGTCCCGTTGTGGGAAGAACAAATCCATCGCGACAGTGCGGGGTATTGGGTGGAGAACTACCGGGGCGAAACCATGCGCGTGGATGACCTGTTGGCCCCGGCGAGCACCTGTCAGTTGGAGGAGCCTGAATGAGCGAGCAGGGGATGGGAAGACGCACTCGGTTCGTCAGCCTGCGCCTCAAGTTCCTGCTGGGCTTTACGCTGCTGTTCAGCATCGTCTTTGCGGTGGCGTTCTACTGGTTTTACACGTATGCCACAGACACAGCGATGGAACAGATACGGGACGACATGGTCAAGACGTTGCAGGCTGGCGTTGCCGGCATTGATGGGGACGAGTTCGCCGCCCTGGCGACAGAGGCCCAACCCAACCCGGCCGGCGCCTCCGATGACCCGCGCTACCAGAAGCACATGGCCTGGCTGGAAACGATCCACAACCTGGAGCCTCGCGCCAATCCCTACACCTACGTCAAGGGCCGCGAGCCGAACGAGGTGCTGTTCATCGGCGACATCCTGCGCGTCATAGCCCCGGAAAAAGCCACGACGTTCCGCGAGCCGTATGTATCCGAAGGGGTCATGACCAAGGGATTCGATGGGCTGTGGGAAGAGCTGGGGCTGTATGATGACCCGTGGGGAAGCTGGATCTCGGCCTACGCGCCCATCCAGAACGCGGCCGGCGAGTCGGTGGGCGCCCTGGGGATTGATTTCCGGGCCGATTACGTGCGGCGGGTGCAGCAGCGCATCCTCGACCAGGTGCTCATCGCCTTTGCCATCACCTACGTGACCCTGTTCCTTCTGGTCTTTGTGGTCTCTGGCGCCCTCACCCGGCCCACCCTCGTCCTGACCCAGGCGGCCGAACAGGTCGCCCAGGGTGACTATGGTCAAGACATCACCCGGCTATACTCCGGCCGGCTGCGCGACGAGATCTCGACGCTGGCCCAGGTATTCGACCTGATGGTGAGCAAGGTGCGCGAACGCGAGGAGAGCCTGAGACGCCAGGTGCAAGAGCTGCGCATCGAGATTGACGAGGTACGCAAGGCCAAACAGGTCGCCGAGATCACCGAGACCGAGTATTTCCAGGAACTACGGACCCGGGCGCGCTCCCTGCGGGAAGCGCGGGAGAAAGAAACCAGCAAGTGAGCGGACCCGCCAGGAGGCCGGCCCAGTAGCAAGGGCCGAAGCTGTGCGACTCGCCAGGGTGCGCAAGCTCACACGCGAAGCGTGCCCTGCGGCGTTTTTCCAGATCGGAAATCAAGGCGCGAGCCGGCGAGATACGTAGATGTCGGCCTCTAGCATCTGACTCAGGTCCGCGCTAAAATAATGGTGGACAAAGTACAGGATGCGGCCGTCGGCTGTGAGTGTTGGCTCGCCAGCGAAGGTGGAGATGATCTCCACTGATGGCCCCCACGAGCCGTCCGGCTGGCGCACAGAGCGAAAGACGGCCGGTCCCGGCCGGCCCTGGCGACTGACGCCGTCGAACCACAGCTCCTGGCCGTCAGGGCTGACGTAGGGCCGGTCCTCGTCGCCGGGGGTATTGACCGCCGGCCCCAGGTTCACCGGCGCGCTCCAGCCATCGCCGGCTTGCTCTATCATCCACAGATCGGATCCGCCCAGGCCGCCAGACCGCCGGGAGCCAAAGTAGAAAGCCCGGCCATCGGCGGTCACGTGCATTTCTCCCATCTGATAGTCCACGTTGAGCTGCCGACCCAGGTTACGGACCTTGGTCCAGCTCTCTCCAAGCTGCTGGGCCACGTACAGGTCCACATCGCGCAAGTTTCCCTGGCGCGCCGAGCAAAAGTAGAGCAGCTCGTTCCAGGCGCAGGGACAGCCGTCCAGGTGCGGCTCGCCCGGCGGCGCCAACTGCACCCGGGTCGGCTCCGTCCAGCCATCCCCGCTCCGCCGAGCGAGCCAGATGCCCGTTACGCCGTCGAGGAGCTGCTTTGCGGCCGGGACGCGCACGTCGGGGGTGAAGAAGAAGTAGAGTCGCTGGCCGTCTGCGGTGAGAAAGGGGCTATCCTCGCCGCCGGCGGTGTTCACCGGCGCGTCCAGGGGGACAGGCTGGCTCCAGCCGGGCGCGGCCGTGGGCGGCCAGGGGTCGTCGGCCGGGGTGTATTTGATCGCGCCGGGCGGGATGGCTGAGAGGCGCGTAGGCGACGTGGCGAGCGAAGCGAGGGGCGCTGGCGTGGCGGCGGGCGTGGTCACGCACGCCAACACCAGGGAAGCGGTCAGGGCTACAATGATCGCGTGCGTCAATTTCATCGTATCCACTCCTCGGTGCTTTGGGTCAGTAGAATTGGGGACCGCGTCGCGGAATTGGAGGGCGGCCCGGCTCAGTGCGTCTGTCGGACACTTCCGAGGGACCGTATACCGTCGAGCGAGCGGAAAGCTGCACTGCTATCATACCACATCAAGGGCGCGCTTGACAAGATTGGTAACTCACAGTATACTTTGGCGATTTTTCCGCGAGGCTCTTGACCAACGAGAGCAGAACAGGTATAATTCACGTGCGCGGGCGCCTGAGTAGCTCAACGGCAGAGCAACCGCCTTGTAAGCGGTAGGTTAGCGGGTTCGAATCCCCTCTCAGGCTCCAGCAGCAACCGGGGGCAGGTACCCAAGTGGACAAAGGGGGCTGACTGTAAATCAGCTGCGAAAGCTTCGGTGGTTCGAATCCGCCCCTGCCCACCACACAGCCCAGGTAGCTCAGGAGGTAGAGCACATTCTTGGTAAGAATGCGGTCATCGGTTCGAGTCCGATCCTGGGCTCCAGTTTGACGGTGACGATCCGCCAGGGCGCGATCAGGAGGCAAAGGTCAACATGGCCGCGCAGTGCTTTGAACGCACCAAACCTCACGTCAATGTGGGGACGATTGGTCATGTGGATCATGGCAAGACCACGCTAACGGCGGCTATCATCAAGGTCCTGGCCCTGAAGGGTCTGGCCCGCCAGCACTCGTTCAAGAGCATTGACCAGGCCGCTGAGGAGAATCGGCACGGCGTGGGCATCAACATCGCCCACGTGGAATATGAAACGGGGCAGCGACACTACCATCACATAGATTGCCCCGGGCACGTGGACTATATCAAGAACATGATCACCGGCGCGGCCCAGATGGACGGCGCGATCCTGGTGGTGAGCGCACCGGAAGGCCCCCTGCCGCAGACGCGCGAGCACATCCTGCTGGCGCGGCAGGTGGGGGTGCCGGCGATGGTGGTTTTCCTGAACAAGATAGACCTGGTGGATGACCCGGCGCGAGTCGCCGCCGTGGAGCAGGCGGTACGCGGTTTACTGAGCCAGTATGGGTTCCCGGGGAATGAGGTGCCGGTGGTGCGAGGCAGTGCCCGCCGGGCCTGGCGCAGCGATAGCACAGACCCCCAAGCCGCCGAATATGCGTGCATCTGGGAACTCGTGCAGGCCGTGGACGAATACATTCCCACGCCCTTGCGCGATGTGGACAAGCCCTTCCTGCTGCCCATCGAGAGCGTGTTCGACCGGGGAGCGCAGGGGACGGTGGTCACGGGCCGCGTGGAACGCGGCATCCTCCGCGCGGGCGACACCGTTGAGATCGTGGGCCTGATGGAGCAGGTGATCCCGGCCGTGGTGGGCAGCCTGGAGATGTTTGGACATAGCCTGGCAGAGGCCCAGGCCGGCGATAGCATCGGGTGTCTGCTGCGCGGCATCCCGGCCGAGCAGGTTCATCGGGGGCAGGTGTTGGCGGCGCCAGGCACCATTCGCCCGCTGACGCAGTTCCAGGCCGAGATCTATGCGCTGCCCCGTGAGGAAGGGGGGCGGCACACCCCGTTCCTCAGCGGCTACCGGCCCCAGTTCTACATGCGAACGACGGACGTGGCCGGCCAGATCACGTTGCCGGAATCTGTCAAGATGGTGTTGCCCGGCGACAACGTCCGCTTGTACGTTCGCCTGCACGCCCCGGTGGCGGTGGAAGAGGGCTTGCGGTTTGCCATCCGGGAGGGCGGCAAGACCATTGGGGTCGGCGTCGTGACCCAGATCATGGAGGCCGACTAATTCGAGAATCGTGCGGGCGCACATGCCACGCCCGCAAAGCAGGTGTCAGAGATGGCCAAGAAAGCCGATCGAGTGATCATCACGTTAGAGTGCCCGGAGTGCCGGGAACGCAATTACACCTCGACAAAGAACCGGAAAAACGACCGGCAACGACTCGAGCTGTCCAAGTATTGCCGGCGGTGTCGGAAGCATACCCTGCACAAGGAAACCAAATAGATTGCGGACTGCGGATTGTGGATTCGCGTTCGGTCTGAATCCGCAATCCGGAATCTGAAATCTACCATCGCCGCAGGCGGGTAGCTCAATTGGCAGAGCAGCTGTCTCCAAAACAGCAGGTCGCAGGTTCGAGTCCTGTCCCGCCTGCCACTTTCCATCGTGCCGAGCGATTGGTTCCTGGAGGACCAATCGCTGATTGTTGCCTCGCCCATCGGTCAGCAGGATGACCGGCCGAGGCAGTGGGAGGATCTATGACGCTGCGTGAGAACGCTGTGCTCCGATTCTTGCGTGAGACCCGGGGCGAGCTGCGCAAGGTCGTCTGGCCGAGCCGCCGGGAGGCCACCAAGCTCTCGATCCTGGTCATCGTCGTCTCGTTGACCCTGGGGCTTTTCCTATGGCTCCTGGACCTCATATTCGAACGCGGTATCGGGTTCCTGATCGGAAGCTGAGGCGCACCGGGGGGCACTATGGCGCGCGATGAACAAGCGGCCGACGAGTTATCCGTGGGTGATCCGCAGGAGCAACCCGGGCCGGTCCGGTTGTCGGTAGACTGGTTGTCTGAGGAGACATCGGAGCCTGGGGAGGCAAGATCACGTCCACCAGAGGAGGGGGCCGCCGTGGATGCTGTCCCCGAACGGCGATGGTACGTGATCCACACCTATTCCGGCTACGAGAACAAGGTGCGGAAGAACCTGGAACATCGTATCGCGACGATGGGGATGCAAGACCGCATCTTTGAGATCGTGGTCCCTGTCGAGGAAGAGGTGGAGATGCGCGGCGGGAAGCGCGTGACCTTGCAGCGCAAGATCTTCCCCGGCTATGTGCTGGTCAACATGACCATGACCGACGATTCGTGGCATGTGGTGCGCAACACGCCCGGCGTGACCGGCTTTGTCGGCTCGGGCACCAAGCCCGTCCCCCTGGAACCGCACGAGGTCCAGGCCATCCTCAGCCGTATGGAGGAGGAGGCCCCCAAGATCAAGGTGAGCTTTGCGCCGGGGCAGGCCGTCAAGATCGTAGAAGGCCCGTTTGCCGATTTTACCGGGACGGTGGATGAACTCTACCCGGACAAAGGCAAGGTCAGGGTTCTGGTTTCTTTCTTCGGGCGGGAGACGCCCATCGAATTGGATTTCCTGCAGGTAGAAAAAGTGTAGCCGGGCTATAGCCCGGCGTGGGGAGGAACGATGGCCAAACGAGTGAAGACCAAGTTCAAGCTACAGATCGAGGCTGGCAAGGCCAGCCCGGCGCCGCCCGTGGGGCCGGCCCTGGGTCAGCACGGTGTGAACATCATGGCGTTCGTCAAAGAGTACAACGAGCGAACCCGCAAGCAGTTGGGCAATATCGTGCCGGTGGAGATCACCATCTATGAGGATCGCTCCTTTAGCTTTGTGACCAAGACCCCGCCAGCGGCGGATCTGTTGCGTAAGGCGGCCGGCGTCGAGAAAGGGTCTGCCCAACCCAACCGTGACAAGGTGGGCCGGATCACCCGCGCCCAGTTGCGCCAGATCGCGCAGACCAAGATGCCCGATCTCAGCGCGCGAGACCTGGACGCGGCGGAGCGGATCATCGAGGGCACGGCCCGTAACATGGGCATTGACATAATATAGCCTGAATCCCGCGCAGATGGACCGGTGGGAGGGACTCGCCGCATGGAGCGCGCGAGCCTGTCGGAACCACAGGAGGAATGAGATGCCAAAACGAGGAAAAAAGTATCAAGCAGCTGCCGCTCAGGTGGATCGCACGCGGCAATATGAGCCGGCTGAAGCGATCAAGCTGTTGCGCGAGACGGCGTTCGCGAAATTCGACGAGACCGTGGAAACGCACTGGCGGTTGAACGTGGACCCCCGGCACGCGGACCAGCAGGTGCGTGGCGTGGCCTTGCTCCCGCACGGCACAGGCAAACGGGTGCGGGTGCTGGTATTCGCCCAGGGCGAGGCCGCCAAGATCGCCGAGGAAGCCGGGGCCGACTATATCGCTGACGACGAGATGATCAAGCAGATCGAGGATGGTTGGGTGGACTGGGACGTGTCTATCGCGACCCCGGACATGATGGGCAAGGTGGGCCGGCTGGGCAAGATCCTGGGCCGGCGGGGCCTGATGCCCAACCCCAAGTCGGGCACCATCGTCAAGGCCGAAGACCTGCCTCAGGCCATCAAAGAGGCCCGCATGGGCCGGGTGGAGTTTCGGGTGGACCGTACCAGCAACCTGCACGTGCCCATCGGCAAAGTCAGCTTCACGGACCAGCAGTTGCTGGAGAACCTGGGCACGCTGGTGGAGACGGTGTTGGCCGCCAAGCCAACCGGCATCAAAGGCCAGCTCGTCAAGACGCTGACGTTGACCACTACCATGGGGCCGGGGATTCGTCTGGACCTGGCCTCAACGTTGGAATTGCGCGCGCCGGCGTGATGCGTGAAACGTCAAAACGTCAAACGTCACTCCCGGCGTGTAATGCCTGACGTTTGACGCTTGCCGTTTGACGAATCGAATATACCGCGCCGTAGACAGCGGGTGCGGCCAGACGAGCCGCTCAATGAATGCCCGCCGAGGCGAGGGGTGACAGATCGGCATCGGATTGCTGATAGCCCCCTTGCGTCTATGGCGCGAGGGGGTGTTCGTTTTTCGTCATCATCACATCAGTCATCATGAACTACGTTCACCGCAAAGCGTGAAAACGTAGGGCAGGCTTTCGAGCCTGCCGTAGCCTGGGAAGGCTACGCCACGATTTTCAGATCAGGTTCAGGAGGTGAAAAATTGCCCACCGCAGAGAAGAAACAAAGAGTGGCTGATCTGGCCGACAAGCTGGAGCGCAGCCAGGCCGTGGTGCTGACCAGCTACCAGAGCGAAAGCCTGCGCGCGGGTCTGGATACGAGCGAACTGACTGGTCTCCGACGTCAACTGCAGGAGGTGGGGGCGGACTATTACGTGGTCAAGAACACGTTGTTCAAGTTGGCCCTCGAACGCGCCGCGTATCCGACGCCGGAAGAGCAACAGCTCACCGGCCCCACGGCGGTGGCCTTCTGCCCGGGGGACGTGATCGAGCCACTCAAGCGACTGATCGAGTTCAGCCGGTCCACACCATCGTTCGCTATCAAGGGGGGCTTCTTGGGGCACCGCTTATTGAGCACGGCGGATATGATCAGCGTCGCCAACCTGCCGCCGCGCCAGGTGCTCATCGCGCAGGTGCTGGGTGGTATCCAGGCTCCTCTCACCGGCCTGGTCAACGTCCTGGCCGGCCCCATGCGCGGCCTGGTGAATGTCCTGGAAGCCCGCCGGAAGCAGCTCGAGGAAGAGGCCGGTAGCGCCTGAACAATCCTCGTCGAAAAACAACTTATCATCACCATAGGAGGAATCACGTGACCAAGCAAGAGATCATAGAGGCAATCAGCAACATGACCGTTCTCGAATTGGCCGACCTGGTCAAGGCCCTGGAGGAACGCTTTGGCGTGAGCGCGGCCGTGCCGATGGCCGCCATGGCCATGCCCGTGGCGGCGGCGCCGACCGAGGGGCCGGCGGAGGCCGAGGAGAAAACCGAGTTCGACGTCTACCTGACAGAGGTCGGTCCCAACAAGATCCAGGTGATCAAGGTCGTGCGCGAGGTCACTACGCTGGGCCTGCGCGAGGCCAAAGACCTGGTGGAAAGCGCGCCTGTCGCCGTGAAGGAGGGCCTCCCCAAGGCAGAGGCCGAGGCCGTCAAGAGCGCGTTCGAGGCGGTAGGGGCCACCGTCGAGATCCGTTAGCGGGCTGCCCGGTTGCGCGAGGCCACCCGGCGCGTCGTGGTGGCCTTTTGCTGTTTCGGCGCAATTCGGATAGCCCATAGCCTCCCGCAGGTGGCCGGCCATGCCCCGGAGAAAATGCCCCCACCTGCGGGAGGGTGCGCTTGACCGCTCACTTTACAAAGCTTCAGAAGTAGGCTATAATTAGGCCCGCTACCATAGCTGGGAAAACTGAGGGCCTGCGCGCTCTCAGTTTTTTTGGCATTCCCACCCTAAACCCGACAGAAGCTCTAGCAAGCAGATCGGCCGCGTGACCGCGTAGCGACGCGCGCCGCCGGGGTCTCCTATCTGTCCGGTCCCGTGCGCTGCTGAGGAGTATTGATGACCCAAAAACCTGTCTTTCTTACCCCCGAGGGCCTGGCCAAGCTGCAGGCCGAGCTGGAATACCTGACCACCGTGCGCCGTCATGAGGTGGCGGAACGGATTTACCAGGCCAAGGAATCCGGCGACATCACCGATAACGCCGAGTACGAGGATGCCAAGAACGAGCAGGCCTTTCTGGAAGGCCGCATCCTCACCCTGGAAACCATGCTCCGCAACGTCCAGCTCATTGACGAGCGCCAGGCCTCCGAGACCGTGACTCTCGGCTCCACTGTCACGGTGGTAGATGACGATGGCTACGAGGAGACCTATACGATCGTGGGATCCGCGGAGGCTGACCCCAGCAAGGGCCGTATCTCCAACGAATCCCCGGTGGGCCGGGCGCTGCTGGGCCGGCGCGTGGGCGAAGAGGCCCGGGTCATCGTGCCGGCCGGCCCCCGGATACTGCGCATCACCGCCTTGAATATGGACCGACCATGACCCCACCACTGGAATTGAATGAACAGAGCCAGCAACGACTGGATACCCTGGAGCGGCTGCGGGCGCAGGGCATTGACCCCTACCCGCCGCGCGTGCAGCGCACCCACACCTCGGCCGAGGCGATCCGCGACTTTGCGGCGGCCGAGATCGCCCACGCGGCCCCACCAACCGCGTCTGTGGCCGGGCGCATCGTCAGCGTGCGGGCCATGGGCAAGGCCACGTTCGCCCATCTGGAGGATGGCAGCGGCCGGCTCCAGTTTTATCTCAAGGAGAACACGCTAGGCCCAGCCCGTTACGCGCATTTCAAAGACTTTGACATCGGCGATTTCATCCAGGTGACCGGGCCGCTGTTCCGCACGCGCACCGGGGAGATCACCATCGAGGTCCACGAGTTCCGCATGTTGGCCAAGGCCCTGCATCCCTTGCCAGAGAAATGGCACGGCCTGCGCGATACGGAACTGCGCTACCGGCAACGATATGCGGACCTCATCGCCAATGAGGACGTGCGGCAGATCTTTGTCACCCGTACCCGCGTCATCACCGCGGTGCGTCGCCTCCTGGACGAGCGGGGCTTCCTGGAGGTCGAAACCCCGATCCTGCAACCCCTATACGGGGGTGCGACGGCCCGGCCGTTCATCACGCATCACCAGGCGCTGGACCGTGATCTTTACCTGCGCATCGCCGTGGAGCTATATCTTAAACGGCTCATCGTCGGTGGGTTCGAGCGGGTCTATGAGATCGGCAAGGACTTTCGCAACGAGGGGATGGACATCGAGCATAACCCCGAGTTCACCATGATGGAGTGTTACCAGGCGTATGCGGACTATCATGACATGATGGCCCTGGTGGAAGACCTGTTCACCCAGGTGGCCGAGGAGTTGACCGGCGGCCTGCGGGTGACGTATCAGGGTCAGGAGATTGACCTGACGCCGCCCTGGCCGCGCATCCCCCTGCGCCAGGCGATCCTGGCAGCCACCGGCATTGACTATGCGGCTTATGCCGATAAGGACAGCCTGCGCCGGGCCATCAACGAGCGGGGCCTGGAGATCCCCCCGCAACCCACGTGGGCCAAGCTGGTGGACAAGCTCTTTGGCAAATACGTCCGCTCCCAGACCATCCAGCCCACGTTCTTTGTGGACTATCCGCTGGCCCTGTCGCCCCTGGCCAAGAAAAAGCCCGACGATCCGACGCATGTGGAGCGGTTCCAGCCCATCATCGCCGGCCTGGAGATGGGCAACGCCTTCACCGAACTCAACGACCCCCTGGATCAGTTGGCCCGCTTTGAGGATCAGGCCCGGCAGCGCGCCGCTGGAGACGAGGAGGCCCAGCCCCTGGATGAAGACTTTGTCCTGGCGCTGATGTATGGAATGCCGCCCACCGGCGGTCTGGGGATCGGCATAGACCGCATGGTCATGCTCTTCACCGATCAGACCTCCATCCGCGAGGTGATCCTGTTCCCCCAATTGCGGACGAAGGGCGTGTAGCCGGAGCGGACGGTTCTCGGCCAAGCCCAGTCTCAGTAGATGGAAATTTGTGCTCCTCGGCGGTTTGCAACCGCCGACGCGAAGCGTGCGGATCACAGACCCGCTGTGAGCAACTTTTTCCATCTACTGAGTCTACCCTATCTATGAGTTCATGGTTTACAGGGGCCGGCGACTCAAGCCGCGCCTCTGGAGCCTGCGGCTGGGCGTCCACCTCCGTGGACGTACCCCGTCGGCACAGGCCGACGGCCGGCTTTAGCCCTTTAGGTGCGGTTTCAACCGCTCAAACGGGCTGCATTCGGAAAGGTGTGTTGAGTTCGTCATGTACATTAGGAGCGGCGATATTAGGGATGGTTCATTCTCCAGGGGAGTTAAGGTAACACTTTTTATGTTCATCGAAAATGCCCAATCAGCCTCATGCTGCATAACACACCAAAAAACTGGCGTTTGTGAGCTGATTTCGCGTACTCTGGGGGCTCTGTGAACCTCTGATCTGGCTCATTGCCCATAACCAGTTTGCAAAAGTGTTACTCTATTTCTGAACCATCCCCGATATTATGAGCGAAAGTGAAGCCACACCAACCACCAGTATCTCAAAGGCGCGCACGCTAGAAGAGATTGCCGAGTTTTGGGATACTCACAGTCTGGCCGACTATTGGGATCAGACGCATGAGGTGGAATTTGAGGTCCGGGCCAAACGCCGGCGGCGTGTGACACTGGACCCAGACATCTATGCGCAAGTTGAGACCCAGGCGCGTACACGCGGTATTCTGCCCGAGACATTGGTCAACCTCTGGCTGGCTAGACTGCTACAAGAGCTAGGGTAACTTGGCTGTGCTCTCCTTGTCTACTTTGCGAAAAGCCGATGTCCCATCCTCTGTATGTCGCCTTCATCTGGCACCAGCACCAGCCCTACTACCTGGACCCGGCCACCGGCGAGTATTCCCTGCCGTGGGTGCGGCTGCACGCCACCAAAGATTACCTGCACATGGTGGAGCTGCTCCAGGCGTATCCCCGCGTCCGCCAGACCTTTAACCTGGTGCCCAGCCTCATCGAGCAACTGAATGGCTACGCCTCCGGGCAATACCAGGACCGCTGTCTGCGCATCAGCCAGACGCCCGTAGAGACGCTCAGTGATCAGGACCGCACCTTCGTGCTGAGCCTCTTTTTCAGCGTCAACTGGAACCGCATCCTCTCCCGCTATCCTCGCTACCAACAGTTGCTCCAGTGGCGCAACGAAACCCATGGCGACCCGGCCGCCTTTTCCGATGCCGACCTGCGTGACCTCATCGCCTGGTTCAACCTGGCCTGGATTGACCCGAACTGGCTGGAACGCGACGAGACCCTGCGGATGCTGGTGGATAAGGGGCACGACTTTGGCCCGGCCGAGGTATCCGCGATCCTGGACAAGCACCTGGAGATCCTGCGCCGCGTGATCCCGGCCCACCGCGCGCTCCAGGAGCGCGGCCAGATCGAGCTGAGCACCTCGCCATATTACCATCCCATCCTGCCCCTGCTCATAGACGGCCGGTCCGCGCGAGAGGCCAGCCCTGCGCTTCCCTTGCCGGCGATAGTGTATGCTCACCCCGAGGACGCCGCCGAACAGGTTCGCCGGGGGCTGGAGCTTTACCAGGCGACGTTCGGCCGGCCCTGCCGGGGCCTGTGGCCGCCAGAGGGCGCCGTGAGCCAGGCGGCCATCGAGCTGCTGGCGAGCGAGGGCTTGCGCTGGTGCGCCTCTGATGAGGACATCCTGGCCCGATCCCTGAACGTGGGCATTGGCCGCGACGAGTTCGGCCACGTGACCAACCCGCGCATCTTGTATCAGCCCTATCGTCATCGCACGGCAACCGGCCAGGAGATCGCCATCATCTTTCGCGATCACGTCCTCTCTGACCGCATCGGCTTTGTCTATAGCCACGTCAACGGCGCAGAGGCCGCCGCCGATCTCTTGCACCGTCTGCACCGCATCCGCGAGAACCTGAACGACCCGGCAACGCCCTACCTGGTATCTATCATCCTGGATGGGGAGAACTGCTGGGAAGAATACGAACATAACGGCGACGTGTTCCTCCACGCCTTGTACCAGGGTCTGTCCGATGACCCGGATCTGGAAACCGTGACCGTGAGCGACTACCTGGAGCGCTTCCCGCCGCGCCAGGAGATCGAGCGCGTGGCGACCGGCTCCTGGATCGGCGGCAACCTGGAGACCTGGATCGGTGAACCGTTCCAGAACCAGGCCTGGGAGTTGTTGGCCCGCACCCGGCAGCAACTCCTGGCCTGGCAGAACGAGTATCTCCTGGCTGATTTGCAGACCCTGGCCGAAGCCTGGCGTTCGCTCTATGTGGCTCAGGGCAGCGATTGGTTCTGGTGGTACTATAGCCGCAACCGTTCCCCCGACGACGTCCTGTTTGACCGGCTATTCCGCACGCACCTGGGACATGTGTATCGAGTCATGGGGCAACCGGTGCCAGACTGGCTCGCCGTGCCCATCCAGGCCCAGTCCGAGGGCGCCGAGCGCGCGATCCGGGGACCGATCACGCCCGCGTTGACCGCGTCGGATGTGGCCTCGGCGGCGTGGGATCTGGCCGGCTACCGCAACGGGGGCAGCGCGGGCACCATGCAGCGTGCCCAAGCGGAGCCGGGTCTCCGGCGCGTGTACTATGGATATAGTGCAGCCCATCTGTATCTGCGCGTGGAGAGTGAGGGAGAGATCTGGCGCGATTCGGTGGGGCTTTACCTGCATACGGCGCGCGGCCCGGCCAACCGTGACGTGCGTCTGGCCCAGACCCGGCCCGACATCGCCCCGGCCGATGTGGGATTTCAATGGGAACTGGTGATCCCGGCCTACGATGCCCCGCCGGCCCTGTATCAGGCCGACGGCCAGGGGCATTGGCAACCCACCACCGTGATGCCCGCCGTGGCCCGGGGGAATCGCTGCGTGGAAGTGCAGGTATCGCGCAGCGCCCTCGACCTGCATCCCGGGGACCATGTGGGGTTGCGCATCACCCTGGCCCGCGACGGTCGTCTGGTGGATGTCCTGCCGTCCGGCAGTCCCATTCGCTTCCAGCTGGCCTGAGCGCGCGCCCCGCCACAGGTTGGGGCAGGCCAAAGCCTGTGTCCGAACGTAGTGCGAACTTGATATACTCGCTATTTGTGAGGCACTCCGATGAGCAAGACGATCCTCGTCCTTGACGACGAGCCAGGCATCGTGGAGATCGTGCGGGTGAACCTGGAGGCCGAAGGCTACCGCGTCCTCGTCGCCTACGATGGGGTAACGGGCCTGGAAATCATTCGTGATGAGCATCCAGACCTGGTGATCCTGGACGTGATGATGCCGCGCATGAGTGGCTGGGAGGTCTTGCGCCACGTCGAGGCGGATCTGGAGACCGCCGGCCTGCCGGTGATCATGCTGACGGTCAAGGCCGGAGATATGGACGTGGTGCGGGGGCTGGAACAAGGGGCAGTGGAATATATCACCAAGCCATTTGACCCGGTGTACCTGGTGGAACGGGTGCGCTTTGTGTTGGAACAAACGGACCTGCGTGGCCGGGGCGATTATCGGCGGCGGGCGATGGAGCTACGGCGGCGTTTCACCAAACCGCTGCAGGACCTCTTTTGAACCTACTGATGCGATGAGGAAAAATCATGCCTCCGACCACCGTGTTGCTCATCGAAGACGAGCCGGGGCTGGCCGAGATCCTGGCCCTTAACCTGCGCCTGGCCGGCTACCAGGTGGAGATAGCCCTGGATGGGTTGGAAGCCTGGCGACGTTTCGAGGCGGCTCCGCCGGACGTCGTTGTGCTGGACCTGGGCTTGCCATCTGTCTCCGGGTTTCGATTGCTCGAGTTGATGCGGGCCAGCCCCTCATCTCCGCCGGTCATCGTCATCACCGCCCTGGATTTCGCAGAGGCGGAGGATGTGGCCCACTACGGCGTGGATGGCTTTATGACCAAACCCTTCGAGCCAAAAGCGTTGATCCGCCAGGTGGAATACGTCCTGGCCCGACGACGGTCGGCCAGACAGGATTGACCCGGTGAACGATCCCCCGGCGCACCCGGACATCGAGCAATTGCGCATCCTGCGGCGCCTGGTGACGGCGTTCGCCTCGTCGCCAGACCCCTTGCAGGTCTTGCAGGCAGTGGTCCGCGATGTCTGTGAGGCCCTGGAAGCCTGCGGCGCGGTGTTCATCCCGATCACCGAGGCGGAGGACAAGGCGCCGCCCGTCGCCAGCTATGGTCTCAGCCCGGCCTATGTGCAGGAGATGAGCGCGCGCATGGCCCGGCCCCTGGCGGATTCGCCCCTGGGCCGGGGACCGGCCGGGGACGCCTTTTTGCAGGTCCTGGCGCAACGCAGCGTGCTGAACATCGCAGACGTGCGCTGTGACCCTCGTTTTGCCCCGCGTGCGGAGCTGGCCGAGCGGGAGGGCTATCGCGCCCTGGCGGCCCTGCCCCTCGTGTTTCAAGATCGGCCGGTCGGCATCCTCATCGTCTATTTTCCCACGCCTCATGTGCTCCAGCCCGCCGAGAGCCAGTTCCTGGAGACAGTGGCCTCGGCCACGGCCACCATCGTCGAGATGGCGCATCTGTTTGCCCAGGCCCGGCGCCGGGCCAGCGAATCGGAGCAACGCGCCCGGCAATTGGCGCTGGTGAACCGTATCTCCACGCTGGTGAACTCGACGCTGGACCTGGATGTGATCCTGCAGACGGCCTGCACAGAGATGGCCCATGCCTTTGGGGTGGGACAAAGCGGTGTGGTGCTTTTTGACCGCGACCGGCAGTTCGGTCGGGTGGTGGCCGAATATCAGGCGCAGCCGGACGACACGGCCGATCGGGTGCGCATCCCTCTGACCGATAATCCCTCATTGGCGCACGTCATCGCCACCCGCCAACCCCTCGCCATCGCCGATGCGGAGCATGATCCCCTGTTGGCATCCATCCGCGATGTGATCCAATTGCGGCGGATTCGTTCGATCCTCATCGTGCCATTGGTGATCCAAGGAGAGGTGGTCGGCACGATCGGTCTGGATGCCGTGGATACGCCGCGCATGTTCACCCACGAGGAGCAGGAACTGGCCGGGACCATCGCCAACCAGGTGGCCCTGGCCATCGAGAAGGCACAGCTATATGAGGCGAGCCGGCGGGATGCAGAGAACCTGCGGAAGGCGTTTCACATGGTGGGAGCGGCCGTCGCCTCACCATTGGCGCTGGATGAGGTGTTGCAGGTCATCGTGGGCCTGACGGCGGAGGCCCTCCGGGCCGATTTCTGCGAGTTGCGGTTCCTGGACGATGAGGCCCAGCAGTTGATCCTGGGGGCGGTATGGGGTGGCAGCGAGCGAGCGCGGCGTTCGGCGCGTCTGGGCATCGCCGGCAGCCTGGGCGGCGTGGTGGCCCTGGAAGAGTCCCCGGTCCACATCCCGAACCTGCGCCAGGACCCACGCACTCGGCACATCGGCATCGTGAATTACGAGGGGCTATGCGCGTACCTGGGCGTGCCGTTGACCCTGGGCCAGAAGGTCATCGGCGTGCTCGGCCTGGCCCGGCGCCGACCGGAACCCTTCTCGGCGGACGAGATCGAGTTGCTCACCTCATTCGCGCACCAGGCCGTCATCGCTATCGAGGAAGCCAACCTGTTGGCCGAGGCTCAACGCACCCAGCAGCGCAGCCAGGCCATCATCCAGAACAGCGCGGATGGCATCGTGCTCATTGACGCGCACCAACGGGTGGTGGGATTCAACCCGGCCCTGGAACGATTGACCGGCTGGCGGGCGGAAGACGTGATCGGTGCGCCGTGCTATGAGGTGTTGCAGACCCAGAGTCAGGGGCGCGGCCGGTGCCAGGATCTCTGCCCGGTGCGGGGTGCGGGGGAGCGGGATTCCCTGTTTGCCGAATGCCAGATCCGCAGCCGCGACGGTCGCCTGATTGACGTGGGGATCAGCTACGGCGTGATCCGCGATGATCGGGGGCGGCTGGAGGGCGTGGTGGAGGTGATCCGCGACATCTCGCAACAGAAGGAACTGGACCGGTTGCGAAGCGATTTTGTATCCACGGTCTCGCACGAGTTGCGCACGCCGCTGGCGTTGATCAAGGGCTATGCGGCCACGTTATTGCGGCCGGATATCGAATTGGAACACGAGATGCGGCAGCGGTTCATCCAGCAGATTGACGAGGCGGCGAACCGGCTCACCCGGCTGATTGACAACCTGCTCAGCGTGAGCCGCATCGAGGCCGGTCGCCTGGAGGTGCTGCCCGCATCTTTGGATCTGAGCCGCCTGGCGAGCAAGGTGATTCAGGACCTCACAGGGGTTGCCATCGCGCACCAGTTGGTGCTTCAGGTGACAGCGCCGCGCCCGACGGCCTGGGCCGACGCCGATAAGGTGGAACAGATCCTCCTGAACCTGTTGCACAACGCCGTCAAGTTCTCGCCGCCCGGCAGCGTGATCACCCTGAGCATCGCCGATGGCCCGGCGGATGAGGCGACCGGTCGGGGATACCTGCTGGTCAGCGTGCAGGACCAGGGCCGGGGTGTGCCGCCAGAGCACCGAGATCGCATCTTTGAGCGGTTCTATCAGGTGGAGACCGGCGTGGCTCGCTCGGCATCCGGCACGGGCCTGGGACTATATATCTGCAAGAACCTGGTGGAGGCCCACGGCGGGCGCATCTGGATGGAACCAGCGGAAGGCGGGGGGAGCATCTTTCGGTTCACGTTGCCCCGCGTGTCGTAATGTGGCCCAAATTATCGAGACCCACACGCGCCCCGGCGCACCCCGTAGCACGAAAATACCAACCCGGCGCGGGAAGCCCCCTCGCCCTGCCAGGGAGAGGGCCGGGGTGAGGGTGGAACCACGTCGGGGACACCCTGACGGGTGCAGGTGGGCCGGGGTGAGGGTGGCCCCCTCTCCCTCGTAGGGAGAGGGCCGGGGTGAGGGTCGCCCCCTCGCCCTACCAGGGAGACACCCTGACGGGTGCAGGTGGGCCGGGGTGAGGGTCGCCCCCTCGCCCTGCCAGGGAGACACCCTGGCGGGTGCAGGTGGGCCGGGGTGAGGGTGGAACCACGTCGGGGACACCCTGACGGGTGCAGGTGGGCCGGGGGAGAGGTTATTTTCGAAGGAGGGCAGATGAGATGTACATGGTGATGTTTGTCCTGGATGAACCCTGTGAACTGGACGGCGTGCTGGCCGCCTGGGAGACCATCGGCGTGAGCGGCGTGACCATCATCGAGAGCACCGGCATCCAACGACGCAAAGTGCAACGACGATTGATCCCGGCACGGTTCAGCCTGGGCCAGGCACCGACCTGCGAAGAGGAAAACCATTACACCCTGTTCGCCATCGTGCCGGACGAGGCGCGGGCGCGCCAATGCCTGGCGGCGGCCGAAGCGGTGGTGGGCAACCTGGATGAACCGCACACCGGCGTGCTGGCTGCCTGGCCCCTGACGCTGGTTAAAGGCATTCCCGATCGAGCGGAGGCCGCGCGATGATCTGGCTGCAATTTGTCATCAGTGCGGCCCTCGTCGTCGTGGCGGCCATCAAGCTGGTGGAGTACGGTGACGCTATCGCGGTGCGCACGCGCCTGGGGGGCATGTTCGTGGGCACGCTCCTGCTGGCCGGGGCCACCTCGCTGCCCGAGTTCCTCACCATCATCAGTGCCCTGGGCCAGAACGTGCCCAACCTGGCGGCCGGCAGCCTGTTCGGCAGCAGCATGTTCAACATGTTCCTCCTGGCCGTGCTCGACCTGACCAATCGCCAGGCCCGCATCCTGCGCCGGGTGGCGATGCGGCACGCCCTCACCGCCAGTCTGGGGACACTCCTCACCGGCATGGTGATCTTTTTCATGCTGGCCGACGTGGACGTGCAGGTCGGCTGGGTGGGACTGGACAGCCTGTTGATCATCGGGGCGTATCTGGTGGGCGTGCGGATCATCCAGACCGGCAACCTGGCCGCGCCCGTGGTGCCTGAGGGCGCGGTGGATGATGAAACGGTCCCTTCCCTGCGCCGGGCGATCATCGGCTTTCTGCTCGCGGCCGGCGCGTTGGTGATCGTGACGCCGTGGATGGTGAGCAGCAGCGCCGTCATCGCCGAGGAGACCGGGCTGGGGGCCAGCTTTATCGGCACGACGCTGGTGGCCGTGGTCACATCGCTGCCGGAGCTGGTGACCACGCTATCGGCCTCGCGCCTGGGGGCTTACGACCTGGCCGTGGGCAACCTGTTCGGCAGCAACGCCTTCAACATCCTGGTCCTGGCCCTGACGGACGTATTCTACCTGCATGGCCGCTTCCTGAGCGACATTGACCCGACCTTTGCGCTGGCCGGCCTGCTGGGCCTGCTGCTCACCAACCTGGGGCTGATCGGCAACCTGGCGCGGGTGGAGCGACGGCTGATCTTCATCGAGGTGGATGCCCTGTTCCTCATCGTGGGGTACGTGGCGGGATTGTGGTTGTTATACAGCCGGGGGATCGGCCTGTGATACCAAGACCCTTCGGGTTTCGGAAACCCGAAGGGTCTTATGATACCTGGTGGAGATGGGGCGAGTCGAACGCCCGTCCAGAATAGGTCATCCAGCGACTTCTACGTGCGTAGTCAGCCCGTTCATTCTCGCGGCCCGCGTCCCCGGCTGACCCGGTGCGCGACCCGCCAGGCGATGGCCTCGCGGCCCTTTGGCTATCCGTATCGCCGTCGGGATAACCGCACCCCGGCTATCATGACGCCTCACACCCCACCCGTCGGGGCGAGGCGGGGGGAGACGTGGCCGCTCTTAGGCAGCCAGAGCGTAGGCAGGTCGTCTGCCAGTTACTTTTTTGCCCTGGATTTACGAGGTGAGGGCACCTCGGCACGCCGTCGCTGTCTTTCCTACCCTGTCGAAACCCGGCATCCCCACGTGATCGTACAGGCCTATTGTACCACCATTGTCCCGTGGTGTCAAATCGCGCCCAGGCCAAAGTAGGACCTTCCTGTGCTCGCGGCGGGTATGTTACCCGCCGCATTCCGCAATCTACTCGTAGTGCAGCGCGGTCACGATGTCCAGCCGGGCCGCCTGGCGCGCCGGCAACACCGCCGCCAGCACGCCGCACAGCAGCCCCACCGCGATGACGGCCAGGATCCCGGCCCAGGGGAAGGCATAGGGCAGGTCGAACCCGGCCGCGGTCATGGCGCCGGTCAAGACGTAACCCAGCCAGATGCCGGCCAGGATGCCAAAGGAGACGCCAGTGGTCGCCAGCAGCAGGCTCTCGCCCAGGATCATCCGCTGGATCTGTCGTCGGGTGCTGCCCACGGCCCGCAGCATCCCGATCTCCCGCGTCCGCTCCACGACGTTGATCGCCAGGGTGTTGATCATGGCGATGAGGCCGGGGAAGGCCAGCACGAAGGCCAGCACGTACAGCATGATCACCATCGAGTCGAGGGTCTGGACCTGCGTCTGGCGGAAGGATGCCGAGTCGAGCAGGGTGAAGGCCGGGTAGCCCTGCACGATTCGCTGCAACGCCGCTCGCACGGCGACCTTGTCGGCGTCCTTTGTCGCGTTCGCCATGAGCAGCACGTCCGAGGTCTGGTGAAAGTCCGTCGCCAGGTTGGCCTGCGAGATGTAGCCGGTGGCCAGCTTGGCGTTCAAATAGTCCATGCCGATCCCCACCACGCGATAGTCCTTGTCGCCCTCGGGCGTCGTGAGGGTGAGCACGTCGCCCACCTGCACCTGGTTCTGGGCAGCAAAGATGCCGTTGGTGATGATGGCCCGCTCGCGGCTCAGGGCGGCGTAGGCGTTGGCCGGGTCGCCCTTGCTGAATTGCAGGCCGGAGATGCCGGGGAACGTGGCCGGATCCACGCCGATCACCTGCAGCGTCGTGCCTTTGACGATGGCCGTGCCCAGGCGCAGGGTGGTGACACCGGCGACGCCGGGCGTCTCGCGCATCTGCTGGGCCAGCTCCGCCGACGCACCCAGATTGCCGCCGCCCAATACCAGCGAGCCGGGCATGACCAGATAATCCGCGCCTAAGCTGGTGTCCAGGAAGTCCGTCCATATGCCGGTGATGCTAGAGATCAGCCCGGCCAGGGCGATGGTGATCGCCAGGCCGATCATGAGGGCCGAGGCGGTGATGGCGGCCCGGCCCGGCTCCCGGGCCAGGTTGCCCTGGGCGATCTGCCCCTCCCGCGCCAGAAGCAGGCCCAACAGCCGGCCAAAAGTGTTGGCGATGGGCCGGATCAGAACCGGCGCGATCAGCACCAGCCCGGTCAGGAAGAGCAGCGTGCCCAGCGCGGCCAGGCCGAAGATGCCGGAGAGCAGCCCCAGGGCCGCCAGGACGATGAGCACGGCCCCCACGATGGCCCACCGGCTGGCGGCTCGCTCGGCCACGCGCCCCACCGAGGGGCGCAGGGCGTCCAGTGGGGTGACGCGGCCAGCCGATAGCGCTGGGAAGAAGCCGCCAGCCACGGTCAGGCCCACGCCCAACACGATCGAGGCGATAAAGTTCGTCAACGAGGGAAGCTGCGGGCTGGCGTCCACACGCAGGTATTGCATCAACAGCGGATTGAGCAGCACGGTCAGCAGCGCCGAGAAGGCGAACCCAAGCGCCAGCCCGACGACGGTGCCGAGGACGCCCTGCACCAGGCTTTCGGTCAGGATGAGGCTCAGGATCGTCCGGCGCGACGCGCCTACAGCCCGCAACATGCCCAGGTCGCGACGGCGTTCGGCCACGATGGTGCGGAAGGTGTTGAGGATGATAAACCCGCCCATTGCCAGGGCCAGCAAGCCGAAGAGGTCAAAGATCATCTCGCCGAGTCTCAGGGCGGTGAGCAGCTCCCCGCCGGCCTCGGCCTGGCCGATCTGGTAGCCCGATCCCAGGCGCGCCTGCACAGCGGCCTCCACCCTGGCCCGGTCTGCACCGGCGGCCAATAGCGCCTCGATGGTATTGATCTCGCCGGGCTGGTTGAGCAGCGTTTGAGCTGCCGCCAGGGGCACGTACACTTCCTCCGTGCCGAACGCGATGCGGGCGTTCAGGATGCCCACGACCTGGAAATCGGCGGTGCCGGCCGACGAGGGCAGGGTGAAGGTGTCACCCACCGCCAGCCCCAGTTTATCCGCCAGGCTTTGCGGGACGACCATCGCGTTCCCGTCGCCCGGCTCCAGGAAGCGGCCGGCGCCGATCTGGAAGGCCCGGACCTTGAGCGCATCGGCCGGGTCCAGCCCGGTGACGGTGACGGCGGAGATGGCCTGGCGTGGGTCGGTCGTGTGGATCATGCTGGGTGGGAGCAGGACGTTGCGGCGCAGCAGGCCGGTGGCCTGGGCGATACCCGGCGCGCCCCGCACCTTATCCACCTGGGCCGGGCTGAAGCTGCCACCGGTCTCGTGGGTCACGGTCAGGTCCACCTGGCCCACGCTGACCAGGATGTTCTTGCGGAACGCCTCGGTCATGGTGGGCAGCATACTGCTCATCCCAAAGAGGATCGTCACGCCAAAGACCACGGCCAGCGTGGTGAGCGTGGTGCGCAGCTTACGACCCCACAGATACCGGGCCGCCAGGGTCAGTTGGATGTTCATATGAATCTCCTTTCGGACGCAGATGAACGCGGATGAACGCTGATTGGTAGATATATCCGCGAAAATCCGCGTGTATCCGCGTCCTATAAAGCTTCCATCTTCGCCAGGACGCGGTTGGCCTCGTCGGCGGAGCGGCCGTTCAGGTTCGTCTGGTCCACGATCCGGCCGTCCTTGAGGAAGATGATCCGGTCGGCGTAGGCAGCGATACGCGGGTCGTGGGTGACGATGAGGACGGTGCGGCCCCACTTGGCCGAGATCTGCTTGAGTAGCCCGGCGATCTCGTCGCCGGCCCGCGAGTCCAGGTTGCCGGTGGGTTCGTCGGCCATCACCAGGGCCGGCTCGGCCACCAGCGCCCGGGCAATGGCGACGCGCTGCTGCTGGCCGCCGGAGAGCTGGTCGGGCCGGTTGCCCAGCCGGTCGCTCAGGCCCATCTTGGTCAGCCACTCGATGGCCTTTTCCCGCGCGACGCTGGGCCTGGCCCCGTCCAGGATCAGCGGCAGGGCGGCGTTCTCCGTGGCGTTGAGCACCGGGATGAGGTTGTAGAACTGGAAGACAAAGCCGATGCGCCGGCGGCGCAGCTCGGCCAGCCGCGCGTCGCTGAGCTGCGAGAGATCCGCGCCGTCCAGGAGCACGCGGCCCTCTGTGGGCCGGTCCAGCCCGCCGATGAGATGGAGCAGCGTGGACTTGCCGCAGCCGCTCGGCCCCATCACGGCCACGAACTCGCCGGCATGGATGGTCAGGCTCACGTGGTCGAGCGCGGTCACGGCCGTCTCGCCCTTGCCGTACACTTTGGTCAGGTTCTCCGTTTGGATGAGCGTCATGTTGCACTCCTTTGCGTGTTGCGTCAAACGTGGATACGTGTTTCGTGTTCCGTGTCTCCTCTGCTCCCCCGCTCCCTCGCTCCTCAGCTCCTCCGCCTTCCCGGCGGTCGTCCGCGCGGCCGGGCCTCTGGCTTGGGCAGCGGTTGTTGGCGCACCTCGTCCAGCCGGGCCTCGATCATGTCCAGCCAGCGCAGGTCAGCCTCCAGGTGCATCACCGCCTGGTCGAGCAGGAGGATCTGCGCCAGCGATGTTTTGGGGTCGGCCTGGCTGCGTTGGGCCACCAGGTCGTGCAGGTCCTGGTAGAGCGCGACGCGCTGGGTCTGGATCACCTGGCGCGGATCGGCCTCGCCGGTCGCCAGGCAGAGCATCAGCTTGAGGTAGAACTCGTCGCGCTGGTGCTCGCGCTTGACGCCGGAGGCGAACCAGGCGGCGAGTTCGGCGCGGCCGGCCGGGGTGAGGGCGTAGATGCGCTTCTCCGGCCCGGCGTCCTGCTCCACGGCCGTCTCGGCCACCAGGCCGGCCTCCTCCAGCCGGGCCAGGGTCGTGTAGACCTGCGCCGGCTTGACATCCCAGCTCGCGGCCTCGCCCACCAGGGCCTCGAACGCCGCGCGCAGCTCGTAGCCGTGGCGCGGCCGCTGGGCCAGCAGCCCCAGGATGGCGTTGCGGACGGACATCAGAAATCTCACCACCCGGTTACCAGATTTCGGATAAATTATAAACCGAGTTAGTAGATTTGTCAAGGGATGCCCGCAGACGCGAGGGCCTTGACTTTTCCCGCCAAATCGGGTACATTGTACGCGTGCCACGCACCATCACAACATCACGATGAGGTGAGCCTATGAAAGTCTTGCAGTTCGACCCGGCGCGCTGTATCGGCGCCCGGGAGTGCGAGCGCGAGTGCTCGCGCACGTGGTTCAAGGAAGAGAACCGGGACAAGTCGGCGATCCGGATCACGGAGGGGACAGACGGCTATACGATGGTCGCCTGCACCCAGTGCGGAGAGTGCATAGATGTCTGTCCCACGCTGGCGATCCGCCGGGACCGCCAGGGCATCGTCCGCATTGACAAGAAGCTTTGCGTGGGCTGTCTATCTTGCGTGGGGTTCTGCCCGTACCTGGCCATGTTCTTCCACCCAGACTATGTGGAACCGTTCAAGTGTGTCGCCTGTGGCAAGTGCGTGAAGGCGTGCCCTTCTGGCGCTCTCGTCATCGCCGACGTGCCGGACGCTCCGCCAACCGAGACCGAGCAACGAAAGAGGGTAGAAGCATGACCGCGAAGCACATCGAGGAAAGGAAAACGGCGCATCGGATACTGGCCGAATACCACTACGAGCGACCCCAGATCCAGGGGGGATATGCCGGGCAGACGCTATACGTGAACGTGGGCGATCACACCATCGCCGCCCGGCCCGTGGACGAACGCATGAAGCGCACCTTTACCGGCGGGCGCGGCTTTGACCTGTGGCTGCTGTGGCAGGCCGTCACCAGCGACACCCAATGGGACAGCCCGGAGAACGAGGTGGTCATCTCTACTGGCCCATTGGGTGGCACCACCACCTACCCCGGCGCGGGCAAATCCATCGCCGTCGCCATCAGCCCCCTCACCGGCATCCCCATAGATAGCAACGTGGGCGGATATTTCGGGCCGTTGCTCAAGTTCGCTGGCTGGGACGCCATCGAGGTGCAGGGCATCGCCGACGAAGAGGTGATCGTGTTCATAGACGGCGACGAGGGGATAGTGCGAATCATTGCCGCGCCGGAGGAGGCGGTGGATTCGTACCGGCTGCCGGAGCAGCTCCTGGCAGCGTTTGGCGGCGAGACCCCGGAGGAAAAGCGCGCGCTCTCGTCGGTGACGAGCGGGCCGGGGGCCGAACACACCCGCATCGGCTGCCTGAACTTTTCGTTCTACGACGTGCGCCGGGGGTTCCCACGCCTGAAGCAGGCCGGGCGGGGCGGCATCGGCACGGTGCTGCGCCACAAGCGCGTCAAGGCCCTGGTGGTCAAACGCTCCGGCGTGCGCGGCGACTCGAACGCGCCGGCCGATTGGGGCCGCCTGGGGCGCACGGGTGCCCGGATGCACAAGGAGATCCACGACCAGGACCCGCGCATGTTCGACATGCGCGGCGGCGGCACCACCTACATCACCAAGATCATGAACGATTACGATCTGTTGCCGGTGCATAACTTCCAATACGGCTCCCACCCAGAGGCCGTCAAGCTCCACAAGTCCGAGTTCCGCCCGTATTTCAGCCTGGGCATCCCCAACGGTTGCTGGTACGGTTGCACGCTGGCCTGTGCCCAGTGCATCGAGCGGTTCGTGCTGCGCACCGGGCCGCTGGCCGGCCAGACCGTGCCGGTGGATGGGCCAGAATACGAGACCATCGCCGGGATCGGGGCCAACTGCGGCATCTGGGACCCCGCCGCCGTGATCGAGGCCAACTTTTATTGCGATATGTACGGGATTGACACCATCTCCTTTGGCACGGCCACGGCCTTTGTCATGGAATGCTACGAGGCCGGCATCTTGAACCAGGAACGCACCGGCGGCCTGGACCTGCGCTTCGGCAACGCCGAGGCCATGCTGGAGCTTTTGCACCAGATGGGCCGGGGCGAGGGCTTTGGCCTGGTGGTGGGGCAGGGCATCCGGCGTATGAAGCAAAAGTTCGTCCAGGAGTACGGCGCTGACCCGGCCTTCCTCCAGGACATCGGGATGGAGTGCAAGGGGTTGGAGTATTCCGAGTACGTGAGCAAGGAGAGCCTGGCGCAGCAGGGCGGCTATGGCCTGGCGAACAAAGGCCCCCAGCACGACGAAGCCTGGCTCATCTTTATGGACGCGGTGAACAACCAGATCCCCACCTTTGAGGACAAAGCCGAGGCGCTGCACTACTTCCCCATGTGGCGCACCTGGTTCGGGCTGAACGGCCTGTGCAAGTTGCCCTGGAACGACGTGGAGCCGGCCGACAACAAGACGGCCTACCCGCCCCGTGAGGCGGCCAAGGTGCCGGAGCACGTCCGCAACTACGTGGACCTGTTCGCCAGCGTGACCGGCCGGGAGGACGTGCGCGAGCCAGCGGATCTCATCCGCATGTCCGAGAAGGTCTATAACTTCCAGCGCGTCTTTAACCTCAAGATGGGGCAGGGCACGCGGGCACACGACCGGCCCCCTTATCGCTCGATGGGGCCGGTCACCGTGGCCGAATACGAGAGCCGCGCCGAGCGCTACGACCGGCAACTGCGCGAGCTGGTGGGGTTCGACCCGGCCGGCAAATCCACCGAGGAGAAGATGGCGGCGCTCCGGGCCTATCGTGAGGCGCAGTATGAAAAGCTGCTGGACGCCGTGTACGCGCGCCGGGGCTGGACGCCAGACGGCATCCCCACCGTGGATACCCTCCGCGCGCTGGAGATTGACTTCCCAGACGTGGTGGAACTGGTGCAGCGGCACATAAATCGTGGTGCAAGCTGTTAGCTTGCCCACTTGAATGCCTCGCCCCCACCGGGTGAATCATGATCCACGTGAACGACGGCAAGGAACAGGTCTCGTGGTTTGAAGACATGACCGTGCGGGACCTGCTCCGGGCCTGCCATTACACCTTCCCTAATCTCCTGGTTGTCGTCAACGGCGCGGTCATTCCCCCCGATGCCTACGACGCCACCCCTTTGCATGACGGTGACGAGGTGAAAGTGCTGCACTTCTTCGGCGGAGGATAGTTGACATAATCTAGCAGGAGCATTCCCACCGTGCCGCAAGCAGTGGTAGAAAGGAGGAAAACAGCGGCCCACAAGACTTGTGCTCGTTCATTCGCGTATCGCGATCCCAGTTCATCGCCATGAGGAGGAAGGAGATATGAACCTGATCTCGACCTTTATCAACGCACTGTTTTTGCGAGAAGATGCCTATGTCCGAATGCGGGACACGAACCGGGCGCTGATCTTGGGCCTGGTGCTGATCATCGTGCTGGCCTTGCTCATCTCGATCCTGGCCCTGGTGGGCGACATGATCGAGGTGGCGACCGGCCCGGACCTGATGCAGATCAAAAACGCCGTCTGGCAATACATGGTCAATTCGTCCTGGTGGAAAGAGATCCCGCCGCAAGGTCAGAAACAAGCCCAGCAGATGTTCGAGATGGGCTGGGGTATGCCGTTCATATTCGGCGCACCCAATCCCGTGGGCAAAGCCTTTGACCTCGTTGCGCGACCGGTGATCTGGCTGGCCGACTGGCTGATCTTTGGCGTCATCGCTTTCCTGCTGGTCCGGTTTGTGTTCAAGGGAGAAGGCCGGCTCCCGGCGTTCCTGGGCGTGCTGGCTCTGGCCGTCATGCCCCAGGTGTTCCAGCTGCTCCAGATATTGCCGGGCGTCGAGATTGATGGCCTGTTGATCAACCTCTGGTCGCTCTGCTGCGCGTACCTGGCCATCAAGGCATCCTTTGGCCTTTCGGTGGCCCGGTCTTTCTGGACCACCCTGGTGACCTGGCTTCTGTCGCTCATCCCATTCTTCCTGGTGAGTGGGTTCTTCACGGCCATCGTCGGCATCGTGCAAGCAGTCCTGAGTGGCCTGCCGAAATAAGGAGGAGAAGATGAAAGACTTGGTGAACCTGCTTTGGCGACCTCTCAAACTGGACGTGAACGTGTTCGAGGCGCAACGGACCTCGCCGGATGCCTTCAAGCGGGCGTTCCTGGTGGTGGTGATCGTGGGGCTGTTCGCGGGGCTGTTCTCCGGCCTGCTGACGTTCGGGGGCGCGTTCCTGGCCCCGGATCCGGCCGAGGCGCAGAAAGCGGCCATCGAGATGATGCGGCCGTTCCTGGAGAACATGCCGCCGGAGTCACGCGCCTACATCGTAGATGGTATGAACCTGGGCTTTCGGATCCAGCGGATCATCCAGGCGGATCGCAACCGCTTCCTGATGGATCAGCTCCTGGAGTCGTTGGGCCTGTGGCTGACCTCGCCCATCGGTTTCCTGGCCGCCATCATCCCGTTCACGTTGCTGGTGTTGCTCATCGCCCGGCTCCTGGGAGGACGGGCCTCGCTATCCGGGATGTTGGGCTGCGCGCTGTTGGCCGTCACGCCGCACCTCTTTGACCCCATCGGCATCCTGCTGGGGGCCATCCCGTTCTGCGGGGCCTGTCTGGGGGGCATCGTGGGGCTGATCACGTTCGTCTGGTCCCTCGTCATCTATGTGGTGGCCGTGGCCGTGGCCAACAGCTTCAGCTACGTCAAGAGCGTGGCGGCGATCCTCATCGGCCTGGCGGTGAGCGTGGTGGGGCCAGCCATGCTGATGCTGCTGTTCGTCATTTTGATGCTGGTGCTCGGCAGCGTTGTCGGGGGTGGCATGTCATAAGGTGGGGTAGGGAGGCCAGCCCCGGCCCCGTTCAGTTGATTGGGCAACTCAGACGGCCCCGGCTTTGCCGGGGCCGTCTTGATTAAGTTTACATAAGCAACAGGGGCCGCCTCGTCTAGGATAGTGCGAACATAAATAGGCCACAGAAGTTCCTCTATACACGTTCATTGTTCAATGTGTTATGTTTTCAGGAGTCTCGCATCCTGGCACACCTCCGCCAGCAAGGCGCGAGGAGGCTGATCTGCGGCAAGTCGCCGATCCCGCGCCGGGGCCGGGGGGATACTCGCACGCGGTTTTGCAACCCCCGCGCCCCAACACGGCGGGTCTGTTTACCTGCCGTGAGCCAGCGGCAAGCTGGCAAGCCAACACCGGCAAGCTAACAGCTTGCTCTACAGAAGGTGGGGTGGGGGAAAGACGCGCTTATCCGTCTGACCACCCCATGGCGCGGAAAAATATTCGCACTAGGTTAATTATGTATAGTTATAACCGTTTTCTTCTGACCTAGTGCGAAGTTGATGGGGTCGCAGGCACGCCCTGCCCCGGTCAGCCCCCGCATACCCCCCGCAAAGTGTCGGCCTCCAGCCATGCGCTCACAAGCGGTTTGCCGCGCCCGGTGATCAGCGCCAAAGCCTCCGTGGGAGCAACTACGCAGCCGGGTGCTCAAAGGCGGCTGGCCCGGCCCCACCCAGTCCAGCCTGGGCTGGGCGTCGGCGACCTGGGGCCTGGCAAACCCGCTCGGAGCATAGGCTGAGTAGCTACCCGTGGGATAAGCTCGCCGGCCCAACAAGTTCGCACTAAATAAATACGTTCATTGTAATATTCTGTAATAATATCAATGTTATATGTTGACCGTCAACCAGCGCACCTGGTACGGGCCGAGGCGCAGCGCCCGGCGCATGTCCAGCGTCCGCCCGGTGAGCAGATCGGTCAGCCGGCCGGGGGACGCATCCCAGATCGCTGCCAGGTCCACCTCGGCCGTCTGGGGCCGGCCGGAGACGTTGTGCAGGCAGAGCACCGGCCCCGCGCTGGTTGCTCCCCGGCGCAGCACGGCGAAGATGGCCGGGCCGGCGTCCAGGATCCGTTGCTCGCCGTGGGGGTGAAAGGCCGGGTGCGCTGCTCGCACGCGCAACAGACGCCGGTAGCGACGGAACACCCGGGATCGCCGGGAAGTGGGATCAGCCAGCTCACGCTCCAGCGCAGCCCGGTCCCACCGTTCGCGGTTGATGGCTCGATTGTGACCGGTCAACCGCACACCCTCTGCCCAGCCGCGCGAGCCGAACAGGCTGTGCACGTAGATGCCCGGCACCCCGACCAGCGCCAGCATGATCGCCTGTGCGGCCATGAACCGATCCACCTGGGTGGCCAGCGATTCGGCCGCGTTGGGGTCCGATAGCGCATCGAAATAGTTGACGTTCAGTTCGTAAGGACTGGGCGTGCCGTCTGGGTTGTCCTTGTACGAGACCCGGCCGCCGTGGGCCAGGGCATGCGCCACCAGCGCGTCAATCTCCGCCTCGGTCAGGATGCCACGCGCCGGGTTGAGGCCAATCCCGTCGTGCGAAGCCAGAAAGTTGAGGAACGTGACTCGCTTCGAGGGCAGCGATAGCCCGGCCGCCCACCGCGCCAGGGTCGCGGTGGAGCCGGTCTGGAAGGCGTGTAGCACCAACGGTGGCAGGGCAAAGTTGTAGACCAACTGTGCCTCGTTGCGCCCGTCCCCAAGATAAGAGAGGTTCTCGACGTGGGGCACGTTGGTCTCGGTGATCAGCCGCACGTGCGGCGCGACGGCATCCAGCACCGCGCGCAGGAGCTGGACGACCTGGTGGGTCTGCGGCCGGTGCAGGCACGTCGTCCCAAACTCCTTCCACAGGTAGGCGATGGCGTCCAGGCGGATGAACTCGGCCCCGTGAGTCACGTAGAACAACAACACGTCCACCATCTCCAGCAACACGTCCGGCTGATGGTAGTTCAGGTCCACCTGATCGGGGCTGAACGTGGTCCAGATGGCCTTCTCACCATCGGGCGTGGCAAAGTGGGTCAACAGCGGCCGGGCGCGCGGCCGTACCACGTGCGAAAGGTCCGCTCCCGCCGGCACCGCGATGAAATAATCGCGGTAGCGGGGATCGTCGCGCAGAAAGCCCTGGAACCACTTGTGCTGCGCGGAGACATGGTTGAGGACCAGGTCGAACATCAGGCGGAACCGACGGCCCAGCCGGGCCACATCGTCCCAATCGCCATGGGCCGGGTGGACGGCGCGGTAATCCATCACGGCAAAGCCATCGTCGGAGGAGTAGGGGTAGAAGGGCAGGAGGTGGATGGTGCTGATCGGGCCAGCCAGGTATTTGTCGGCCAAGTCGGCCAGGGTGCGCAGGGGTGGGGTGCCCGGCTCTTGCACCTGGTCGGCGTAGATGATGAGGATGGCATCGCGCGAGGTGAGGTCAGGCGTGCGCGGGGCCGGCACCCGTGGCCGGTAGTGGTCGAGCAACTGCGCCAGCCGGTCGCCAGCGGCCCGGCCCGCCGGCTCGCCGTATAGCAACGCCAGGAGATTCTGGATGCGCTCCGCTGGCGACAAACTCTCGCCGGTCTGCACACTTGCCGTCCTTTCCAGCCTGCTTTCGTCCCGGCCGTCCTATTCCCCCATGCCCCAGCGCAACAAGTCGGCCAGGTCCGCGCGCAGCCGGGCGTACGAGAAGTGCTGCCGGGCCAGCGCATAGTTCCGCTCGACCATCTCCAACCGCCGGGCCGGGTCCGTGAGCAGTCGGCGTACCTGGGCCACGGCCTCGGCAGTGATCTGCCCCGCGATCTCGACGAAATCGAACCCCAACGGGCCGATGTCGGCCGCGTAGACCGGATACCGGTTGACCAGCACCGGCCGCCGAAAGTAGACGGCCTCCAGCAGGGCGTTGCCGAACCCCTCGTACAGGCTGGGATAGGTGACGAGGTTGGCGTGGGGGTAGGCGTCCCACAGACTGTAGACCTGGCGGCCGTCTGGCAGGCAGCCCCGGCGGCTACCAAAGCGGTCGGCGATGTAGCGTAGGTCCACCCCGGTCGCGGCCGCCCGGGCCTGCAACTCGCGCAGGTAATCCAGCCCCTCATCGCCGGCGGGATGCGTGAGGCAGAGCCGGCAGCCATTCAACCCCAGCCGACGCACCAACTCTATCGCCAGCTCGATGCCCTTGCGGGGAACGATGCGCGTAGGCTGCAGGATCAGGAGATCGTCGGGTGTCAGGCCGATGGCCGTCCGCAGATTGGCATTATAATCGTCCACGCCCGGCGGGGGCGCGTCAAAATCCAGGACATTGGGGACGATGGTGGAGACGAGTCCCCGACGCTCCCGGAGGGCCTGCTGGGCCGGCGAGTTGATGACCACATGGCGCAAGTTGGGCAAATCGGGCGGAAAGACGCCCTCCAGCACGTCGGGGATACAGTGAACCCGGAACCGCTCCCGCTCCCAGTAAAAGTCGTGGTGGTGGCCGATGGTCGGGATGCCGGTCTGCGCGATGAGCCGGGCCAGGGCCAGCCCCAGGGGGAGGTGCATGGGGATCGCCAGGGCGTTCTCCACCACCAGCAAATCTATGCTGGCCGCGTCCAACCAGGCCCGGAGTGCTTCTTCCAGATGCCGCGCCGCCTGCTCCAGGCGCGGGGGCAGGTCCGGTGGCAGCCCGGTCCGGCCAAAGGCCATCTGGCCGATGGCTATCGCCTCCGGGTCACGGAAATGCAGTGCCGGGATGAGCGTGGGATGAGGCGCGTCTGTGTCCAGTTCACCGGCGCAGTAGTACACCTGGTAACCCAGGTGACAGGCCACCTCGGCCCATTTGCGCGCTTCCAGCGAGACGCCGTCTACGCCGGCCAGGCGCGTGGAGACAACACCGATCCGTCGGGTGGTCACGCGGCCCCCGCCAGCGACATCGTGCTCGCCGGGTCCAGCCAGCGGATCTTGTCCCCGGTCAGTTGCAGCCAGATGGCCTGGCCGGGCCCAATGGTGGCATCGGCGTGGGTGTTCACCTTCAGTCGCTCGTCGCCCACCTGTACGGTGAGCAAGTTGTGGGACCCCAGCGGCTCAGCTACCAGCACCGTGCCCGCCAGAGCGTTCTCGGCGGCGGAGGTGGTGGCCTGGATGTTCTCCGCCCGGATGCCCAACCACACGGTGGTACGGCCAGCCTGGCGCAACGCGGTCTGCACTGGCGCCGGCGGCACAAAGACGGCCTCCCCCACACACACGCGCCGACCGTCATCCGCTACCTGGCCCACCAGGAAGTTCATCGGCGGGTTACCGATAAAGCCGCCCACGAAGCGGCTGGCCGGGAAGTCGTACACGCGCAGCGGCGTATCGCATTGCAGGATGACACCGTCCTTCATCACGGCGATCCGGTCGCCCAGGCTGAGAGCCTCCACCTGGTCATGCGTCACATAGATGACGGTGGCATTCAGCTCCTTGAGCAGGCGTTTGAGGTCGGCACGCATCTCCAGGCGCAGCAGGGCATCCAGATTGCTGAGCGGCTCGTCCATCAACAGCACCTCAGACTGGACGGCGATGGCCCGGGCCACGGCCACCCGTTGTCGCTGCCCACCGGATACCTGGGCCGGGTAACGTTGGAGCAGGTCGGCGATCTGCAACAGCCCGGCGGCGTCACGCACCCGCTTGTCGATCTCGGCTTTGGGCTTGCGTTGCATCCGCAGGCCAAAGGCGATGTTATCATAGACGGTAAGGTGCGGGAAGACCGCATAGCTCTGAAAGACCATGGCGATGCGCCGTTTGCGCGGCGGCAGGTCGGTCACATCGTGCCCGCCGATGTGGATGCGCCCGGCGTCCATCTGCTCCAGGCCGGCCAGACAACGCAGCAAGGTCGTTTTGCCACAGCCCGATGGTCCCAGCAGGACCATGAACTCGCCGTCGCGGACGGTGAGGCTCACGTCGTTCGTGGCAACGACCTTGCCGAAGGTTTTGCGAACGCGGTCAAAGCGGATCTCGGCCATGTTATTTCACCACCCTTCCCCACAGGTTGAACAGATAACGTCGGATGAACAGCATAAAGATCAGCGAGGGCGCGAGCATGAAAAAGCCCCCGGCGAAGCGGTAAGGCAGTGGCGACTCGTTGAGCTGCGTGAGTACCAGGGCCGGGAGGGTACGGTTGGTGACGGTGAGGATCACCGCCGCAAAGACCTCGTTCCAGGAGAGCACAAAGGTGAACAAGGTGGCCGCCGCCAGGCCGGGCAGCGCCAGCGGCAGCGATACCCGCAGAAAAGCCCCCAACCGGCTGCACCCCAGGGTCATGGCAGCCTCCTCCAGGTCCTTGGGCACGCTGGCAAAAACGCTGCTGGTGATCAGGATCGTGAAGGGCAGGGCCAGGGCCGTGTGCATGAGAGCCAGGCTGTAGACCGAATCATAGATCCCCCAGTTGATAAAGGTCACAGCCAGCGGGATGGAGAGGATCACGATGGGAAAGGCGCGGGTGGAGACCACGAGCACCCGGAAGGCGTCGCGGCCTTGGAACGCGAACCGGGCGATGGCGTAGCCGGCCGGCGCCCCCACCACCGTCGCCAGGACGATGGTGATGACGGCCACCACCACGCTGGACTGAGTGGCCTGGACCACGCCGCGCGCCTTCAGGAAGAAGGCCATTGTCTCGGCCGAGAAGGGCTGAGGGAAGAATGACTTGGGGTACTGATAGACGCCAAGTTGGGTGCTGAAGGCTGCCACACCCAGCAAGTAGATGGGCAGGAGCACCCACAGGGCCATCAGCACGGCCAGCGCGTAGACACCCGCACGGGCCAACCGTCGAGACCAGGCTGGGGCATTCATAGGGTCATCTCCTCGGAGCGTGCGCGCAGCCCCCACAGGTAGAACACCGTGCTGGCGATAGAGAGCGCCATGATCAGCGCGGCGTAGGCAGCGGCCACGTTGGGGTTGCGGTAGCTCCCATACCAGCGATAGGCTTCAGCGGCCAACAGCGTGATCCCCGTCCCGGCCACGGCCATGGCCACGGCGAACACCTGGAAGGCCAGGATGGTGCGCAAGATGAGGGCCACCTGCAAGCTGGGGCGCAGGAGTGGCAGGATCACGCGCCACACCTTGTCCCACAACGTCGCCCCGAACACGTCGGCCGCTTCCAGGTATTCGTGGGGGATGCCCTGCAGGCCGGAGACCAGGATGACCATGATGATGGAGGTGGCCCGCCAGACCTCGGCCAGCACCACGGCGAAGAGCAGCCACCCCTGGCGTTCGTAGCTGAGAAAGATGAACGGCTCCGCGAGCAAGCCCAGCCCGGTGAGGATCGTGTTCAGATAGCCACGCTCAGTAAAGATGGCGAACCAGACAATGCCGGCCGCCAGTTCCGAGATGCCCAGCGGGATGGCATAGATGTACAGGAACAGGCTGGAGCCACGCAGTCGGGCCTGCACCAACAGGGCCATGGTCAGCGCCACCACGAATTGCACCGGGATGAGGATGATGATGAGTACCAGGGTGGTCTGCAACGCCGGCTGGAAGGCCACGTCGGCGACCATCTGCTGGAAGAACTTGAGCGTCCATGCGCCGTTTTCGGCGCGAAAGGCCAACACGAAGGCTTCTACCATCGGGTAGGCGAAAAAGACCAGGAGAAAGACCGCCGAAGGAAGGAGCAACAGATACGGGGTGAGTTGTTGCCAACGACGGGTGTTCATGGGCGTCTCCTCGGTTGTAGAGGCAATTCCTCACAGATGAGGCCGCTGGAGTCGAGGCTTTGGCTGGGAACGCCTGCCTGAAGGCTCCAGTCTTATAACAGGTCTGGTTTTTGAGGGTGCGACGCGGGATGCGCCGCACCCTCGTTTGAGTTACTGTATCGGGGCGCTACTTCACCTGGCAGGGTTGGCCGCCGCTATCGGGGTCGGGTGCCCAGCAGGGGGCTTTGGTCTCGTCCATGATAGCCTGTAAGGTGACTTTTTGCTCGCTCAGCACCTTGGGGATGTCTTCTTTGTTCAGCACGATCCGTTTGAAGCTATCCCAGAAGACCTTGTTAAAGTCGCCGCCCTTGCCGCCCAGACCCTGCGGCAGGAGGGCCGGCAGGGCGTCTTTGGCGGCGGCCTGCTGGCCCACGGCCTCGCCCATCATCTTGATCCCGGCGGACATGTCTGGCGGATAGGTCACGGCCACGAAGGGGTAGAAAGCCACCTCGCGCAACGTGGTGATCTGGGTCCCTGGCTCTGTCAGGTACTTGATGAGGGCCTCAGCGCCGGCCTGGTTGTTGCAGCTCTTGGGGATGGCCAGGCCCGCGATGACGGGCATGAAGGCGCGACCCTTTGGCCCGGCCGGTCCAGGCGCGGCGATAAAGTCGGCCGGCTTTTGCTCAAAGGCATCCTTCAGGCGCGCCACGTGGTCCCAGCCGATCCAGACCTCCTCGGCCAGCAAGGGTTCCTGCATAAAGTTGTAGGTGGTAGATTGGGGGTTCACATACGGCCAGACGTCCACCATCCACTTCCAGCCAGCGGCCGCGTCGTTGGAGGCGAAGGTGGTGACCACGCCGCCGCTAAAGGCCGGCACCAGCGAGCCTTGGAAGAAGCGGTGGAGCAGGCCCTTCTCGCCGGCCGGGAAACCGAGTTTGGCGCTGCCGGTCTGCTCCTTGATATTCTTGGCCCACGCGGCCAGTTGATCGTAGGTCAGAGCGTTCACGTCAGCCCCGGCTGGCAGGTACGGCAGAGCCTTCTTGTTGATCGCCAGGATGTAGGTGGCCTGCATCCAGGGGACATAGTAGGTCTTGTCGGTGTTCAACTGCGCCAGTTTCCAGAAGGCTTCGGGGATACCCCGGTCTTGCAGGGAGGCGCGCAAGGCGGTGAGGTCTTGCAGTTGGCCGGCGGGAGCCATGGTGGAAAAGTTGCCATGCAGCGCACCCAAGACGTCCACCTTGCCCTTGCCGGCCTGCACTTCAGCCGCGATCCGGTCGTGGAACGGGCCTTCATCTTCGGGGATGAACTCTACCTGACCGGGAAAACCCGCCAGGATGACAGTACGCACCTTTTCGGCCTCGGCCACCGGGCGCAATTGCGTGGATAGCCATACGACGTCACCATAACTCACGGCAGTGGGGGACGCCGGTGACGCCGCCGGGGTCGGGGGACACTGCATGGCTCCCAGGGCCAGGCCCGTGATCAACAAGACTGCTAACGCGGACATGAGCTGATTTTGCGGTTTCATCGTTTCTCCTCCTAGAAGCATTCATAACGCGGCCAAATCATACGAACGAACGTTGCCGAGATTCCCGGTGGGTTCCTCACCTCCTTTCCGAAAACGTTTTGGAAACCCCCTACAAAAAACATCGTCATGCGCCGGTGGAGCCGCGCACGATCAGCTCGGGCTGGACGATGATCTGCTGTTCGGGCAGCGGTTCGCCGGCGATGAGCGTCAGCAGCATCCGCACCAGACGCCGCGCGTGGTCATAGGTGGGTTGCCGCAACGTGGTCAGGGGGGGCTGGGTGTGTTCCGCGTCCTCGATGCCATCGTAGCCGGCCACCGCCAGGTCCCGGCCCACGACCAGGCCCCGTTCATGGGCGGCGCGCATGGCCCCGATGGCCATGAGGTCGTTGGCGCCGATGATGGCTGTGGGCGGCGCCGGCCGGTCGAGCAGGCATTGCGCCGCCAGGTAGCCACCGGGACGGGTGAGGTCGCCTTCCACTACCAGAGACGGGTCAAAGGCGATCCCGGCCTCTGCCAGGCCATCCCGGTAGCCGGCCAGGCGATCCACCTGCAAAGTGAGGCTGGCTGGGGCGCCAATGTAGGCGATCCGCCGATGCCCGCGCGCCACCAGGTGCCGGATCAGGGCCATGAAACCGGCCCGGGCGTCCATCTCGATGCCGGGCAGGTCTGTGGGCATGAGCGTATGCCCCAGGGCCACAGCAGGAAATTTGCTCTTGAGCAGGTATTGGACGCGCCAATCATACACCCGCATCCGGCAAAGCACGATGCCGTCCACCCGGCGGCCTTGCACCCACCGTTCATAGGTCTTGCGCTCAGCCGCATCATCCGGGGCGGCTGTGGAGACGAGCAAATCCAGGCCATGAGAAGCCGCCTCGTCGCCCAGGCCGGCGATAAAGTCGGCGAAGAATGGATCGGTGAAGCGCGGCTGGCCCACCGGCAGGATGTAGCCGATGGCGTCGGCCCGTTGGCGGCGCAGTTGGCGGGCCGCACCGCGCGGCACGTAGCCCATCTCTCGGGCCGTGCGAATCACGCGTTGGCGCGTCTCCTCGGCCACATCGTCATACCCATCCAGGGCGCGGGAGACGGTGGTGATGGACAGGTTCAAAGCGCGGGCGACGTCGCGGATCGTGACCGGCATGGGTTGACCAAAACGTTTTGGAGTGGCTGGATTATACCACGTTCGGGCGGCAAAGTCAAGGGCGTGTTAAAGAAAACCGGGGCAGGATGGCCCTGCCCCGGTGTGTTCGACCGCTGCCCCGCGCAGTTTGCTGTTCGGCCGGTTTATAGCTCGATCCGGGTCTCCAGCACGTCCAGGAACTTTTTCAGCCACGCCGGATGGGCCGGCCAGGCCGGAGCCGTCACCAGGTTGCCATCCACGTGGGCCTGGTCTATGGGCACGCTCACGTATTGCCCCCCGGCGCTCCCCACGTCCGGCCCCACCGCCGGGTATGCCGAACAGCCCTTCCCTACCAACACGCCTGCCGCCGCCAGGACCTGCGGCCCGTGGCAGATGGCCGCGATGGGCTTGTTCGCTTGGGCAAAATGCCGCACGATGTCTAACACCTTCTCGTTCAGGCGGATGTACTCCGGCGCCCGGCCGCCGGGGATCACCAGCGCGTCGTAATCCTCTGCCTTGACCTCCGCAAACGTCGCGTTCAGGGTGAAATTGTGGCCGCGCTTCTCGCTGTAGGTCTGGTCGCCCTCAAAGTCGTGTACGGATGTTCGCACTATATCACCCGCCTTTTTGTCCGGGCAGACCGCGTGCACGATGTGCCCGACCATCTGGAGCGCCTGGAACGGCACCATGACCTCATAGTCCTCCACATAGTCGCCCACGAGCATCAAGATCTTTTTTGCCCCCATGATAGTGACCTCCTTTCGTCTTTAGATGGCAGTTGTTCATACCCACCAGAATCCATCGCGCATCAACCTGGGCGGCCGTCAGGTGCGGCAGGCCGGCCAGCATTTCGTCCACGGTCAGGCCCAGCTTGTAATAGCCGACGATGGTCTGAACCAGGATACGAGTGCCCCGGATCGTCGGTCGGCCACCGCATACGGCGGCCTCCCGGACCACATACGGATGCGCCGCCTCACCTTCCGCGCGGCCGCACCTCCAGTTGAACCGTGGCTCGCTCAGCCAGGCATAGGGGCTTCAAGGGACGAAATACGCCGCCTTCGTACACGGCATCCATCATCCCGACAGCCATGATCCCAAGCCGTCATTGGGTGTATTATACCACAGACCATGCGACAGGGCAAATCAAGGGCGAATCAGTCAGGTGCCAGGCACTTGAAGTGCCTGGCACCTTCGTCGTTCAGGTTGCCCTGACCACAGTCAACGTAATTGGCTCACTGCCCAGCCGGGCTTCTTCACGGTAGCCGGCGTCCGGCAGGCCGGGCCGCAGTTCCAGGGATAGCGTCTCGGCCCGGATATAGTCGCCCTGGGCCGCCACCACCTGGGCCAGCGTCTCGCCGCCCTGGTAGTAGGTCATGATGCGGTCGGCGATGTCGAACCCGGCCGATTTGCGCATTCCCTGGATGGCGCGCACCATATCGCGGGCCAGCCCCTCCAGCCGCAGGGCCTCGGTGATGGTGGTGTCTACGCCCACGGTCAACTCGCCCTCTGTGGCGACGGCGTAGCCGGGCCGTTGGACCATGCTGACCTCGACCTCGCCCGGCTCCAACGCCACCGTCTCGCCGGCCACGTCGAGTTCTACCGGCAGGCCGACCTGGACGCGCCGGGCCACCGTCGCCGGGTCCGTCGCCTCTAGCGCGGCGCGGATGGCCGGCATCTGCTTGCCGTACTTGGGTCCCAACCTGGGCAGGACCGGCCGCACGGTGTAGCTCACCAGGTCATCCAGGCTCTCCGCGAAGCGCAGCTCCTTGACGTTCAGCTCGTCCTGCACCACGTCGGCCAGGCGCGCCAGGGCCGCGCGGTCGGCCTCGTTTTTGGCATAGACCACGGCCGCGGCCAACGGCTGGCGCAGCTTGACGCCGGCCGCGTTCCGCGCCGAGTGCCCCACCGACGCTGCCTGCATCGCCAGGGCGGTGGCCCGTTCCAGGTCCGCGTCCACCAGGGACTCGTCCGGCGTGGGCCAGTCGTGGTGGTGGACGCTGACCGGAGCGTTCTCGTCCACGCTGCGGACCAGGTTTTGGTACATGGCCTCCGTGAGGAACGGGATGAACGGGGCCAGCAGTTTGGTCAGCGTGACCAGCACCTGGTACAGGGTGGCGTAAGCGGCCAGCTTGTCGGCGTCGCTCCCGGACTTCCAGAAGCGGCGGCGGCTGCGCCGGACGTACCAGTTGCTCAGGTCGTCCACGAATCGCTCGGCGTGCTGCGTGGCGGCGTAGGGGTTCAGGTCTTCCAGGCTGTCCGTCATGTCGCGCACGAGGGTCTGGAGGTGGGACAGGATCCAGCGGTCCAACTCGCTGCGTTCGACCGTCTGCCCTTTCATCGTCGCCGGCGTCCAGCCATCTAGCCGGGCGTAGGTGACAAAGAACGAGTAGACGTTCCACAGGGGCAGGATGAAGCGACGGCGGGTCTCGTCGGCCCGGCTGTAGCCGAAGAGCAGGTTGTGCTCCTCCTTGTGCGCGCAGAAGAGCCAGCGCATCACGTCTGCGCCCATCTGCTCGGCCGCGTCGTCGAACCAGATGGCGTTGCCCCAGCTTTTGTGCATCGGCCGGCCGTCCTCGGCCAGGAGCATGGCGTAGGTAAAGACGCTACGGAACGGCGTCTGTTTGGTCATGGCCACGCTCATGGTCAGCAGGCTGTAGAACCAGTTGCGGAACTGGAGCAGGAACGTCTCCGAGATCAGATCGGCCGGGAACCACTTTTGCCAGTAGGCCCGGTCGCTGTTGTAGCGGATGGTGCTCAGGCCCACGATGCCGGCGTCGAGCCAGGGGTTGCCCACGTCGGCGATGCGGCTGACCAGGCGACCGCACTGGGGGCAGCGCAGCCTGACCGCGTCCACGTAGGGCCGGTGCGGGGTGTGCCCTTCAAAGACCTCCCACCCGGCCGCGGCGCGCGCGCGCAACTCCTCTTTGCCGCCCACCACGTCGAACCAGCCGCATTCGCACTCCCAGATGGGCAGGGCCAGGCCCCAGTAGCGTTTCTTGGAGATCATCCAGTCGTGCATGTTGCGCAGCCAGTCCATCTCGCGTTCCATGCCAAAGGCTGGCACCCAGCGGATGTCCTTGACCACGTCCATGATCTGGTAGCGCAGGTTGGCTTCCTTTTCCTCTGGCGTCACCTCCTCCAGCGGCTTGTCGAACTGCTGGCCCATGCGGATGAACCACTCGTCCACCAGGCGGAAGACGAGCTCCGTCTCGCAACGCCAGCAGACCGGGTAGCGGTGGGTGTAGTCGGATACGTCGTACAGGAGGCCCTTCGCGCGCAGGTCGTCAAAGATGGGCTGGGCCACGTCGCCCACGTCCCGGCCGGTGAGCCAGTCGTAGCCGGCCAGGAAGATGCCGTTTTCGTCCAGGGGGGCCAGGGCTGGCAGCCCCAACTCCTTGCCCAACACAAAGTCCTCGGCGCCGCAGCCCGGCGCGATGTGGACGATGCCGGTGCCTTCTTCTTCGCTCACCTCGTCCCACAGGATGACCCGGTGGGCCGCCACAGAGCCGGTGGACTGCTGGATCGGCAGCTCGTCGAAGGGGCCGTCGTAGGTCCAGCCTTCCAGCGCGCGGCCGGGCAGCTCGCCCAACACCTCGTAAGGGCCTTTCAGGTTCGTCAGCGTGCCCCGCGACAGGTACAGGATGTGCTCGCCCTGGCGGACCTTCACGTAGGGCAGGTCCGGGTGGACGGCCGCGGCCACGTTGGAGGTGAGCGTCCAGGGCGTGGTGGTCCAGACCAGGAGGGATTCACCCGGCCGCTCGCGCAGCGGGAAGCGCAGGGTCACGGCCGGGTGGGTCAGCTCCCGGTAGCCCTCGGTGACGATCTCGTGTTGGGAGATGCCGGTGCCGCAGCGCGGACACCAGGGCATCACGTCTGTGCCCTTGTAGACCCAACCGCGCTCGTGGCAGCTCTTGAGCATGGCCCAGATGGTATAGTTGTTCTCGTCAGCGAAGGTAAAGTAGGAGCCGCCGAGTTCCGGCATCCCCAGGTGGCCGACGATGTACTCGACGGTGTTGGTCACGGGGCCATCCGGGCCGTCTACGGTGATGACCTGCTGGGGGTCTTCGGCCAGCTTGTCGGCCAGGAACCGCAGGAAGTCCGGGTCGTTCCAGTCCATCCAGTAGCCCAGGCGGATGGATTGCTCCGTCTGGATGGCCGCGTAGCGCAACACGCGCTCCTTGCAGCGCAGCACGAACTGGGCCAGGCCATAGTCCTCGATGTCGCGTTTGGACTTGAAGCCCATCTCCTTTTCGACCTCCACCTCCACCCAGAGGCCCTGGCAGTCGAAGCCGTTCTGGTAGCGGGTATCGTAGCCCTGCATGGCCTTGAAGCGGTGGAAGAGGTCCTTGTACGTGCGGCCCCAGGCGTGGTGGACGCCCATGGGGTTGTTGGCGGTGATCGGCCCGTCAATGAAGGACCAGGTTCGGTGGCCGGCGTTCAGCGCCCGGCGCGTTTCAAACGCCTTGACCCGGTCCCAGAACGCCAGGATGTCGCGCTCCAGGGCTGGAAAGTCTACTTTGCTGGGAACTTTGTTATACATGTTACACCTCTCAGGATAGAACAAGGATTTCACGAAAGCGATAGCTCAATCCGCTTTATCCGCTCGCTCTGCGTCCGCTGTTCTATCCCAATGAAGTGAGCGCGCGATGGCGCACTCATGGTATCACCCCCCTTCGGATGCCGGCCTTTTGGCTGTTGGCTGCACCGCGAATCCGCGAATTCCGTATTTGACAAAGAGACCTCAGTCGAGTATAATGAAGACGGACCGGACTCGTAAGTCCTGGCTTCGGCTGCTCCGATGTAAGTCGGTGATACTCCGTCGGTAGGCATCTCTGGATGCCCGCCCGCCTGGCGCGACAGGCGTGAACGGTGAGAATCGGCCCCCAGGGTGAGCCGGCCTTTTTTATTTCACCAGCAGTACTTCCCCCGCGATCTTGCCCTCGATGAGGCGGTAGAACGCCTCGTTTCCACGCTCGTATTTCTGGAACATGCTCCACGCCACGGCATCAGCCGCTTGCAAGGCCCGCTCTTGCTGTGAGTCGGCATAGACGAACGCCAGAGTCGTGCCTGCCCTTTGCGCCCTGGCAGCAATCGCCTGTATCAGTCTGTCGCCCAGGGCAGGCTTGGTGTAGCGTTTGTCCATCGTGATGATCACGTGAGTATGGCGTACCAACACTTGCTGTACCGCTGCCGCGTAGACCTGGCGATACCAGTCTTCCGCTTCATGTGGAGGCGAAGCGGCATGTTTGTCCAGAACCGCCGCGTAGATTTCCACGTCGAGGTCGGCTATGTGCGCCAGGAATCGGGCCGTGATCTTGGGCGGCGTGTGCCAGGCTTTCAACTCCGGGATATTGCGCTGCGCTTTGCCAAGCGATTTGCGCGTCCGCATAACGGCCTTGCGCAAGGGATCAAGGCGAGCGCAGGCAATGCCCGCCACGACCAGGTATCGGGAGGAGCGTGGCCCTGACCCTGTATCGCCGGCTTCGTCGAACACAGCGCGCACGAGGGGCGCTTCGGGCATGTGGCTTACCCCGGCCTGCGACTACGGGCAACCCGGGTGTGGTGGACGCCCATTCGAAACATCCGCTGTTCTATCCCAATGAAGTGAGCGCGCGATGGCGCACTCATGGTATCACCCCCCTTCGGACAGGTCAGTCCACCTGGCTGCTACACAGTTACGCCCAAAACGAGCACTGGTATGTCAATGTCTGCTACTCCGCGATGCTCCAGGTCCCACACGAACTGCTCAAAGTAGGACACGCCAGTGGACATCTCATCGGCAAAGATCTTGAGTGGGACAATCTCCAAGCCCACATCAATAACACCCAGATTGTGGAATATCGTCATCTTGGCGCAGACGTTGTACACCATGAAGGCGTACTTGCCAAACTGAACCTCGACACCTACGCGGTTCTTCACAAAGTCTATTTCTCGGAAAGCACCCCGGGATGGAACGCCGGGAGCATGACTGCCCACATAATACGCGGTTGAGTATTCACAGCGGACCTTGTATTTGTGCCAATCACGACTCTCGAACTCCCGCCTGAACGCCTTGTTCAAAGCGCGAGGACTGTAGAGAGTTCTGCCAGGCATGGTCTTCTCCCGGCTAGTTTTGGTTCGACATTGCATGCTGTCTACTGCGGCAACGATCTGTTCTATCTCGTGCAACTCGGCAGCATATCGGGCTTCGAAGATGTCCTTGCCATGGTTAAACGAGTATACGCCAGCGATGATCATTCGTAGCCCTCTCGCTTCTCGAATAACCTCTTTGGGGGAACAGCAGCCCATTCATCTGGTATTTGGGCTACTTTTTCTCTGCCCGTTGGTTGGTACACGGGCGTGCCAATGAGCCGATGGCGCAGCGTCCCGTTGAAGTATGCCAGGAGACGCTCACGGGCAATCTCGACATACTCGGGTTCTTTCTCACAGCCCATGGCCCGCCTGTCGTGCATGATCGCGGCGATCAGAGAAGTTCCTACACCCACGTAAGGATCGAACACCCAATCGTCTTCATGGGTCAGTGCAAGCACACAACGCTCAACCAACTCAATCGGGAACTGGCAGGGGTGGATCGTCTTTTCTGGATGGTTCGACTTGACGTTGGGAATATCCCAAACCGCTTCTTCCCAATCCTGAGCTACTATTTCCCACACATCTGACGGGTTCTTGCCCAGAGGGTTGCCCGAGGGTTTGCCGATGTTTGGCCCTTTGAAATGCCGTTTACCAGGATACTTGGCGGGCACACGGACCGCATCGAGATTGAAAACATAGCGGTCGCTCTTCGTGAACCACAAGATCGTTTCATAGCGGCCTGAAAACCGCTTCGAGGCATGTAGCCCGTGCCCGAATCGCCAGATGATCCGGTTGCGCAATTTCAAGCCCAGCTCTTTGAAGATGGGGTAATAGAGCACGTCGAGAGGATACACTTCCCCCTCCTCTACGAAATTGCCCACCTGCCAACAAAGACTACCATCTTCCTTCAACACGCGGTGAAGTTGACGGATCACCTGGGTTTGGGTTTTCAGATATTGTTCGATGGAGACTCGATTCTCGTATTCCTTGCCCAAATTGTAAGGAGGCGACGTAATGATGAGTCGGACAGAGCAATCCGGCACGGTAGCAACGAACTCGCTCACATCACCGCAAAACAGGACGATCTCGGCTCTTGGGCTGAAGCTGGTCTCTATTTGCTTGGGAGTTTGAAAAAGAGGCAAATTACTCATCGCATTTACTCCTATGCCCATGGGTGGCACAATGTGAACGGTGGCGGTAAGTCTCGGATCGGTTAGGTGTTCGTAGAACGCCTCACTCCGCCCTCAGTTGGTGGTAGTTCGTTATCGGCTCCCGGTGTGGAACCGCTATTTTTGTGCCCCGTAGCTCTTACTCTGCGGTATCGCCCCCAACCACACGTCCAACGCCGCTTCCGCCGCCTCGGCCACCAGGGCCACGAACGGCTCTGGTTCCCCGGCGTGCGCCTGGTCTAACGCCTGATAGTAGGCCAGCCGGCGTTCCTGGCGAATGATGGCCGGTGGGTAGCCGGCCCGCAGCAGCACCAGGTTCATGAGCAAGCGCGCCGTCCGGCCGTTGCCATCCACAAAAGGGTGGATGTCCACCAGGCGAAAATGGGCCAGCGCGGCCCGCTCCACCGGGTGCAACGCCTCCGCCGCCGGCGAGCCGAGCCAGGCCGCCAGGTCGGCCATGAGGCCCGGCACGGCGATGGCTTCCGGCGGGACGTACTCGGAGCCGGTGATGCGGACGGCTGCCCGGCGATAGCGACCGGCGTTCTCGTCGTCAATGGTGCGCAAGATGAGCGCGTGAATCTGCCGGATCGCGTGCTCGGTGATCGGCGCGTCGGAACCCGCCAGATCCTCCACGAACGCGATGGCGTGCTGGTGGTTGATGGCCTCCAGGTGCTCGCGCAGGGTCTTGCCACCCACGGTCAGGCCGTCGCGCAGCACCAGGGCCGTCTCCGCCAGGGTCAGGGTGCTGCCCTCGATGGCGTTGGAATGGTAGGTCCACTCCACGTCCAGAGCCTCGCGCAGCCGGGCCACGACGCCGGCCGACAGGGGCCGGGCCGCATCCAGGGCGGCTTTTTTCTCGTTCAGGCGAGCCAACGTATCTGCGAGCATGGGCTGTTTTAGGCACCATTCAAAAACGTGCTCATCAGCCGGCGTTCCAGCTCCTTTGTGATCTCTGACAGGTCCTTGACCGTATCCACGGATTTCCAGAAGGCCCGGCTGGTGTAGGCCATGAGCTTGCCCTGCCTCACCAATTCGGGGAACGTGGTATCCTCGTGGTCGCCCTTATCGGGCAGGAGCCGGCTGATCTCGCGATTAAAGATGTAGACGCCGCCGTTGATCCAGTAGGGCAGCTCCGGCTTCTCGCGGAACCCCAGCACTCGGCCGTCATCGGCCACTTCCACGATGCCGTACTGGCTGAAATACGGGACCAGCAACACTGTGGCCAAGGCCCCGCTGCGCTCGTGCAATTCCACCATGGGGGCCAGTGACAGGTTGGTGAGCACGTCGCCGTTGGTGGCGACGATCAATTCGTGGCTGGGGGGGAGATGCTGGAAAGCATATTTGAGGCCCCCGCCTCGTCCCAAAGGCTCCTCCTCCACCGCGTAGCGCATCCGCACGCCCCACTTCTGGCCGTCTCCAAAATATTCCTGGATGACCTCATAGCGGAAGCCGCAGGATACCACCACGTCGCGCACGCCCTGATTGGCCAACCACTGGATCTGGTAGCCCATGATGGGCACGTTCATGATCTCCACCATGGGCTTGGGCCGGTCGTTGGTGTAGGGGCGCAGGCGTTCGCCCTTGCCCCCGGCCAAAATGATCGCCTGCATGAAACCCTCCTGTTTTATCAGAAACCCGTTTTCTGGGAGAAAACGGGTTTCTAACCGTTTTCTAACGCGATGCGCAGCCGCTTGTTGATGCGACCCTTGCTCTCGTGGCCGATGACCCGGATGCGGCCGACCTCGCGCGTGTTGGCGACGTGGGTGCCGCCATCGGCCTGCATGTCCAGACCCACGATCTCCACGACGCGTACCTGGGTGATGGCCGGCGGCAGCAGGTTGATCTTGGTGCGGATGAGGTCGGGGATCTGGAATGCCTCCTCACGGGGCAGGATGCGGATCCGCACCGGCCGGGCCGCCGCGACCTCGGCATTGACCTTCTCCTCGACTTCTGTCGCAAAGGTCGCGCTCATCTGTTCCAGCTCAAAGTCCATGCGTGCATCCTCAGGGGTCATGTTGCCGCCGGTGACCAGCGCGCCATAGTCGCGGAAGATGACGCCACACAGGATGTGCATGGCTGTGTGGGTGCGCATCATCCGGTAGCGCAGGTCCCAGTCGAGCCGGCCGATCACCGGCGTCCCCACGGGTGGCAGCGCGCCGTCCAGCGTGTGCCAGACTTTATCCCCGGTCTTCTTTACCCGCACGACCCGGCTCACCGTATCCCCCCAAACCAGCGCGCCGACGTCGTTCGGCTGCCCTCCGCCGCCGGGGAAGAACGCCGTGCGATCCAGCGCCACCGCCGGCCCCTCGGCCGCCGTCACCACCGCCGTGAACTCTTTCAGGTAGCCGTCTGTCTGATACAACAACTCGGTCATGCCCACCCCCTTCCACGCACCACAGATCACGAATCACGCATCACGTTTCACGTTTTACGTTTTACGTTATACTTCCCGCCACAACCGCTCCAGGTAGTCCGTGAAGCCCATCGCCCGCCAGAACGCCTGCGAGGTCGGGTTGCGGGCCGCCACATTGACCTGCATGGTGAGCAGACCTTGCGCCCGAAACCAGGCCCGCAGGGCCTCAAACAGTGCCCGGCCGATGCCCTGCCGCCGCCAGCGTTCGTCCACGCACGTGTCCGTAACGTAGCCGTAGTAAGGCTGCCGGAACACCGGCGGGTTCTGCGCCAGGCGGCCCATGATGAACCCGGCCAGACCGGCGCCGTCGGGGGCTTCGGCCACCAGGATGCGATCATAGTCACTGTCCAGCACGTTGACCAGGTGGTCTCGAAATGCCTTGATCCCATCCCAATCCAGGGCCAGCCGGGGGTCCAGCGTCTCGTGCAGGCCCATCAACTGCTGGTACAGACGCATGATCTCGTCCAGGTCGTTGGTTGTTGCCGGTCGAATAACGGTGTGCATCGTGGTCCACTCAGTCAACGAAAGCGCTCTCATCCCGACCGGGACGAGAGCGCTTACCCTCGCGGTACCACCCCGTTTGACGGCCAACACGGCCGTCCACTCATCTGAGGTGCTCGCTGACGCCCAGCCAGCGAAGACCCCCGTCGTGATAACGGACGACGAACCCGGCCCGACTTACTGGTGCGAATTGCAGATTGCAGATTGCGAATTGCAGATTGCAGATTGCAGATTGCAGATTGCGAATTGCAGATTGCAGATTGCAAATTGCTCGTTCGGTGGGCGGCTCGGGAAGGATTTTCGCCAGGAATCGCTCGCGCCAGGCTTTCACCATCCCCCGGCTCGCTGTTCGGCTTTCCCTGGCTACTCGTTTCCGTCAGCGCCACATATCGAATATGTGCTTCAGCCTACCCTGGCGAAGGTTTCCCACGCGCTCCTTCGCAAGGGTGAGCAATCACTCGAACACGGCAAAAGCATATCATATCTACCAGGGAATGTCAAGCGCGGCCCGGGGCCATCAGAATGTGGCCGGGTATTGACATCCGCAGAGCATTTTGATAAAATGAGCATGGCGAGAGTTCCCAAGCAAAAGTATGTGATGGGGAGGTGAGCCATGTGAGCCGATGAATCGCGCCTGCTCTTCTTGGGGATCGGTGGCCGGTACTACGCAACGCACGAGAAACATAAGGAGGGAGCAGAGATGTCCAAACATCATGGTGTGCTGATCGGTTTAGTAGCCAGCAGCCCGATTCTGGTGGCCTTTACCAGCCCGCTGCAGGGGGCCGGCTGGGCCGGCATTGACGCATGGGTTTGGATCGTGGCCGCCATGATCCTGTTGATCCTGCTGGCTTTGTTGATCTGGTGGCTCTTTTTGCGCATCCCAGTGGAAAAGCCCGCCCCGGCCGCGCCGCCACCGGCCAAGCCCGCTGCACCTCCCCAGCCGGATGACCTGAAGGTGATCGAGGGGATCGGGCCCAAGATCGCCAGCCTGCTGGCAGACGCGGGCATCACGACCTTCGCCCAGCTCGCGGCTGCCGACGTGGGGCGGCTGAAGCAGATCCTGACAGACGCGGGCCTGGAGCACCTGGCGGACCCGACCACCTGGCCGGAGCAGGCCCGGCTGGCCAGCGCCGGGGATTGGGCGGCGTTGGAAAAGCTGCAGGACGAGCTAAAGGGCGGCCGAAGGTAGGCGAGAAGGGGACCGTCGGCAGAACAGGGAGGCACCATGCTGAATGAGTTCAAAACGTTTGCCTTGCGCGGGAACGTGGTAGACATGGCGGTGGGCATCATCATCGGCGCGGCTTTTGGAGCTATCGTCACCTCGCTGGTCAACGACATCCTCATGCCGCCCATCGGCCTGCTGCTGGGCGGGATAGATTTCGCCAACCAGTTCTTCTTGCTCAAGGCCGGGACACCTGCCGGTCCCTATGCTTCACTGGCCGATGCCAAAGCGGCAGGTGCGGTGACGATCAACTATGGCGTGTTTATCAACGCCGTGATCAGTTTCCTCATCGTCGCCGTGGTCGTGTTCCTGCTCATCCGGGCCATCAACCGGCTGCGGCAAGAGGAGGAAGCGCCGCCGGCCGAACCGACGACGCGGGAATGCCCATATTGCCTGTCCACCATCCCCATCAAGGCGACGCGCTGCGCGCATTGCACGTCCACGTTAGAAGCGTAGGAGTTGCCCACCCAGTCAAGCCTGGGCTTGGCGCGCGGGGCGTACCCCCGGATACGAAAACCCGGCGCGGGTTTAAACCCGCGCCGGGTGCGGCGGGTTACAAACCCGCCGTGAGCAGAACGCGAAGCGTGCCCCCACGATTTTCGGAGGAGGAATCAGATGGATGAGTTGGTCAAGCTGGTGGCGCAAAAGACGGGCCTTTCGGAGGAGCTGTCGAAAAAGGCCGTGGAGGTGGTGATCGCCTATCTCAAGACCAAGCTACCCCCGCCGGTCGCCGGGCAGATTGACGCCCTTTTGGGTGGGGCCGGGACGACGGCGGACCTGGGCGGTCTGGTTCAGGGCCTGGGCGGGATGCTGGGCAAAAAATAACCCCCAGAGACCGATCTCAGCTCCAAAAGAAGCGGCCGTGGCTCTTGCCACGGCCGTGTTCTGTGTCCGGAGGGCCTGCATCAGGCTTATGGGTTCCCTGCCGGCCGGAACTGGGGCAGATAGGGTGCTTGCGCAGCCAACAATTCATCCAGAACGGCCTGGGCCGTGGGCATGTCTGGCACCACCGGGTCCAGGCACAGGGCTTGCAGGGCCGCCTGGCGGTTGCCGGTCACAGCAGCCTCTACCGTCAGCTCCTGGATCGCCACCTGGCGGGCGCACAGGGCCGCGATGCCCGTCGGCAGGTTGCCTATGCGGAGCGGTTGAATGTCTCCTCCCCCCACCACGGCCGGCGTCTCCACCACGGCGTGAGCCGGCAGGTTGGCGATGGCCCCGCCGTTCACCACGTTCACGGCCTCCTCATACTGGTTCGCGCCGGTCCACAGGGCGGCGATGATGGGCACGCCGCGCTCACCAGAGACCTCGCTCAACCAGGCCGCCACCTCGTCCTCGTCGCCGGCCAACACCGCGCCGATGCTCTCCCACACGGCGCCCACCCAGGTCTCGTACATGCCGAACTCATAGCCGGCCAGGCCCACCTCACGCCAGGCGTCGCCGATGTACTCGCCCGCGTGCCGGTCCCCCACGGCCGGGTAAAGGCCATAGACGTCGTGCAGCCGGCGCGATAGGGGCATCAAGTCCGGGTCGCTGGCGGCCAGCCGCTCGCGGAAGGCCGGGTACGCATCGCGCCCGTCAGCGAAGCGCAGGTCGGTGATCCAGGTAAAGTGGTTCAGGCCGGCGGCCCGGATGCGCAGTTCCGCGGCCGGCACGCCCAGGATCGTGCTCACCACCCGGTACCCCTCGCCGATCTGGTGGCACAGGCCCACGAACTTGAGGCGGGTATGTCGGGCCACGGCCAGGCAGACGCGGCTCATGGGGTTGGTGTAGTTGAGCAGCCAGGCATCCGGGGCCAGCGATTCGACGTCGCGGCAAATATCCAGGATGAGTGGGATATTCCGCAGGGCGTGGCTGAGGCCGCCCGGCCCGCCGTTCTCGCCCAGCACGTGGCGCACGCCGTGCCGGAGGGGGATCTCCCAGTCCAGCTTCCACAGCCGCTCGCGCTCCACGGCCACGCTCACCACCACGAAATCGGCCCCGGGAAGGGCCTGGCGGCGGTCCGTGGTGGCTTGTAACTCGCACCCGGCCCCGGCCGCCCGGTTCAGCGCCCGGCCGAAGGCGAGCACCCGAGCCAGGTGCGCCTCGTCCACGTCCACGAGCATGATGTGGCTGCCGTGCAGGGCGTCGCACAGAAAGATGTCGCGCAGGGTCTCTGGGCCAAACAGGGCGCTGCCGGCGCCGATGAGGACGATGTGGGGCGCGCGCATGGGTTACTCCTTTCAGCGGAACCCGAAGATGCGCCGGCCGGCGTTGATGCTCCGCAAGTTCGCGTCATAGGCCAGGCTGATCTCGGCGTGGGCGGCAAAGCCGCACCGATCGCAGGCGATGTGCGCGGTGCGATTCTCCAGGTAACAGCCGTGGGTGATGCGGCCGTCCGGCTCCGCGCTGGCGATGAGCCACGGGTGACAGCGCCAGGTGTTGTCTTTGAGCGCTTGCAAGCTGGGGATAGAGCAGGCGATGGGGTAGCCCTGGCGTTTCAGGGCAATGAGGTCGTCCAGCACCTGGTGGCGTTGCTCGCGGGGCAGCCACAGGTCTTCCGTGCCCTCGTAGGGATAGTAAAATTGGATCGTGATGCCCTTGACCGTGGGTTTGCTTGCCAGCAGACGCACCAGGGCCGGGATGTCTGGCCCGTTCAGGCGATTGATGGTGACGTTGACGTAGAGCTTGGGATGGGACGTCGCCTCGATGTGCGCCATGACCCGGTCGAACGTGGGGCCGCGATTGGCGTCGTGGGTCTCGCGCAGGCCATCCACGCTGACCCAGGTGATGTCGGTGAAGGGTTCAATGGGGAGCACGCCGTTGGTGGTCATGCCGACGCAGAAGAACCGTTCCCGGGCCGCCTGTACCACGTCCCGGACGGTGTGACCGGCCCCGTCGCGCCAGAGCATCGGCTCGCCGCCCTCAAGGATGACCAGCCGGACGCCCATATCGTGCAGGCGGTCTAGCGTGGCGACAACACCGGCCAGGTCCAGCTCGTCGTCGTGGGGCCGCCGCCAGAAGGGACAACCCCGGCAACGCAGGTTGCAGCGATAGGTGAGCTTGAAGCTCGCCAATAACGGACTGCGGTGCCCCAGGAGCCGGCACCGCAGGTTGTGAGCCACGAAATAGGCGTATTGCGCGCCGATCATGCCCTTGCCCCCAGACTCGTAACCCGTAAAGCGTAAAACGTAAAACGTAATACGCAATACGTAATACGCGCTCATCGCACATTATGCATTACGCGTCACCCCGGGTACAACGGGTTCATATCTCGCAGTTGCTGGATGATGGGGGGGAGCACCTCCAGCACCCGGTCCACGTCTTGGTCCGTGTTCTCGCGGCCCAGGGTGAGGCGCAGGCTGCCGTGGGCTGTCTCCGGCGGCACGCACATGGCCGTGAGCACGTGGCTCGGCTCCACCTCGGCCGAGGTGCAGGCAGAGCCGGAACTGCCGCAGATGCCCTCGGCGTCCAGGAGCAGCAGGACGCTCTCGCCCTCCACGAACTCGAAGGCAAAGCTGGCGCTGTTGGGCAGGCGTTGCGTGGGATGACCGGTGAGCCGGGAGTAGGGGATGCGCTCCAGCACCCCGGCGATGAGCCGATCCCGCAGCCGGATCAGCCGTGCGTTCTCTTCTGCCTGTTCGCCGACGGCCAACTCCAACGCCCTGGCCAGGCCGACGATGTAGGGGACGTTCTCGGTGCCGGCGCGCCGGTTCCGCTCGTGCGCGCCGCCGGTCTGGGCCGGCAACATCGCCGTGCCCTGACGCTGGTAGAGCACGCCCACGCCCTTTGGCCCATAGAACTTGTGCGCCGAGAGGGAGAGCAGGTCCACGCCCAGGCGATCCACGTTCAAATCCAGGCTCCCGCCGGCCTGCACCGCATCGGTGTGGAAAGGGATGCCATGGGCGTGGGCCACGGCGGCCAATTCCGCGATGGGTTCGATCGTGCCCACCTCGTTATTGGCGTACATGATGGTGACCAGGACCGTGTCCGGCCGGATGGCGCGCTCTAGCTCGGCCGGGCTGACCAGGCCATGCTCGTCCACCGGCAGATACGTCACCTCGCAGCCAAAGAACCGTTCCAGTTGTTCGCAGGTGTGGCCCACGGCGTGGTGCTCGATGGGGCTGGTGATGATGTGCGGGCGGGCCACGCCCCGCTGATGACGGGCGGCGAGGGCCACGCCCCGGATCGCCAGGTTGTCGCTTTCCGTGCCGCAGCCGGTAAAGATGACCTCGCGTGGCTCGCAGCCCAATATCTCAGCCACGGTGCGCCGCGCGTCTTCCAGGGCCTTTTGCGCCTCGCGGCCCTTGTGATGGATACTGCTGGGGTTGCCGTAACGCTCGGTGAAATATGGGAGCATTGCCTCCACCACGCGGGGGTCCACGGCGGTGGTGGCGGCATGGTCCAGGTAGATGGTGCGTTTCTCCATGACAGTTCCTCCCGGTTTGGTGGGTTCTTGCCGGGGGATTGTAGCACTATGAGAGAGGGATGTCAAGGAAGGGGCAGGGAGCAGGGGGCAAGGGGCGGGGAAGCGGGAGATTGTCATTCCGAGGGCTTTGGGGTATAATGACCACCGCGGGCACACGTGTGGCACTCTATCAGCCATTGGACTTTGGACAAAATCAAAGGGGCGCGCAGAAACCCGTTTTCTGGTCCGAAATTCGTCTCCCTTTGCGGTAGCGACGCCTGATTTCGGCATACCTGGCCTG
>FWPV01000764.1_pt1 | contig 97629 bp, 80 predicted proteins | sample 2228371 | NCBI WGS metagenome assembly FWPV01 (sample SAMEA103939776, study PRJEB20133) | metagenome
ATACCTGCGGGACCGCAACCCGGCCAATGACCTTGTCACTGAGCTGGTGGAGGTGGTGGTGCACGACGTCGGTGCCGCGGCTATTCTGGCTCCGGTCGGGAGGATGAGTACCAAGAGTAGCTTGGTGCCGCGGGCAAGGGTGCGCAACTATGGGAGCGTGACTGAGTCGTTTGACGTTCGGTTCGAAATTGGTGACGGGTACACAGGTACCACGAGCGTGACCAATCTTAGGCCGGGTGAGGAGACGGTTGTGACTTTTGATACGTGGGGTGCGTCGGGGCCCGGGTCATTCTTAGTCAAGTGCAGTACAATGCTTGCTGGAGATGTCTGTCCGGTCAATGATTGTCATCTTGACTCGGTTCAGGTCGGCATCGACTGGCCGGCTGGCTGGCATGAAGTGGCCTCGGTTCCAGCCGGTCCTTCGGGCCGAGCGGTGCGGCATGGAGGCTGGATAACGTACGATGCCGGAAGTCAGCTCGTCTACGCGGCCAAAGGGAACAAGACGGGTGACTTCTATGCTTATGCACCATATTCAGATACTTGGTCGCAGCTCGCCTCGATACCGCAAACCACAGAGGGGCGGCTGCCGGCAAAAGGCGCGGTCGGATGCGCCGACGGCAACGGGCGCGTCTATGCCCTGACCGGGGCAAACACGGTCGCATTCTGGTGCTACATCGCAAGCGCTGATTCTTGGGTGCGCCTGGCCGACGTTCCGCTCGAACCGAGTAACACGAAGGTGCGTGGTGGAACCGACGTTGAGTACGTGGTGCTGAACGATACCGGCTATGTCTACCTGTTGAAGGGCGGGAAGAACGATTTTCTGAGATTCAACACCGAGACCGGGGCTTGGCAGGTGTTGCCTGAACCCCAGTCGTCTGGCGGACGCCGTTGGCACCGCGGGTCATGGTTGGTGTCGGACCGGGCCGGTCACATCTTTGCCCACAAAGCGCGCTATCATGAGTTCATGGAGTTCGATGTTATTGAGAATGCTTGGCGCGCAACGATGCTTGCCGGCATGCCACGTCAGAGCACAGTCACGGGTCGCCGCAAGAAGTCAAGAGACGGCGCGGACGGAGCCTGGCTGGGTGGTGGCATCAACGCACTCAAAGGCGGCAATACTCAGGAGCTTTGGCGATATGACCCGGCAGGTGACTCTTGGCTTGAGCAAGACACGATGCCGGCATGGGGGAGTACCGGACGTCGGAAAAGAGTCTGGTACGGCGGAGACATTGTTGACTATGGCGGGATAGCACTCTTCGCGCTCAAGGGGAACAAGACTTTTGAATGCTGGCGTTATGTCCCGAGAGAACGCTGTGCCTCGACGGCTGAGGCTCGCGGCCAGGAGGGTGTTCTGTCAGGCACGGCCGGGCTAGGAGCAGGCTCCGTCGTCATTGTGCCCAATCCTTTGCGTGCCGGAGGAACAAGGGTCAGATTGAGCGGGCAGAACGGAAGCCAGCTAGCTGGGCCAGTTGCAGTAACCGTGATTGATGCCTCAGGGCGGCGGGTGAGACAAGCCGAGGTATGGGGGCGTCAGCCCGAGTTTGTCTTGTCGCTCCCGGCAGGAGTCTATCTGGTCCGTCTGAGTTCACATGACTGGACCTCGACCACCACGTTGGTAGTACAGAAGTAGCCATGCCGAGCAGGAGTCGGAGCAGTCACCAGCCGGTCGGTATCCGGAGCCAGCAACAGCTCGAAGAGCCTACTGGCGAACCAGTCCGGCCATATCCTCCATGTGCGGAAGGTGCTGCTCGGTCAACCGTTTGTTGGCTTCAGGGATGTCCTTGGTGTAGCGCTGGGTCTGCCGCACGCGTCTGGCGTATTCCTTGGCCGCGGCCGATGTGTCTTTGGACCAGTTGGCCGAGTCGGCCATGAACATGTCAACGCCCAAGGCTGCTGTCGCCGCGGTCAATTTGTAGAGCGTAGCTCGGAATGCCTTCCAGTCCATGCCGATGGCGGCGAGAGTTTCTGGAACGCCGGCAGTTGTTCCAATTGGTTCGATAATCTTGTTCAGTGATACAGGCAGTGGGTCGTCGGGTTCTGGAATCGTCGTCCGATAGTCTACCAGGGCAAGGACTGCACCGACCGCGGGCAGAGCCTGTTTGAAAGCGGCCAGTTCCTCTTCAGTCAGCGGCTCGAGAGCCTCGGCTGGGAGGGCGGGTTCGTTCTTAGTGGACTTCTGGGTCGGTGTCGGACTGCTGCTGCCGCCGCAGGCGAGCAGGAGTAAGGCGACGAGGACGGCACTAAAGACGGTCTTTCTCATGATGCTCCTTTGAGTAATCAAAGAGCATACGGGGCGGCGCGCGTGTGTCAAACTTGGACAAAAGTCCCCTTCGTGTGATTGACCGCTTTCCTCTTTTCCTTCTTTCCGACCAATCTTCCCTCGCTATTGATGGACACTTCTCTTTCTCCTCTCGGGGAAGAGGTCAAGGGTGAGGGCGGCCGAATGTCGGTTCTAGGGTGCTCGGCGTGGGTTGACACGCGCCGGCGCTTTTCTACAATTCAGCACTCGTGCACAAAATCAGACTAGATGTTGGTGGTGTCGTATTTGACGGCACGTTGGACGATTGCCCGCTTGCTGAGCAGATCGCCCAACTCCTACCCTATGAGGCCATGGGCGAGACCTGGGGTCAGGAAGTCTATTTTCCGGTCGCCCTGCATGCCGACAATTCGAACCCGGTGACTGAGACCAAAGTCGGTGACATCGCCTATTGGCCTGATGGTCCGGACCTGTGTCTTTTCTTCGGGCCGACGCCCAAGAGTACCAGTGAGACGCCGGTCGCCGCAAGTCCGGTCACGGTCGTCGGCAAGTTCCGTTTTGAGCCCGGGGACTTGGACCGCTGCGAACGCCGTCGCCACGGCATCAGGGTTCGCGTCGAACTAGCGCAATAGCCACATGACGGCGCAGTTCTCCGGTTCGGGGCAGTAGCTCAGTTGGGAGAGCGCCAGAATCGCACTCTGGAGGTCGCCGGTTCAACTCCGGTCTGCTCCATCTTCGGTCAGGCAATGAGCCGCCGCTTGTTCGGCGAGGAGGACTCGTGTCAATAATCCTGCCCAAGTATGTCTTTCTTACTAAGGGCGTGGGAGTACACCGGGAGAAGCTGGCAAGCTTCGAGGCTGCCCTGCGCGACGCCGGCATCGCAGCGTTCAATATCGTCCGTGTTTCTTCTATTTTTCCTCCTCGTTGCCGGATCATTTCCCGAACGCGCGGCCTGAAGTTGCTGACGCCAGGGCAAGTCGTCTTCGCGGTGGTCAGCGACAATGCGAGTAACGAGCCGCACCGGCTGCTGTCGGCATCGATTGGTGTTGCCATCCCCAAGGACCCGCGCAAGTATGGCTATCTTTCCGAGTACCATTCGTTCGGCGAGCGCGAGGAACGGGCCGGTGACTATGCTGAGGATTTGGCGGCCCAAATGCTTGCCACAACTCTGGGCGTGCAGTTTAACCCGGACACGAGCTATGACCAGCGCAAGGAGATATGGAAGATTTCCAACGAGATAGTCCGGACCCAGAGCATAACGCAGAGCGCGATTGGGCACAAGGCCGGTTACTGGACTACGGTCCTGGCCGCGGCGGTCCTGATAACCGACCTGCCGGAGCAGCACATCGAAGAGAACTCCGACCTGTAGACCCGCGTGCCGGCCATCGTTTTGCTCCATCAGTAGAGCTGCCGAAGTTCGACGCCGGTGTAGTAGTGTTTGAGTATTGCCCGAAAGTCCGCGCCGGAACGGGCCATGCCGACCGCTCCGTCTTGGCACATCCCGAAGCCATGGCCCCAGCCGTGGCCGGAAATGGTCACATTCGTGTGGCCGAGTCTGATTTCGACGTTCTGGGACCTGAGACCAAGAGTGGTCCGGAAGTCAGCGCCGGTCAGTCTGACTTCGCCTTTGTCAGTCGTGAACTTGAGGTAGCGCACTCGGCCCGACCGTTCGTCCTTGTCAAGGGCGACGCCACGGATGCGGATCCGAGATGTACCGGCCGCCCGGGCGACGGCGGACTCCAGACTGTCACGGCTGAGCCTTACCTCCCAAGTGTGACCGGGCCGGTCGGCACAGTAGGGCCGGCGTTTCGGTCCAGGCGCATCAACGACCCCTTTGAGGAACGGCTGAAACCCGTCGGAAGTTCTGCCTCCGCAGTTGGCATGGTAGAGTGCCTCGGCCGGGCTGCCTTGGTAGTATAGTGCCTGGCCATGAGTGGCGAGGACCGCCTGGCGGGCAAGTTCGGTTTCGCTGCCTGCTCCCCGGTATTCCTGGTCGCGTAGGTATATGTCCCAGACATCATGGCCTTCACAGCGACGCCGGGCGATGCGCGCCAGCGTGAAGCTGCGGGCGGCGACAGCCTGAGCTTTCACTGCTTCGGCAATTGCCGGGTCGGTGGCGTTGATTTCGCACGAGACCACGCTGCAAAGATATTCCTCCAAAGGCAGTACGTTGACCAGCACCAGCTCACCGGTGCTGGCAGCAAAGGCAGATATGCTGCCGCGGTACTGACGGTCACCGATTTGGATAAGGCCGGCAACGCCCGGGCGACATACCAGCGTGTCTTTGAACCGAATCTCAGGTCGTTCGGGCAGACGGAACGCAGGGCTGGGTTCGGAGAGAACGACGACGGTTTCTCTCGGTGCAAGCTTGATTGAGATGTTGTGGAAACGAAGCTCGAGGCCGGCCGTACCGGAGATGCTAATCGGACCGGATGCGCTGAGCCGCACACGGACTTGTGGCGTCTGTTTCCGCTGCGCGGACGGACGCATCACCGAATGGCCGGGTACGTGGTAGCAGCATCCGACCAGAAGCAGACCCGTCCCGAGCGCGAACGAGAGCAAATGTCTCACGCTGGCAGGACTCTATTCGATGACGGGCTGCTTGTCAAGGGGCCGTGCCGCTTTACACCAAGCCAACCTCGACCTAAAATAGATTATGAACAAACGGGACAAACGCGTTGCCGATGCGATCAAGGAGACTGTCGCAGAGATTGTCCTCAACGAAGTAGCCGACCCCGGGGTCGGTTTCGTGACGGTCACGCGCTGCCACATTACCCGTGACCTGCGCGTCGCTACGGTTTACTTCTCGGCAATGGGCGACGAGCAGCAACAGCAGAAGTCGTTTGCTCATCTTGAGCATGCTCGCGGCTATGTGCGTCGGCGTCTGGGCGAGCGGATTAGGCTGCGCTACCTACCTGAGCTGCGCTTTCGGCGTGACGAGATACTTGCTCAGGAGATGCGGGTCAGTGAGATCATTTCGGACCTGCATCGGGATGAAGCTGCGGCAGCCGAGGAGCCCGACAGCGCCGGGCGCCCTACCGACGCCCCGGACGACGCGATTTGACCTCACCGGTGCGCGGGGTGCTGCCTGTCCACAAACCGGCCGGCATCAGTTCATTCGACGTGGTCCGGCGAATCCACCGTGAACTTAAGCCTGGGAAAGTCGGTGGCCGGGTAACGGGCATTGGTCATGCCGGCACGCTTGACCCGATGGCCTCGGGAGTGTTGCTTGTACTGGTCGGCGAAGCGACCCGGCTCGCCCGTTTCTTGATGACCTTAGCCAAGGAATACGAAGCCGAAGTGACGTTCGGTCTGAGTACCGATACGGACGATATCACCGGACAGCCGCTGGTTCGCTGCCCGGTTCCGGACGTATCGCCAGCTCAGCTGCAGGTCGTTCTGACCCGCTTTGTCGGTACCATCGAGCAGGTTCCGCCGAGCTTCTCAGCGCTCAAGCAGGACGGGCAGCCTCTCTACCGTCTTGCTCGGAGCGGACAACCGGTGGAGCCGAAACCGCGCCGGGTTACAGTGCACACCTTGGAGTTGCTCGGCTGGGACCCGCCCAAGGCTCGCCTGCGCTGCCTGGTATCCTCGGGTACCTATGTTCGCGCCCTAGCCCGAGACCTGGGTTCGGCGTTGGGCAGCGCTGCAACTCTATCCCAGCTCGTTCGTACTCGCGTTGGTAGTTTCCGGCTCGATGATGCGGTGCCGTTTGAGGCCATCAGTCTTGATACGATTGGCGGCCGAATCGTGCCGATCGAGAAAGCCGTGCCAGACGTATGTCTACTAACTGTTGACGAGCCAGACGGCACGGCGCTGCGTGCCGGACGGGCTGTGTTTTGCGAACAGGCCGCTGCGATGAACGGTCCGGCGCTGGCCCGTACATCGTTAGGCACAGCACTTTACCTTGTTCGGGTCGAGAAGGGTAGGCTTCACCCTGAGCGGCTGGTCTATGATGATGGGAAGTGAGGAACAAGGCAAGAGGCCTCTTCGCTTTGCCTCGGGTGACCGAGTGTAGTGGTGTAAGAATGGGGACGGACGAAGGTTCACGCCGGCCACGGGTCGTGGCGCTGGGCGGGTTTGATGGCGTGCACCTCGGACATCAGTTGATCATCTCACGGACGAGGGAGTTAGCAACCGAATTGGGTGCGCGTCCGGCGGTTCTCACCTTTGATCCGCTCCCGGCTCAGCTTATCTATCCTGATTTCACCTATGTACTTACGCCGCTGGTCGAGAGAATTCAGATTCTGAAAGAGTTGGGCGTTGATGAGGTCCACGTAGTTCGGTTCGACGATACCGTGCGCGCGACGCCTGCTGAGCATTTCGTACGCCAAGAGGTCATCCAGAAGCTGAGACCACGCGCGGTTGTCGTTGGCCACGACCACCGGTTCGGCAGCCGTGGCCAGGGCGATGCAAAGCTGCTTGAACGCGTTCTTGCCGAGCAGAACATCAGGCTTGAAGTTGTGCCCGAGTTTGTGCTCCTGGGTGGGCCGGTACGCAGTACAAGGATTCGCGAGCGATTGCTCCTCGGCGATGTGCGACGGGCAGCCGAGTTGCTGGGTCGGTTCTACACCGTGAGCGGGATGGTGGTTCCCGGCACCGGCACCGGGCGCAGGCTCGGATTTCCGACCCTTAACCTGAGGCCGAACGAGCGTGAGACACTCGTCCCGGCCGACGGCGTCTATGTGTGCCGAGTCTACCTGATGGGCCGTTGCTACGATGCGGTGCTCAATATCGGCCATCGTCCGACATTCGGCGGCGAGACGCGGACCATCGAAGCGCACCTGCTCGATGTCCACGCGGAGATAGCAGCGAGCCGTGCATCGTTTGCGGTGATTGAGCGGATTCGACCGGAGCGGCGCTTCGACGGAGCGGACGCTCTTGCTGCTCAGATTCAACTGGACATCGAACGTGCGCGTAAGATACTGTCGTCACTTGTACCGGCCAACCTTGACACAACATCGGAACCGGCTAAGGTATAGCGTTTGGTTCCTAGCCCTTCGCATCTTTTGGATAACGTTGTCATCTGGAGGTTGAACGCGTGATTTCGTTCCACACGATAGGTATCATTCTGACGTTCGCTATCGGCCAGGTCCCGACACCCGATTCACTCGTCGTACCGGTTGTCACTGATACGACGGTCGAAACTGAGATACTGATATTCCCGCCCAAGGACGCACCCCTGCCCATATTGTATCAGGTCGCATGGGGTGACGGCGACACGCTCGATTGGACGGGGCCAATCAAGAGCCCGGTTGATATCAGTCGGTACCACAAGTACCGCGAGCACGGGGAGTATCTCGTCCGGGTGCGAGCTCAAGACGGCCTGGGCCGTGTGAGCGACTGGGGCAAGCCTTACCCAATCACGGTGACCGAACCGGTCCAGAAGTGGTACTTTGAAACCACCGACCCGATTGTCGCTTCGCCGGCGCTGGACGCGAACGGCAACATCTACTTCGGTGACGAGAGTGGCACGTTCTATTCAGTTACTCCGGACGGGCGTCTCCGCTGGACGTTCAAGATGCGCGATGCGGTCTACGCCTCGGCGCTCGTTATCAACAACCTGATTTACGTCGGCTCGGTTGACTCCAATCTGTATTGCCTTGATACACTGGGCAAGCTGCGTTGGCAGCTCGACCTCGACGACGAAGTCTACAGCGCTGCGGCACTTGGTCACGATGGCACGGTCTACGTTCCGACTGACGGCGGCACACTGTGCGCGGTTGCGCCGAACGGGAAACTACGGTGGAAGTTCAAGGCCGGCGACGAGATGGCATCTTCTCCGACCATCGGCCCGGACGGACTCATCTACATCACCGCGGACTCGGTCTACTGCCTCGACGCGAAGAAACGGCGGCGCTGGGCGTTCGGTACGCCTGACGGTGACTATTTCTATGCTTCGGTCGTCGTTGACCACGAGGGAAACGTTCTGGTTGGGAACACTGACGGGTATCTCTACTGTCTCGGCCGCGACGGTAGGTTACAGTGGCGTGCTCCGGTACCGGACCAGGACGAGGTCCGTTCTGAGGTCGCGTTTGGCACTGACACCTCGCTCTACTTCGGGTCGGATGGGTACTACCTCTGCCGTAAGTCTCCGTTCGGCACGCCAACTGTGATTTACGAGGCGGATGACATCTTGATAGCCACCCCGGCAATCAGCGAAAAGGGCACGGTTTGGTATCTTCCAGACGACGGAGTGCTCTACGGTCTGACCGCGAGTGGCCGGTTGCTGTGGAAGCGCGACGTGGCCTCCGGAGGCAAGGAAGTGTACTATACTTCGTCACCAACCATCGCACCGGACGGTACGATTTACGTCGGTTCATGGGACAACGGCTTGTACGCTTTTCGCGGAGATGGTCCGCCTGCAGCAACGCTCTGGCCCCAGTACCGCCAGAACGCCCAGCACACCGGACAGGTACCGCGAGCGAAGATGAAACGTTGATCCGAGCAACTAAAACAACCGCGCGGCGGGTCGCGTCAGAATTTTGCACCCGCGACCATCGAGCAAAGGAGGCTCTGCGTGTTTGATATCTACTTTGCCCCACGCCAGGCGTTCTCTCGTCTGAAGGAGAAGCCGCACTGGTTTGCGCCGATAGTCATCGTCGTGGTGGCAAGCATGTTTGCGTCTCTAGTCACGGCCCAGTTCGTGGACTGGGAGGAGCAGCGCGCCAAGGCGGTCGAACGAATGCGGGAACGGAGCATGTCCGAGGAAGATATCGCCAAGGCTACTGAAAGCATGGACCGGCTCTTCGGCAACCCGTTGGTGCGCTACGGTGGGCCGCTCGTCAACGGCCTCTTGACAACCGCCGTCGGGCTGGTTTTGTTAGCGCTCGTTTACAACGTGATGATTCCGCTACTCGGCGGAACCGGCAGCTTCGTCCGTGCGCTGGCTGTGGTCACGAACGCCGCGCTTGTTATCGTGCCCGGTCTACTGCTACGCATCATCTTGAGCATCTTGACTCGTTCGGCCGAAGTTACGACCAGTCTGGCAGCGCTAGTTCCGAACTCAAAGAGTGGCTTTCTCACCATTGTTCTCACGCGGCTCGACCCGTTTGCAGTCTGGCAGCTATTTCTGGCCGGCCTTGGGCTCAACGTGGTTTTTGACCTTAGGGGTTCGAGGTCGTACTGGCTGGTGTTCAGTGTCTGGGCGGTCGTGACTCTGTTGTTCGCTTTCCTCGGCGGCCGCGTAGGCCGCTAGCTTCCCATGCTCGGGCTGTTCCTGGCGTTGATTGCCGCCCCGGATACGGTTGAGCTTTCGCTGGGCCAGGCACTTGAGCGCGCGCTTCGGCTTAGCCCGACCGCGCTCGAGGCGTCGGCGTCGAGGTGCGAGGGTGGCATCAAGCTCGCGCAGGGCGTCGCGGCTCTGTTGCCGACACCGACTGCGGCGCTCAGCTACGGCCGGACCGAGGCGCGACTTAGCCTCCTGCCCGATTCGACCATCGTCACTAAGGGCTGGATTGGTTCTCTCACCCTGAATCAGGTGGTGTTCGACCCGCAGGTTTTTGCCGGCGTGGTCGGGGCCGCAGTCTGGTCTGACTACCATGCGGCCGACGCCCAGGAACGGCGTGCCCGGCTGGTTTTCGAGGTGACTCGTGACTACCTGAGATTGCTCTCTGCCCGCTTGCAGCGTGACGCTGCCGCGTCGGCCCTGGCGCGCGCCGACGACAACCTCAGGCTAGTCCGGGAGAAGGAGCGACTGGGCTCGGCTTCGCGCATCGAGGTCATGCGTTCTGAGGTCTTCCGTTCCCAGGCTGAGGTGAGTTTGCTTTCTGCAGAAAAGGCTCTCGCTGTCGCTCACACTGCTTTTCTTGCCACCGTCGGCATGTCGGGCGATATCGCAGTTAGACCGGTGGAGCAACTGACCGAACCTGCTCGGCCCGAGTACGACGACCGGGAACGTCTGGTTAGGGAGATTGAGCGCGTCAACCCCGGCGTGAAGATGGCGGTCCGGGCCTCGACTGTCGGTCAGCTTAACCGAGTAGCGTCGGTCGTCCGCGCGTTGCCCTCGGTCTCTGCCTATTGGTCATCGCGCTACTCCGACACAGTCTTTCCATCAAACCTGTCGCGCTGGACAAACAAGGACGAGGTTTCGTACGGTGTGCAGTTCAACTTTCCGTTGCTTGACCTTAAGTCCTACGTCTTCAACATTGCCCAGACGTCAGTCGATTCGCGCCGGACTCAGGCTGCTGCATGCCGAGCTAGACTGCAGGTGCGTTCAGCGGCAATCGCCGCGGTTCTAGATTATGAAGAAGCAAGTCAGCGTTATGACCACGCCCGTCGCAACCTCGAACTGAATCAGGAGCTGTACCGCCTTGCTCAGGAACAGCAGAAACTGGGTGCCATCTCGTTGCTTGATTTCCTTAGCGTGGAAACGAGCCTCAGTCAGGCCCAAGCCGCTTGCATTTCCGCCTTGAGTGATACCTATGTGCAGGCGGCGCAGCTCAGTTATCTCATGGGCCAGGCCAACACTGTGGCTAGATAGAAGGGAGACCCAGGTGAAGCGTCGCACCCGGACTATCATGATAGCTTTGGGCATCGTCGTTGTGCTGGCCATCATCGTCGTGGCCAACGTCAAGCGCAAACCGACAGGTGAGCAAGTTGATACAAAGAAGGTCGGCTATGGCTCAATACTCGCCAAGGTCACGGCCACTGGCGAACTTCGGGCCCAGGCCCAAGTGAATCTACAGGCCCAAGTGATGGGGGTAGTGGAGCGTATTCTGGTGAACGAGGGCGACCACGTGAACCGGGGCGACCTATTGTTGCAGCTTGACCGCAAGAGCTACGAGGCGAACATGGTTTCGGCCCGCGCCAACTATGTCCAAGCTGGCTTGAACCTCGCTCGGGTCGAGAGCTTGCACGCCGGCAGACTGATTTCGGACCAGGAACGTGACGCAGCAAGGGCGACATGGGAAATGGCACGCGCCCAGTACGAAGCAGCCCAGGAACAGTATAACAAGACCTCACTGCGAGCTCCGATTTCGGGGACGGTTGCCAAGGTCAATATCAAGGAAGGCGAGACGGTCCTCGTCGGTACGATGAACAACCCGGGCACGGTACTGATGGTGATTGCGGACATGACCCGGATGCAGGCGACCGTAGATGTGGACGAGACCGACGTTGTCGCGATTGCTCCGGGACAGCGGGCGACTGTCCGGGTCGACGCGATGCCCGACACATCTTTCCCCGGCACAGTCACTAGGGTTGGCTACATGCCCGGTACCCGGAGCCTGTTGACCGCGGCGGCCACGACACCGAGCACCACGTTTGAGGTCGAAATCAGCCTCGATTCGACCACTCCGGCACTGCGGCCGGGTATGAACCTCCACGCCGATATTGTCACGGCCGAGATTGACTCGGTTCTGGTCGTGCCAGTTCAGTCGGCAGGCCGGCGCGAGATAGATGGACGGGAGACCGAAACGGTCTTTGTCGTCAGGGACGGCAGGGCGGTGCTTACTTCAATTAGAACCGGCAAGTCATCGGACACCGACATCGAGGTACTCGACGGATTACAACCAGGTGATGAAGTTGTGACTGGTCCGTATAAGGTGCTCTCCAAGCTGACCGATGGACGTCGTGTCAACGCCCGGCCGGATACGACTAAGAGAGCGCGTTGAACCTTGCTGATTAGAACCGAACAACTCAGCAAGGCATACCGGGCTGGTGAGGTTGAGCTACTGGCCGTCAACGAGGTTTCGGTCGAGATTGAGCAGGGTGAGTATGTGGCACTGATGGGACCGTCCGGTTCGGGCAAGTCAACTCTCATGCATTTGCTCGGCTGCCTGGACACGCCGAGTTCGGGCCGGTATCTGTTTGATTCTAGGGACACAGGTACCTTGAATGATGAAGAGCTTGCCCAACTGCGCAACCGCGAAATCGGCTTCGTGTTCCAGAACTTCAACCTACTTCCTCGGCTTACGGCTCAGGCTAACGTCCAGCTCCCGATGGTCTATGCCGGAGTCAGGCCCAAAGAGCGGCAGGAACGGGCCGCGGCGTTGCTTGAGTTGGTTGGTCTTGGGCGACGCATGAAGCACCGGCCGAACGAACTTTCCGGCGGCGAAATGCAGCGTGTGGCCATTGCCCGCGCCTTGGCAAATCGCCCCAGACTGCTCTTGGCTGACGAACCGACCGGCAACCTCGACTCCCGCACCGGCCAGGAGATAATGCGACTCTTCGACGACCTGGCCGCACAAGGCAATACGATTGTCCTTGTCACCCATGACCAGAATGTTGCCAATCATGCGCGACGCATCATCCGGATGATTGACGGCAGAGTGGTAGGCTGACCGGTGTTCGTCGAGCTGCTCCGGCTTTCACTAGAGACCTTTCGGACCCACAAGATGAGGTCTTTCTTGACGACGCTCGGCATCATCATCGGCGTGATGACAGTCATCGCAATTGTCTCTTTGATTCAGGGCATGAACTATGAGGTTGAGCGTCAGATTTCGGCGCTCGGGTCGAATACCATCTACGTCCAGAAGATCAACTGGGGCATGGGTCGCTTGGACTGGGATGAGGTGTCACGCCGGCCGAATCTGACTCTAGATGATGCACTGGCGATTGCGCGGCTGCCCTCGATTGCACGGGTCGCGCCGATGCGCGGCCGGATGATTAGTCGGATCACCTATCGGGGCAACAAAGTGACCGACGTTGAGTTGACAGCGTCCACGCCGAGTCTCGCCGAGGTAGGTAGCTACCAGGTCGATGTCGGGCGCTACATTAGCTCTGACGACAGTTTGCGCAAACGGGCGGTCGCCATTATCGGTGGTTATGTTGCCGACAATCTTTTCCCAACGGTGAGCCCGATTGGCAAGCGCCTTACGATTGACGGCAAGAGCTACACGATTGTCGGTGTGCTGGCGCGTAAGGGCAGCTTTCTGGGACAGACTCAGGACAACGTAATACATGTGCCGATTACGACCTTTGAGAAGGACTTTGCACCGGGCCGTGGTTTTGGCGAGTTGCAGTACTCGGTGACCATCCAGGCGATGCCCCGGCGCGGGGTTCCGGTTGACGCGGCGATTGACGAGATTCGCGAGCTAATGCGGCGGCGGCACGGGCTTGCTTACAACAAGCCGGATGATTTCGGCATTAACACCCAGGACACAATTCGGGAAATCTACCGTAACATCACCCGGGTTGCATACATCGTCATGGTCGCGGTGGCGGCAATATCGCTGCTTGTCGGTGGTATCGGCATCATGAACATCATGCTAGTTGCAGTCGCGGAGCGGACGAGAGAAATCGGTCTGCGCAAGGCACTGGGTGCTACGAACCAGGTCGTGCTCTGGCAGTTTTTGCTTGAGTCGGTACTACTGGCTGCGAACGGCGGCGCGGTCGGCGTGATGCTCGGTCTGGGAATAGCCAAAGTCGTTGAGACCGTCGGGCACCTGCGGGCTGCGGCACCGCTTTGGGTTGTGCTGCTGGGCCTTGGGTTTTCTGCGGCCGTCGGCGTTTTCTTCGGCATCTACCCAGCATCACGTGCCGCCCGACTCAATCCGATTGAAGCACTGAGGTACGAGTAGACATGCGGGAAGTGGAACGCCGGACGCCGGACGGCGGATGCCGAACGCATCTCGCCTTTTGTCTTTCGCCTTTCGCATCTCGCCTTTCGCGCCTTGCGGCACCGCTGTTCCTGCTCGCTCTGATGCTGAACTTGGCTGCCGGAGCTTTGCCGTCCATTGCTGACACGCTGGTCATTCGCGATTGGGTGCTGTGTGGGCCTTTTGCCATCGGCCCGCGCGAAGGGATTACTGGCACGGCAGAAGACCCGACCGGATTCCGGCTGGCTGAGGGAGATTCGTTTCGAAGCAGTCTTGTGCAGGGCGGTGTTGTTACTGCCCGTCGGTTGCAGAGCGATTCGCTCGGCTGGCTTGTGACCGATTATCAAAATGTCCGTTGGGATTCAATTGTCCGATACTACGGGATTGCCGGAATTGTTTGCGCCGGATATGCGTACGCTGAATTCGAGTGCGAGGCAGCTTGTTGTGCACTTGCAGTGGCCACGAAGCTTGGCAGCTTCGTGCTCAACGGCAGAAACTACCTAGGTGACATCTACGGCAACGGTTGGTTCCGAACCCCGGTGCTGCTTGACTCAGGCAAGAACCGCGTGCTGCTGCGCGTCTCCGGTTACGGCGACGAACGGGTTCGGTTTCTGTTCTTGCCGGTTTCCGCGCCGGTCAGCATCGTCGTGCAGGATGCCACTGTGCCTGACCTTTTGGCTGATGAACCGCTTGCCGCTTGGTGCGGAATTCCGCTGGTCAACAACACGCCAGACCCCGTCACCCGATTGAGGGTGCGTCTCACTTTGACGAACGATTCCTGTGTTGCCGAGACCGTGGTCTGCGGCCTGCCAGGATTTGGCGTAACTAAGGTGCCCATTTTCGTCCAGCTACCACCTATGCCCTTCGATTCAGTCGGCCTTTCGGTCGCTATCTCAGTTGCCCCGGACGACTCGCAATTCGTGTCCGACTGGCCCGGGCATCATATTGCCTGTGACACGCTGCGCCTGTTGTTTCGCAGACCTGACCAGCCGCTCCGCCAAACATTCATTTCGGCACTTGACCTCTCATGCCAATACTACGCAGTCATTTACCCGAGGGAGTTTGACAGGTCACGCCGGTATCCGGTTGTCTTCACCCTGCATGGTGCGGGGGTTGAGGCATGGGACCAGGCCAACGCCTACAGGCAGAAGGATTGGGCGTTCATCGTCGCGCCGACGAATCGAAGGCCCTACGGCTTCGACTGGCAGGATTGGGGTAGGCTCGACGCCATCGAGGTGCTGGACACCGTCCTTGCCCGGTTGCCGATTGACCCGAACCGCGTCCTGCTCTGTGGTGGTTCGATGGGTGGACACGGCTGTTGGCACGTGGGCTTGAGCCATCCGGACCGATTTGCCGCGCTCGGACCTCAGGCCAGTTGGCCTACGCACCAGCTCTATGTGCCTTGGTTTCTCCAGAGGAGTGCCATCTTTGCCCAACCTGGGCAACTGGCAGTCCGTGATGCTGTGTTGCGGTCGGACAACGTTCCGGCTCTGCTCGGCAACGGGCTCAACCTACCGGTTTTCATCGTCCACGGTGGCGACGACGACAATGTTCCCACTTTGCACGGTCGCAACTTTGCACTCTGGCTTGATGAGCTTGGTCAAGACTATGCCTACCGCGAGGTCCCGAATCGGAAGCACTGGTGGACCGACGAAAGCCTTGGCATCACTGTCGCCGATGACACTGCACTGATGGGGTTCATCAAGGACAAGCACCGGGTGAGGACGCCGCGTCACGTCCGTTTCCGTTCGGCGGACCTTGGCACTTCCCACCGAGCCTACTGGGTCAGCATTGAACGGGTGCTGACCGTCGGCAAGGACGCTGCCATCGAAGCTTGGGTAGACGACTCGCTTGTCAGAGTCAACACCGAGAACATTGCTCGGCTCCGCCTTCATCTGGATGGACTGCCGGTTTCAGCTCCGAGCGTCCGAATCGAGATTGACGGCCAGCTGCTGTCCCGAAGGTTCGAATTGCCATCACATCCGGCTTTCCACCGGGGCCGAAGCGGCTGGCGGCCAGGAGAGGGGAAAATTGGCCCGCGACCAAAGCGTCCGGTTCTCTATGGTCCGGCCAAGCAGGCAATGATGAGACCGTTTGTACTGGTGTACGGCACCCAGCAACCTTCGGTCGCAGATTTCTTGAAACATACTGCTAACCAAGAAGCAGTACGTTGGTGGCTTATTGCCAATGGCACGACTCAGGTGCTGTCTGACACTGAAGTGACCGACGCGGTCATCGCAAGCCGCAACCTCGTGCTGTATGGCGGCCCGAAGGAGAACCAGGTGTCGGGCCGGATCGCAGCTGGGCTTCCTATGCAATCAAGGAACGGCCGCCTGTTTCTTGACGGCAGAGACCTAGGCGACGGCTTGGCCGCGGTCTTCGTCTATCCGAACCCGCTGAACCCAGACCGTCTAGTTCTGGTGCGCATGGGGACGGACGACGAGCACACCCGCCTTTCTTGCTTTTGGAGCTTGGTTGCTTCGAGCACGGGTATCCCTGACTTCATCATCTTTGATAGACGAGTGCGCCGCTACGGCTGGGCAGGTGTTAGAGCCGCCGGGTTCTTTGACCCGAACTGGAACCTCGACCCGGGTTCAACGTTCTTCGAACGCTAGCACTCACGTGGCGGCAATTACCCTTGATGCCCGGGCCAAAGTCAACCTCGGGCTGTGGGTCGGTCCGCTTCGACCCGACGGGTACCACGACATCTTGTCGGTTGTCGCCCCGCTCGCACTCGCGGACACGGTGACCATCAGAACTGCGGGGACCGGGATTGCAGTCCGGTGTGACTCCACCGAGGTACCGTGTGACGAGCGGAACCTCGCTTGGCGAGCGGCCGAGACCTTTTTTGCCGAGACCGGTATCAAGTCTGGTTGCCGTATCGAGGTCACCAAGAGAATCCCTGTGGGTGGGGGCCTTGGTGGAGGCTCAGCTGACGCTGCGGCTACGCTTGCTGGGCTCAATCGTCTGTTCGGTCTTCCACTCTCGTCGGTGCGGCTACGCCGTATCGGCGCGCGACTCGGCAGCGACGTGCCTGCGCTGCTGCTGGAGCGGCCCTGTGCTGTCCGGGGTCGTGGAGAGAGGGTGCGCCGAATTAGCTTACCGCAGCTCAGCTTACTACTGTACTGCTCCGGGTATGGAGTTTCGACTGCTTGGGCCTATCGCGCACTCGACCGCATAAGACGGCGAGAACCGGTCTTGACACCACCGCTGCTTTCGCCTAAACTCCTGAGCCAATATCTGAGGCGAAACGAACCGGAACGGGCAGCGCCGCTTCTGACCAACAGCTTTGAGCCGGTGGTTTTCCGTCGCTTCCCGGTGCTCAAGATGGCCCGGGACCTGCTGCTTCAGTGCGGTGCCGATGTGGCTTGCCTCTCCGGTTCCGGCAGTACGGTCTATGGCCTGGTGATGAAGCAGGACTGGAAAGACCCGATGGCCGCAATGTCACGCCACGGTTTCCCCTGTCTTGCGACTAGCACCATGCCCGGATAACGGTTGTTCGGTGCAATTGGCAGAGAGTCTTGGGGCGTCGTTCAACTGGCAGGACCCAGGACTTTGGATCCTGTTATGAAGGTTCGAGTCCTTCCGCCCCAGCCAGCACGAGCCGGCTAGGTGCCGGCTATTGGAGAAGGCAAAGATGTCAGCACAGATGAGAGTGTTCAGCGGCCGGGCTAATCGGCCCCTGGCCGAGAAAATCTGCACCCACCTCGACGTGTCGCTTGGCAACGCCGACATTAGGAACTTCGCTGACGGCGAGATTCGGGTGAATATCAATGAAAGCGTGCGCGGCAGCGACGTCTTCGTCATCCAGCCGACGTTGCCACCGGCCGACAACCTGCTTGAGTTGTTGCTTGTGATTGACGCGCTCAAACGGGCATCGGCCGAGCGCGTCACTGCGGTTATCCCGTATTTCGGCTACGCCCGTCAGGACCGGAAGGACCAGCCACGGGTCCCGGTATCGGCTAAGCTAATCGCCAACTTACTGGAGCGTGCTGGGGCGGACCGAATCTTGGCCATGGAGCTACACGCCGAGCAGATTCAGGCGTTCTTTGACATTCCGGTAGACCATCTCTACTCGACCCCGGTGCTTGTTGACTACTTGAGCAAACGCGGCACCGACAACGTGGTAGTTGTTGCGCCCGACACCGGTCGGGCCAACCGGGCACGCGGCTTCGCTCGGCGGTTGGGCGACAGTATCCCGATTGCGATTATTGATAAGCGCCGACCCGAGCCGAACCGGTCTGAGGTAATGAACGTGGTCGGCGAGGTGGTGGGCCGCGATGCCCTGATTTTCGACGACATGATTGACACCGGCGGTACGCTGGTCGGCGCAGCTGAGGCATTGCTTGCCTGCGGGGCTCGGAGCGTCGCGGCGGTCGCGACACACGGGATCTTCTCCAGGACCGCCACGACCCGCCTGGGTGAATCGTGCCTCAGCGAGATCGTCGTCACCGATACGATTGACCAGTCACGGCACGACCGGCCCGACAAAATCAGAGTATTGACCGTCTCGACCCTCTTGGCAGAAGCGATTCTTAGAACCAATCGCGGCGAGTCGGTCAGTTCGCTTTTTATCTGAACCTAAGAGAGGAATTACATGGCATATACCATCAAAGCTACGGTTCGCACGGAAACTGGCAAGGGGAAAGTCCGCCGGCTGCGGCGGGCCGGCAACCTGCCTGCGGTCATGTACGGCCACGGTGATCCATCGGTGCTGCTTACACTGTCCGCTCACGACTTCGACTTGCTTCTTGACGACATCAAGGGCCACAGTCCGATTGTTGACATCGAGCTGTCCGAACAGCAAGTTACCAAGTGCGTCATCAAGACGATGCAACGTAACCCAGTCACCGGTGCGCTGCTGCACGTTGATTTCCAGAAGGTTCACCCGCACGAGAAGATCACGATGAATGTGCCGGTTATCATCAAGGGCAGTGCCGAAGGGGTGAAGCAGGGCGGCATGCTTGATCACGTGATGCGTGTTGTGCCGGTTCGGGCCACGATTGACCGCATCCCGGAGCACTTTGACGTGGACGTTACCCATTTGAAAATTGGACAGAGTATCCACGTCAAGGACCTGGGGCATCCAGAGCTTGAATTCGGCGTGTCGCCAGACTCTCCGGTCGTCACAGTTCTCAGTCCCCGGAAACTGACCGTCGCGCCGACCGCAGCGGCGGCTGCCGCGGCCGCCGAAGCCGGCCCGGCCGAACCCGAAGTCATCAAAGAGAAGAAAGCGGCGGAGGAAGAAGGCGCCGGGGAGGAAGGGAAAGGCAAGGCTGGCAAGGAAGACAAGAAGCCGGCGGCCAAGGAAGAGAAGAAGAAGTGAGGAGAATCACCAGTCTCGGCCTGCCGATTGCCTGTCGGCTTATCTGGCAATGGCAATCGGCCACCGGGGATTGGTTTTGTCCCGGTGACCATTTTCGGCCTTGGTAATCCCGGTAACCGCTATCTTCTGACGCGGCACAACGTCGGCTTTATGGTGCTCGACACGTTAGCCCGACGCCTGCACATGCGTTTCCGGCACGACTCCGACCGTCTTCTAGCTCGGAAAGAGCACGCTGGGAGTCTGCTCGTACTTGTCAAGCCGTTGCTCTATATGAACGAATCCGGAGAGGTGGTGAAGGAGCAGTTGGCTCAAGAGCCGGATGAGTTCCTTGTCGTGTGTGACGACCTGGCGCTGCCGTTCGGTCGGCTGCGTCTGCGGCCCAAAGGCTCGGACGGTGGGCACAAGGGCCTCGGTTCGATTATCCACCACCTGGGTCGGAGCGACTTCGCCCGGTTGCGCATCGGTATTGGCGCGCCGGGCCCGGGGCAGGACGGCACTGACTACGTCCTCGAAGACTTTCCGGCCGAGCAGCTCAGCCTGCTGCCTGGGATACTTGACCGTGCGGCTGAAGCCTGTCTGACAGTGCTCAGCGGCGGGCTGGAGGTGGCGATGAACCGCTTCAACCCACCGCCGGACGGTGAGGCGCGTGAAGCGTCCGGCGTGGAGCATCCCGCGTTATGAAGGTCGGCATTGTCGGGCTGCCCAATGTCGGCAAGTCGTCGCTCTTCAATTTGCTGACCGCGGGCTCGGCCAAAGTGGACCGGTACCCGTTCACGACCATTGAGAAGAACGTCGGCGTGGCGCTCGTGCCCGACGAACGCCTACGGCACATCAGTACAATTCTCAGGCCTGAGAAACTTACCCCAGCACACGTTGACTTCGTGGACATCGCCGGTTTGGTCCAGGGTGCCAGTGCCGGTGAAGGGCTGGGCAACCGTTTTCTTGCGCACATCCGCGAGGCGGACCTGATTCTGCACCTCGTGCGCAACTTCGCATCGGCTGACATCACGCATGTCTTCGATACGGTTGACCCGGACCGGGATGCAGCGGTCGTCGAGGCGGAGCTGGCCATCGCCGACCTCGGCGTGGTCGAGAAACGGCTCGAACATGTTCGCAAAGAACAGAAGTCATCTGGGCAGCAGGTTCTACTCCATGCGCTCGAGTCCGCGCAGTCCGCTCTTGTGCGCGGCGTGGCACCAGAACTTGACCACGAACAGCGCCGGGCGCTAAAGGACCTTGGCTTGATTACGGTCAAGCCGGTCGTGTACGCGGTCAACTGCTCTGATTCGGAGCCGGCCGACCCAGCCAAGTTCCCGCGTACCGCAGCCCGCACCAACTTGCTCTTCTCGGCTGCCTTAGAGACCGGCATGGCGACGTTCGCGGATGCAGAGAAGGTCGAGCTGCGCACAAGTCTGGGACTTGCACCCGAGGGGCCGGCCGGCATCGTCACCCGCTGCTTCACTGCTCTCGACCTGATACGTTTCTACACGGTAAAGGGGCCAGAGTCGAGAGCCTGGGCTGCACCGCGCGGCACGACCGCAATCGAGGCTGCCGCCTTGATTCACACTGACCTTGCCCGAGGTTTCATCAGGGCAGAGGTGGTTGCATACGATGACCTCGTCGCCGGTGGCGACTTCCACGCCTGCCGTGAATCAGGCTGTGTTAGGGTTGAGGGCCCGGGCTATGTCGTTCAGGACGGTGACGTCCTGCTCATCAGATTCAAGTGAAACACGAACACGAATCCTGTCACCTCACTCTTTCTTTCTCTTCCTCGGCGAGAGAGGGCAGAGAGAGGTGGCCAGAGGTTTGTTGTTGGCAGTCCGCCATTACCTAAGGAGGTAGTTTGAACAGCTACGAAATCGCAATGATAGTTGACCCGAATATGCCGGAGAAGGACGTGCAGCGTCTTGCCCAGGAAACCAAGGACCTGCTGGTCAAGAACGGGGCCAGTGCGGTCGCCGACGAAGTCGTCGAACGCCGTACCCTTGGTTACCCGATCAAGCGGCACACCGAGGCCAACTACATTTTCATCGCCTTCACCGGGCCATCCACGATTCCCAACAAGATTCGGCTTGAGATGAAGCACCGCGAGGGGCTACTACGTCTGGCATTCATTGCCAAGCCGGTTAGCACCGAGCCGGCGCAAGAGACCGTCGAGGCAGCTGCTGCCTCGGATTGCGCCTTGAGCGATGTCCCGCCGTCCGAGCCGGACGCACCGGAGGCATCCGATGGTTGAACCGGAACGCGGCCCGCGTGGCCCGAGCGCACCGTTGCGCCTCGGCAGCCTCAACGTCGTAATCCTGCTCGGCCGTGTCGCGACAGACCCGGACCTACGCTACACCCCCAAGGGGTCAGCGGTACTCGGCTTCAGAATTGCAGTTGACCGAGCCTGGAAAGATAAGGCAACTGACGAGTGGAAGCGAGAGGCCTCGTTCTTCAACGTCAACGTCTGGGGTCAGGCCGCCGAGCGTCTGAGCGAGACGATGCGCAAAGGTTCAGCCGTCCTGGTTGAAGGGCAGCTTCGAAGCCGGACTTACGACACCCAGTCCGGCGAAAAACGGACGGTTGTTGAGATCTGGTCCACGCGCACTCAGGTGCTCGACAGGACCGGTCCATCAGCCGAGCCCGGCATACCCTCGGGTCCAGCTGAGGAAGAACCGGATATCCCCAAAGACCAACTCGACGACATTCCGTTCTAGCCTATCCGCGCCCCCTCCTGGTTTCCTTTCCGCCAAACGAGTGGGGAGGCGCAAGTCGTCGCGTGTCGCACAGACAGGGGCAGGCGAGACTGGGGACAGGTTGCCGCACAAGAGACTCAGGGCGGGAGCCTAGGCTCCCGCCCTGAGGTTCTTAGTGGTGACGCGCTAGACTAAGCCCTGGTCAATCATCGCATCGGCGACTTTGACAAAGCCGGCGATATTTGCGCCGTTGACGTAGTTGACGTATTTGCCCTCGGTCCCATACTGAACACACTGGGCGTGGATGGCCTTCATGATGCCTTGGAGCCGCTGGTCAACTTCTTCCCGAGTCCATGAGAGGCGCAGGCTGTTCTGCGACATCTCTAGACCTGAGGTAGCCACGCCGCCGGCGTTTGCGGCCTTGGCCGGCCCGTAGAGAATCTTGGCGTCGAGAAAAGCCGCCATCGCCTCGGGCGTCGAGGGCATGTTGGCGCCCTCCGATACGACAAACACGCCATTCTTCAATAGGTTGACCGCGTCTTTGCCGTTTACTTCGTTCTGGGTGGCACTAGGGAAGGCGCAGTGAGCTTTGTGGTTCCACAACGGGTTGTAGTCAAGCTTGGGGTCGGCGGGCGTGTAGACTACGCCCTTGTACTTCTGCGCATACTCCTGAATGCGGCCACGCTTGACGTTCTTTAACTCCATCACGAACGAGAGTTTATCAGCGTCAATGCCTGCTTCATCGTAGACGTAGCCGTTCGAATCCGAGAGTGTTACAGCCTTTCCGCCAAGTTGGTTGATCTTCTCTACGGTATATTGGGCGACATTACCGGAGCCCGACACCAGACAAACTTTGCCTTTGATCGAGTCACCACGCGTCGCAAGCATCTCCTGGGCGAAGTACACTGCACCGTACCCGGTCGCTTCCGGCCTGATCAGCGAACCGCCCCAATTGCGGCCCTTGCCGGTGAGGACGCCGGTGAACTCGTTGCGCAGCTTCTTGTACATTCCGAACAGGAATCCGATTTCCCGAGCGCCGACTCCGATGTCACCAGCTGGCACATCAGTATCCGGCCCGATGTGGCGAAACAACTCGCACATGAAGCTCTGGCAGAACTTCATTACTTCGTTGTCCGACTTGCCTTTTGGGTCGAAGTCGCTTCCGCCTTTGCCGCCGCCCATCGGCAGGGTCGTCAGCGAGTTCTTGAACACCTGCTCGAACGCAAGGAACTTCAGGATGCCGAGGTTGACTGACGGGTGGAACCTCAGGCCTCCTTTGTAAGGGCCGATTGCCGAGTTCATCTCGATTCTGAACCCGCGGTTGACTTGAATCTCGCCTTTGTCGTCGAGCCACGGTACGCGGAAAATGATGACTCGTTCCGGCTCGGCGATGCGCTCGAGGACCTTGTACTTGCGGTACTTCGGGTTTTTCTCGATGTACGGCATCAGCGACTCGGCCACTTCGCGGACCGCCTGGTGGAATTCGTTCTCACCGGGGTTCTTCGCGATAATGCCTTGCATGAAGGCATCTACTGCATCAGACATTCTGTCCTCCTGATTAGGTCTGTCCAGACGAACAAAAATAGAACTGAAACTGGGTGCTGTCCTGTCGGCGTAGTGACGCCGCTCGAATTATAGCTCGGGTCAAGCCAAGGTCAATAGCTGTACAAGCTCGCGGGTCGCCGAGGCAATCGTGTCGCCGCCCAACGCGACATTGTGTCAGCCGTCGCCACCACGCATCATACGGCGGCGCATTGTCCAGCACCGTTCGCAGAGTGGTATGCTTTTCTTGCCGAGAGCAGCGGTTCGCGTAGACTGAATCCCGGCCGCGTCTGCTCGGTCTGACTCCATGAAGCGCAGATGCAGCCGGAATCAAGACACCAGGAGAAGAATGATGAGTAGTAACATCGGCTTTCTGTTCCCGGGCCAAGGTTCGCAGTTCGTCGGCATGGGCGCAGACCTTTACGAGAAGTATGATAAGGCACGGGATGTCTATGACCGGGCCGAGCAGGTGCTTGAGCTGCCGATTAGGCGGCTCTCTTTTGAAGGGCCAGAGGAGGAGCTGCGTCTGACCCGCCACACCCAGCCGGCGATTCTGGTCCATTCGCTTGCTGTGCTGGCGGTACTGCCAAGAGTCGAGCCGACAACGGCTGCCGGCCATAGTCTAGGCGAGTATTCGGCCCTGTACGCCGCAGGCGCGCTGGACTTTGATTCGGTGCTGAAGCTGGTCAAGCGCCGGGGAGCATTGATGTACGCCGAAGGCGAAGTCCATCCGGGCACGATGGCCGCAATCCTAGGTTTGGATGCGGCTTCGGTCGAGGCTGTCTGCCGCGAAGTCCCGGGCACAGTCGTGCCGGCAAACTACAATGAGCCGAAGCAGACCGTGATTTCGGGCGAGGTCGAGGCGGTCAAAGCTGCGGCCGAGTTGGCCAAAGCGCGTGGTGCGTTCAGGGTCGTAATGCTACCGGTCTCGGGTGCTTTCCATTCGCCGCTGCTTGAGGAGTCGGCACGTGCGTTCTCGGACTATCTCGAGCAGTTTGAGGTGCATGAACCGAGGTTTCCGGTAATCGCCAATGTCATGGGGCGGCCAATACGAACTAGTAGTGAGGTGCGGGACTGTCTTTCCCGCCAGCTGATCAGTCCAGTGCGTTGGGTTGATACGATGAACGCTGCGCAGGAGCTGGGTTGCACGCGATTCTTTGAACTCGGACCGGGTCAGGTTCTTACCGGTCTGGCTCGTCGCATCAACCGAGAGCTGACCGTCACGCCGGTCGGCAGGGTGACAGACTTGGAAGCGCTTGCCGAAGCCAAGGCGGAGTGATGGACTGGAAACTCATGCTCACAACGTTCGGCTCAATTTTCCTCGCCGAGCTGGGCGACAAAACTCAACTGGCCACGCTTTGCTTTGCCTGCGGTCGCAATACGTTCTGGTCGGTGTTCACCGGCAGTGCGCTAGCCTTGGTTCTGAGTTCTTTTCTTGCGGCTCTGTTGGGCAATTCGCTGGCGCGATTGCTGCCGACTCGGTGGCTGCACATGGCAGCCGGCTTGGTGTTCATCGTACTCGGCGTACTGCTCATGGCTCGAAGCCTGCGCACCGGGTGAAGCTCAAACGACGGCCTGAGGACTTCCGAGTCGAGGAGAAGCTGCGGTTGCGGCTGAAGCCTCGGGGGCAGTACTCAATCTACCGTCTGGAGAAGCGGCTGTGGAATACGCTTGATGTTGTCCGCGACTTGGAGCAGAGACACAGGCTATGCGGAATCGGCCGGGCCGGGCTGAAAGACCGTTATTCGGAGTCGGTCCAGTTCCTGTCTATTCCGGGCAAAGGGCCAAGGGAGATTCAGGAGAAGAACTACCGGCTTGAATTGGTCGGTATGGCTGACGAGCCGGTCAGCCGGGAGGAGCTGCTGGGCAACAGCTTCAAGATTGTGCTTCGGGCGCTAACCGCGCAAGAGGCGTCGGGTGTTCTGGATGAGCTGCCCAGGGTGAAGCGGTTCGGGTTCCCCAACTACTACGATGAGCAGCGGCTGGGCTCGGCCCGGCACGGCCGGGGGTTCATTGCCCGGCGGCTAGTGGATGGCCATTTGAACGGTGCGCTCAAGCTTCATTTGGCGACGCCGTCGAGCGCCGACGATTCAAGGACGAGACGGGCGAAGAGGGCAATAGAGCAGTATTGGGGCGACTGGCGCAAGTGCCTTGAACTTGCACCAAGAGAAACAAGGCCGGTGGTCAACTACTTGGTTTCTCATCCGCGCGACTTCGCGGGTGCAATTCGGCTGATTCCACGAGAGTTGCTTGAGTTGTTTGTTGGCGCCTATCAGGCTTGGTTATGGAATGAGGCAATGGCCGGCGTGCTGGTTGAGTCTGGCGTGCCGGTGCGGTACGTGGAGTATAATCTGGGTCGGTTTGCGTTCTACCGCGAACTGAGTCCGACCCAACAGAAGTATCTTTCGAAGCTGGCGATTCCTGCACCCGGGCCCAAGACCAAGTTCAGGAGCGACCGGGTCGAGCGGGTCTGGGATCAGGTTCTCAGCCGCGAAGGACTGTCGCTTGGGCGGCTGAAGCTAAGGGTGCGCGTGCCTGGGGTATTCTTCAAACCCTATGACCGGGCAGCGGTGGCCATGCCCGAAGAGATGAGCTGGTCAATGCCGGAGCCGGACCAGTTTTACCCGGGACACAAGGCGCTGCGTCTGTCGTTCTTTCTGCCAGCCGGGTCGTTCGCGACCATTCTGGTGAAGCGGCTAGGGATGGCGGTGGTATGAGCTGCTGGCTTGTTTTCGTTTTCCTGATTGGCCAGATACCGGGGGCACTCGATTTCGACCCGCGCCTCTCATGGTATACCCTGGAGACCGACCACTTCGCGGTTCACTTTTCGTCTCCGAGCCGGCTGGATGACGACCGGACCGCGCTGGCTCAGGAAGTGGCTGACATTTGCGAGGAGGTTTACACTGCCGTGACACCGGTTGCCGGTTGGGCACCGCGGTCGCGGGTGCAGGTCATTATCGCCGACTTCTACGACTATCTGAACGGTTGGGCAGCGCCGTTTCCGGACAACACGATCACCGTTATCCCGACCCCGCCCGGCAGGGACCTTGGTCGAAGTAACAACTGGCTGCGAAACTTGATTCTCCATGAGTACTCGCATGTCGTTGCGATGGACCGGGTTCGGGGCCTGGCTGCGGGGCTGCGGTCGGTGTTCGGTCGGGTAATTTTGCCGAACGCGCTGGCGCCGGCTTGGCTGCACGAAGGCTACGCTACCTACAATGAGACCAGGTTCAGTAGCGGGGGCAGGTTGCGCAGCACCGAATACGACATGATGGCACGGGCCGCAGCCGACGTTGGCCGGCTTCTGCCGGTTGACCGGTGCGGCAGCTACGAGCTGCAGCGTTATCCGGGTGGCAACGCACCATATCTGTACGGCAGTTGGCTGCATCGGTATGGTGCAGGGCAGACCGACCCGGATGTCTGGGAGCGGTACAACCGGAGCCGCTCGGCCGGTTTGCCGTATTTCGAGAACTGGCACGCGCGGCGGACCTTTGGTCGGGCCATCTACCGGCTCTGGGATGAGACCCAACAGGAACTGAAGCGGCACGCTTCCGCGGTCAGTAGCCGGCTTGGGAAGACAACCCGATTGAAGCAACTCACCGATGAGGGAAATTTGACCTCCTCTCCCTTGTGGTCACGTTCCGGAAAGGAGCTGTACTATCTTTCCCGCACTGGTCGGGAGTATCCGGCAATCAGAGTGCTCGACACAGCTACCAACACGACGCGCGAGCTAGCGCGCGGCCGGTTCGCGGGCAATCTGTCCTTGTCGTCCGACGGACGTGAGCTGGCATTTGCGCGCATGGATGTGGTGCGCAACTACTACGAGACCGAGGACATCTTTGCGCTTGACCTAAGACGCGGCACGGTGCGCCAGCTGACTCAAGGCGAAAGGGCTCGAGATCCAGACTTCGCGCCGGATACGAGTCTTTTGGTCTATGTCGCCCGCCGGAACGGCCGCAGCTCGCTGCGTCTGCTGGACCTGACAACCGGGCTGACCACGACACTGGCTGAACCGGATGACCGGACTAGCTTCCACTCTCCGCGGTTCTCACCGAGCGGCAAATGGATTGCGGTCGGGATAGGCAGGCCGGACGGCTCGACCGACATCGAGCTTGTTGACCGCCGGACCGGGTGGACCGTACCGGTGACCGACGACCGGGCTTGCGACCTTGACCCTTGCTGGTCGCGTACCGGCCGGTACCTGTTCTTTGTTTCGGACCGGTCTGGTGTGTTCAATCTCTACGCCTATCAGGTTGCATCGGGCAAGACCATGCAATGTACCAATGTGCCGTATGGAGTGTTTCAGCCCGCGATCTCTCCGGACAATCGTCGCATCGCGCTTGCCAGCTTCTCGGCCGACGGCTATGACCTGAGTGTCATGGAACTCGATGTTCGGCAATGGCATGAAGCCGAGCCGTTCGTTGACACGCTGCCCGAATCCGAGCCGGAACCAGCACCGGCCAGCAGCGAGTTGTACTACTACAATCCGTTTCCGACAGCCTGGCCGAAGTTCTGGCTGCCCTGGGCTACATCCGGCGGCAGCACTTGGGAGCTCGGTGCGTTCACTTTGGGATGGGACGCGCTTCAGTTCCACCGCTACTGGCTTACCGTTGGTGCTCGTCAGGACAACTGGCGTCCGTTCCTCGCGGCTGCCTACGAACTCCGGCGGCTGCGGCCCGCGCTGTCGTTCAGCTTCGACCTCGACCAGCAGGTCCAGACCTGCAGCCTGGGCAGTCACCTTGCGTTCCTCGGTACCCGCTCAGGTTCATGGCTGAATTTCGCCTGTCAGTTCCGGCGTGATTCGACAGTCAGAGCACGCGCTGGGCTGAACTGGACGTTTTCGAATGCGCTCGCCTATCGGTTCAACGTCGCTCCAACCGAGGGCAGGGTTTGCGGCCTGTACGCCGACGGCACCAGAAGAGGGGTGCTGTCTGAGCAGGACCGTGTGCGTCTGGTTGGCTGGTGGAGTGAGTATTTGGGTCGGCCGCCGGGGACATGGAGTCTGCGGTATCGGCTCGCGGTCGGAACCAGTCTTGCCGATTCGGCTGCCCGGGCTGCGTTTTTCCTGAGTGAGGGGCCGGGTTTGCTTTCAGTCCGGGGCTATGGTCCTGATACCATCGGTGGAACAACAGTAGCAACTAGCGGTTTAGAGTTTCGTTTGCCGTTGGCTTGGGTGGAACGTGGGCTCGGTACTGGACCACTATTCTTACGCAACTTGAACACTGCACTCTTTGCTGAAGCTGGCATAGGTCTCGCTGGCTATACACCGACAGTCCCGGAGCTATCGGGGTCGAGAGTCGGGGCGGGCGTAGAGCTACGAGCCGATTTGTTTATCGGTCACTTCATACCGGTCAGTTTGACTTCAGGCATTGGCTTCGGGTTGAACCCGTTCTGGTCCTATCGTGGTTACGTGAGACTTGTGACCGCGCTGCCCGGAGGTCCGCTGGGCGACGGCCGATTTGGCCCGGTGCTGGCATCAAACTGAACCGGGGCAGCGGCAGGGCTGCCCCGGTTGAGACGCTGCAGGGGGTGTGGACACTACATGCGTCTTACTTGCCGCAGACCGGGCATTTGATGTCCATGTTCGCAGGAGCTGGGGGGTGGTCGTCGTGAATTGAACCGTCTGCGGCGTGCTTGTGATAGGCGTAGCAGTGGTTGAGGAACGCTTCCCGCGCCGACAGTGCCGGCTCGTACCAGAACATCTGATATTCGGGCCAGTGTGATTTTATGCGGTCGCGCAGGTCGTGTTCGGCCCGACCGACATAGACAACCTGTCGGCCGGCCTTGGCCAAGCAGTAGACACCGCCGACCCGAGTCGGGACCGAGATATCAACCTGGAGAGGACGAAGCAAGTAAGGGCCGCGCATACTACCTCCAAAAGCGAACGACGAGACCCGATGGTCTCGTCGGTCCAGTTAGACACTTCCCAACGTAACCCGTGCGATTCACTGTGTCGCTCCACGTTAATTATACCAGATGGGACCCCGCCGGTCAATTCACGCGGCCTGCTAGTTGACTTTCCCGTTCAGGTTACTAGACTACGCATCCGTCTGTCCGGGCGGCAGGCAGTTCGGTACTGTCCCGCATGTCTTGTTCAAGTGCACATATTGAAAGGAGTCTTCGTGAGTCCGTATTTCTGGTTCGCACCTGCCGGTGCTGTGGTGGCGCTGGTGTTTGCCCTATACATGGCACTGTCGAACCTGCGTAAGAGCGAGGGCACCGAGCCGATGAAGGAGGTGGCCAAGGCAGTGCGCATCGGCGCAATGGCCTATCTGAAGCAGCAATACAAGGGCGTCAGTCTGTTTTTCGGGGTAGTGTTTGTGCTGCTTTGCGTGCTGGCTGCGCTTGGCCTTCAGACTTGGTTCGTGCCGTTCGCGTTCCTGACCGGTGGATTCTTTTCTGGTCTTTCCGGGTTCATCGGCATGTCAATCGGTGTGCGTTCGAGCGCTCGGACTACTGAGGCGGCCAAGACGAGCTTGAACGCCGGACTCCGGGTCGCGTTTTCGTCGGGGATGGTCATGGGGCTGACCGTGGTCGGGCTGGGTCTGGTTGACCTTTCAATCTGGTATCTCATCCTGAACGCTGTCTACGCGAACCTGCCGACTGCCGAGCGCCTGACCAGCATCACGTCTGCGATGCTGGCTTTCGGCATCGGAGCTTCGTCGCAGGCCTTGTTTGCCCGCGTTGGCGGCGGCATCTTTACCAAAGCTGCGGACGTAGGTGCCGACCTCGTGGGCAAGGTTGAGGCCGGGATTCCTGAGGACGACCCGCGCAACCCCGCGGTCATCGCCGACAACGTCGGTGACTGTGTCGGCGACATCGCCGGTATGGGTGCGGACCTGTACGAGTCGTACGTCGGCTCGATGGTCGCGACGATGGCCCTTTCGATTGTTGCCTTTGCCGACTCCGGCTTTGAGGTGAACGGCGTGCTGCTGCCGATGGTGATGGCCGGAGCTGGTATCGTTGCTTCGATTCTGGGGAGTTTTCTGGTGCGTGCTGGCGAGCGGGCCGAGCAGAGCGTGCTGCTGGCGGCACTACGGCGGGGCATCTACGGGGCCGCAGTCTTCTCAGCGGTGTTCGGGTTCGTGCTGGTGCGCTGGCTGCTGCCTGAGCATACTCAGGTCTTCTGGTCAATTCTCTCTGGGTTGGCTGCTGGGGTGCTGATTGGTTACTTCACTGAGCACTATACCTCTGACTCTTACAAGCCGGTTCAGGGGATTGCGGCCGAGTCCAAGACCTCACCGGCAACGGTCATCATCGAGGGTTTGTCGGTGGGGATGAGTTCGACCGGCCCAATTGTCATCACGGTTGCGCTTGCGATTATCGCCAGCTACTACCTAGCCGGCGGCGCGTCCCATCCCGGTATGGGGCTGTACGGAATCGGCATCTCTGCGGTTGGGATGCTGGCGACGCTTGGAATTACGTTGGCGACCGACGCTTACGGCCCGGTTGCTGACAATGCCGGCGGGAACGCCGAGATGACCCACCAGGAATCGATTGTCCGTCAGCGGACCGACGCGCTCGATGCGCTTGGCAACACGACCGCGGCGACCGGCAAGGGTTTTGCAATCGGCTCGGCTGCGCTCACTGCGCTGGCGTTGGTTGCGGCCTACCGTGACGAGACGCGGGTCATCAGCCAGAAGGTGCTCGGGTATACCCGGGAAGTTGACCTTAGTCTGATGAACCCGCGGTTGATCGCCGGCGTTTTCCTCGGCGCGATGTTGCCGATGGCGGTTAGCTCAAGAGTTCTTCGGGCAGTGGGCCGGACCGCGTCCAAAATCGCCGAGGAGGTGCGGCGGCAGTTTCGCGAGATTCCGGGGTTGATGGAGGGTAAGGCCAAGCCGGACTATGCCAGCACCGTGACCATCTGTACCAAGGCGGCGCAGAAGGAGATGGTCGCGCCGTCCCTGATGGCAATCATCACTCCAGTTGTTGTCGGCGTTTTGCTCGGTACCGAAGGCGTGGTCGGTTTCCTGGTCAGTGGTCTGGCAGCCGGCTTCTGTTTGGCAATCTTCTCGGCCAATTCGGGCGGAGCTTGGGACAATGCTAAGAAATACATTGAGAAAGGTATGTTTGGCGGCAAAGGGTCGTCGGCTCACAGCGCTGCCGTAGTCGGCGATACGGTCGGCGACCCGCTGAAGGATGCTTCTGGTCCTTCGCTCAACATCCTGCTGAAGCTTCAATCCATGGTCTCGATCGTCGTGCTTGGGTTGGTGCTCAGGGTCTCTTCTTGGCTGCCCTGGCTGAAGTAGCACCCGAGAACCTATATGTAAACGAGTGAAACGCGGGGCCATGACAGGAGACGATGGGCGGTCCCAGTCCGCTCGTGACGCGCACCGACCCGGGGACAGTCCCTCGCTTCTCGGTGATGTTTCGCTGAAAAGGGCACGTCGTACGAGCCTGTCATCACGGCTGGGCGCTGAGGTCGGGCTCTCCCAGGAAGAGGTTCGTGTCGCCTATAACCGAATACATGCGCGCGGCGCGATTCAGTCCGTGCCGGGGCACAAGGCACACCTGCTGTCTCTGCTGCAGCCTCGAGTCGGGGCTCGGCTGCTTGACGTCGGCTGCGGGGCTGGCGAAATGCTTGCTGCGGCAGTGGCGCGCGGGTTGTCAGCAGTCGGGCTGGACGTGTCCGACGTCGCGGTCGAGGCGGCTCGGCAGCGGGTTCCAGAGGCCGAGTGTGTCGTTGGCGTCGCCGAGGAGCTGCCGTTTGGCGATGCGAGTTTCGATTACGTCAGTTGTATGGGCAGTCTGGAGCATTTTGCCGACCTGGGGCGTTCGCTGAGCGAAATGATGCGGGTCGTCAGACCAGACGGTCGTCTGCTGATACTCGTGCCGAACAGCCGGCACTACTGGATGCCGGTCCTCCGAACGGTCCGGGCCATCTTTCCCCAGCTCAGCCAGCCGGTAGAGCGGCACGCAAGCCGGCAGGAGTGGGAGGAGTTGTTGCGGCGACATGGGCTTGAGGTGATGTCGGTGCACAAGGATAACGACTGGTACGTGCCCGGTCGGCTGCTGCAGACGGTCGTGCGCGCACTGGGCCGGATTACGCCGATGGCGGTTTCGTACTCGCTGGTGTTCGTCTGCCGCCCGGCCCGCACGCGAGGCTAGCGAAGCACAGTGGTACTTGCAACGCCGACGTTGCCCTGAGCATCGGCGACCCAAACCGCAACAACGCTTTCTCCGAGAGGGAGCCGGACGTCAATGGTGAAGTGTTCGACCGGTGAGTCGAGAAGGCCGTCTTCGGGCGTGGCTGGTTGCCAGTCACCGGCATTGATTGCGACCCGGCCGAAGACAATCGGACTAGTTCCGTCCCGGGCGGTGAATGAGACGCGATACCGGTCGTCGTCCAGGTGCCGGACATTCAATTCGACAACCTGCGGCGGCGTGTTGTCAATGAGGAATGACCGGCTGGTGCGTTCGGTTGAGAGGGCGAGCCCGTCCGGCTGGTCGGGTCGGTCGCTGACGACAAGTCGTACCGAGTACCAGCCGTCGGCCAGCGCCCGGGTGTCCAGTTCGTAGCGGCTTTCGGTGAGGTCTCGGGCCGCAAGTTTCCATCGGGTTTCAGTGTCGCCCTTGAAGTAGAGCTCAAAGGCAACAGAGTCTGAATCTGGGTCGTCGGTTTCCCAAGTAATTGTCCGTTTGGGCCGGGCCAGGCCGCGTCTTGCCTCATTCAGCGGGAGTTCGGCCAAGTCGAGTCTTTTGACCTGAGGCGGCCGGTTGACCGCACCGTAGAACAGGTCGGTGCGGGTGAGCGACGGGGTCAGGTCGGGAAATCGGGATGAGAACCGCGCCCGCCACTGGATGAATCGGCCCGAGGGTGAGAGGACTTTTCCCGGTGCTTCGGCCCAGTCGGTCCAGGTTGAGTCGGGGCGCTGTGAGAAGCCGGAGCGGGTGTCGAACTCGAGTCGGGTGCCAGCAGGAACGGTTCCGCGGAAGGCCAGACTGCCGAACCGAGCCGGGTTGTTGCAGTCATGGGGTGGGGAGACAAGGTAGCCAGAGTCGGCATAGCCGGGGCCGAGTTGATACAGTTTTGCGCCGTTGCCGGTGGCAAGGAACAGCGGGGTCTTGAGCGGCCGGGGGCTCGACGGGCCGAGAAAGAGCGCCTGGGTCTCGGATAGCCGGTGCAGGAGAGAAGCCCGACCCAGTGTGTCGAGCTCGTAAATGATACCGCGGTGGCCGGTGCCGACGAGCAGGCAGTAACTCGGGCGCAGGGCCAGGGCAAAGATGAGCGACTCCGGGCAGGCCCAAGACCAGAGGAGGAGCGATGAGTGACGAGGGGCGGGTGATGAGCGGAGCGCGTAGACCCGGGCCAGGCCAGAATCGCCTCCTGAGCCGGCAGGACTGTTAGCGGCAACGTAGACCCGATGCCCCGGTTCGGAAACAATCGCCCGGACTTCCTCGAAAGGGGTGTCGTAGAAGACCGAGACTTCGGGTTGTTCTCGGTTGACGGCGAAGTCAAGAAGATAGACGATGCCGTCGGGCGATGTGCCCACCAGCAGTTGCTTGTCCGGAACAAGCCAGTGCATGGTTGTCAGGTGTGACTGGTGGGCAGTGAATACGGTTCGCATCCTGCCGTCCGGCGTGACGGTAATCAGCCGGCCTTGGTCTCCGGTCGCGCAGTAGAGTGTGCCGGCGCGGTCGGTGAGTAGGCTGAAGATGTAGCTTGAACCTGTGGCAAGCAGGGATTCTGGTGCGGCGGCAGGCCGGATGCGGTAGACTGTTCCTTCCGGGGTACGGCCGAAATAGACCGTGCCGTCGGCAGCAGTTGTCAGCGCAAGAACCTCGCCGCTCTTGCCGTCAAAGATGAGTTCAGGCGCAGCGCCGGTTCGGGTGCGGCGGAAGACCCGGGCCGAGTTGCCAGTGGCGAGCCAGAGCGTGCCGGAACGGTCCTGAGCGACCTGCCAGATTGCCGCCTCGTCCAGTTTTGCCAACTCCTGAAGGGCTGGCGCCAATGTTACCGTGCCCAGAGCGTCGAGTCGGACGTTGCTGAACTCCAGCCGCTCCAACGCGGCGACCAAGGTATCAATGCCGTCCACAGTCCAGACCGCCGCAGTTGCCCATGAAACCAGCAGCCCGAGAATAACTGCCCAAGCCGAAAAGCGAGGTTTGCGAAACAGGTCAGGCATGGCTATCTCCTTATCTCCAGCTCGAAGCGGGCCGAGCCGGATACCGCCCGGCCGACTTGGAGTCGGTGTCTGAACAGGATGCTTGACGGCGTGGCGACCGCGGTCCGGTCTCGGCGACCGGCGAGCACCGCACGCAGCCCAGGAGGCGGCGCAGGCAGCTCGCGCTCTTCGACGACCAGGCTTCCGGTCGGCGCATAACCGACAACGACAAGCTCGTCTTCTCGACCGGTTTCGGCAAGCAGCTCCTTGAGATGGGCGAGCGAGGCCGGAGTGGTTCGGCCCGGAGCCCGAGTCGCCTCCTGCATTAGGAATGAGTCGGGCTGAAGAAACAGGACAGAGACGTTCCCTTCGCGCGCAGTCAGCGGAACGGTGAATGCGGTACGGTGCTCCCACTCAGCACCGCGGTAGTCACGCAGCCGGAGCACGACGTTGACCGTCTCGCCCGGCCGGACTCGGCTGCGGTCAGGCCGGGCTGACAGCAGGTAGGCAAGATTTTGGCCGCTGGTCAGTCGGAGCTCAAACTCAACCCGGTTCACTTCCGGAGACGCGAACCGGTTTTCGTAGATCAGGGTGAGTTCGTCCCGGACCGACTTGAACAGCCGGGCTGCCGGGTTGATACCGCTGAACACGTGTTCGAGCCGGAGCGGCTCTTCAGCCTGGGCAGCAGCTTTGTCCGGACCGAAGTGGACAACCATCTTCGATGCGATCGTCACCTCTTCGAGCATTCCTTCGGTCTCGTAGACGACATCAGCCAGCCCGATGGCGATGAGCAGCGGGGCAAGCTCGTCCAGCCGGGCGACCCGGAAACGATAGGTGTCGACAGCCGTCGGTGAGAAGAGCGTAACCGTGACCGGGGTCATCGGCGGTATAGGTCCGATTCGGCCGCCGATGCCGCTCAAACGGTCATCGGTGACCGTGCCGATTGGTGCGGTCGGTGAGAAGAACTTGAACGACAGCGCGAGCGACGGCAGCACGCCGTGAATCGTTCCGCCGACCATCGGCAGATTGACCGCGCCCGCCTGGAACATCGGATGGCCGAACCCGATGATTCGGTCGCCCTCCCGCCAGGTGAGCGTACCGATTCCGGCCATCTGGACATCGCCGTCAATCAAGGAGACGCCGACTGCCGCTCCGGGCACGAGTACAGCGGTGTCGGCTGGTCCAGTTGTGCTGGTTCGGCCCGCGGCTGCGACCGGAGTGAGGTTGTACTCGTTCAGGGCTGGGGTAATCAGCTCGGCCAACCGGGGCGTCAGTCCAGACAGCGCAACCGGAATCGGTAGACGATTCATCCCGGCAAGAGCGGCATCTGCTGGGGAAAGGAGTTTTGAGCGCCGGCTACTGCTGCCCGGACTTTGAGCCCGGTTCCAAATATCGAGCATCTGGCCAATCGGTGTGACTCCGGCGATTGGCTGTTTGGCAAAGCCCCAGGCATAGGCGACCGCACCAGCCAGTTTGCCTTCAAGGTAGACCGGGCTTCCGGACATGCCGGCAATCACCCCCGACTCCTCAAGTCCCTGTCCGGAAAGACGACAGAGGATTAGGTCGCTGCGGGGTGAGACTTGGCGCATCACGTCAATCACCTCGACTTGAAACTCCTCGACCTCGGCGCCGGCAAAGACCGAACGGCCCGTACCTTTCATGCCGGGTCGGATTTCGCCTACCGGGATGGTCGGAACCGGGCCGGCTCGGCCGGTTTCGATGACGACGAGAAGAACAAATGCGGCGGCGTGCGTCAACTTCCTCGTCCGGCCAAGTCGAGCCCTAGGCTGACTAGCCTTCAACTTCGCCGCCGGCATTCTGCAAGGCCGAGTTGACCGCCTCTTTCACCTCGGGCAGCTCTTTGATGTTCAGCAGCGTTACGCCGAGACCGAGACAGGGTGACCGCCAGCGCGCTCCGGAGAGAACGTTCATTACCTCGACGCGCTGAATCGCCGGGTGGGCGCTGAGGAAGTCGTCGGTCAGCAGGTCGAACAGGTTCTGCCAGCCGACAGCGGTCAGCCGAACCGTGGAGCCGAGGAGCAGCACGCCTCTGGTCTTCAGTCCGAGTGAGGTCGCGTCCCGGAAGTAGTTGGTCAGGGCTACCCGGTTCTGAGCATCGCCGATGAACCAGGCTGACTTGATGCCGGGGTCGTAGGCTAAGTAGACCTCAACGTGGCCGTAGACCGTTCGGAAGTTTTGGCGCAGAGGGATTTTCTGGGTGAACGCATTGTCGTAGAACGACTTGAGCAGTCCGGAGTTGTCAACCAGTTTCCGGCCCGGTTTGTCGCCATAAAGGTTGGTGTAGCCGTAGTTGGACATGACACTCACCAGCGGGTCGGAGAACTCAACCCGGGGGAGGTTCTTGAGCATCAGGCCGCAGCCGTAGAGCGGGCTGAGCCGCGCCATTGATACTTCAAGCGAGCGGTGCTGTTCGAGTCTTGATTTAGCCGGCATTTGTTTTCTTTCGTCCTTGCGGCAGAACCACGACGGCCCGGCTTTGCCGCACAAAGAAGTTGATGCTAGCGTCTTGCGGCCGATAGTCAACTTCGGCAGCGGTCACCTATACTCCCCGTACCCGTTGCCGGAACACCCGGGCCTCGAACTCATCGGTTGCCAGGTGGTTGACAAATTGGGCAATCCCGGCGGCCCGGAGGCAGTAGTTGCCGTTGCCGATGACAATCAGCCCTCGGCCGACCCAGTCGTAGATTGTCCGTTCGTCTTTCATCAGTCGGACATAGGTTCGGAAGTCATCAACCGGCCGACGGCTGTCCGGGTCGAGCACAAAGGCGATGAGCACCAGCGGAAACGTCTTGATGACGACCTTGAAGCTCGGCGGGAAACCGTTCTTTGAAGGCAGAATTTCGATACCGGTGACGTTGGACGGTTTGAGCAGCCGCTTCAGGTCGAACTCGGGGGTGAAGCCGAGCCGGTTGCCGATGACCCCGATGCCGACATTCTGGAGTTCGATGTTCCGGTCAGCCGGTTTCATCAGCCGAATCATCCGGATGCGGAAGGTCGCGACCCGCTGTTGGGCAATGAGTTCGCGGAAGATGCGGCAGACCATGATTGAGGCGATGCCCTTCTTTCTGAACCCCTCTTTGACCGCCACGTCCCACAGGACTATCCCTTTTTCCGGCGGGTCGCGTTCAACATAGGCCCGACCGACCGGTTGGCCGTCAAGTGACGCGTAGATATCAGCCTTGGTCGGCAGCAGCTCGGTGGTTAGCACGAGTTCTTGGCCGGCAAGGTCGCCTTCAAGAATGCGGATGCGGTCCGGGCCGATGGTTTGGAGCCGTGGGCCGACCCGGCCCGGCCGCCAGACGAACTTCGGTGTTGGGCGCAGGGTGCGCCCGATGATGCGACCGAACGCACGAACCAGGCCGGTCACCAGCAGAATGCCAGCCGCACGGGTGCGTCCGTGTTTGAGTCAGAACGAAAGGGGGTCGGCGTCTGGGGTCGGCGGCTCATCGCATCAGGTTTGGGTTGATAACCACCGCCTGCTCCAACGCTTCGACCGCCCGTTCGGTCATGCCCTTGTCGCGATAGGCGATGCCGAGGTTGTACCAAGCGCCGTAGTGCTTGGGATTGTGCTGCAGCGCGGTCTGGTAGCAGCGGATTGCCGCGTCAAGGTCGTGCTTCTCGTAGTAGGCACGACCCAGGTTATAGTGGGCCGCGGCAAGGCCCGGTTCGATTCTGACCGCTGCCCGATAGTGCTCGACCGCCCGGTCAAGCTCCTGTTTTTCAAGAAAGAGGTTGCCTAGGTTGAAGTGCGCCTGATAGTAGTCAGGCTGGTGTTCGAGCGCAGCCTCGAATGCGGCCACTGCTTGGTTGACATCGCCCATGCGCGCGTAGGCGCAGCCCATGTTATTGTACAGCTCGGCTGAGTCAGGGCTAAGTCGGAGCGCATGCCGGAACGCATCCATGGCCCGGGGCCAGTCGGCCAGCACGGTGTAGGCGTTGGCCAAGAGGTGCCACGCTTCGACCGAGTTCTGGTTCTCGGCCAGTGCCTGTTTCAGGATTCGGACCGCCTCGCGCGGTTCCTCGTGGCGCAATCGGCACGACGCAAAGTCGGTCATCACTTCGATGCTTTGGGGTTTGAGCTCCAGTGCCCGTTCAAAGGAGTCCCAAGCCTTGTCCCACCGTTCCATTCCGGCCAAGTAGGTGCCGAGACGGCTGTAGCTGAGGGCGAAAAGCTCGGCCAGGTCGAGGTCCCGGCAGTTGCGCGGCGCCTCCTCGTAGAGCGGCACGTTTTGGGTCACTTCCCAGTAGAGCGTTCGGTCGCCCGCGGTCAAGACAAGCGAGATAGAGCTGTCGGCAATCAGGAACCGGCAGGGCAGGCCGAGCCGGTCGAGAATGATGGTATCCAATACCGCCAATCCGAGTGAGCAGCCGGCCGGGCCGGTGCCGGACAGATAGGCATCAACTACCTGAGTCAGCATGAACTGGGTTCCGGCCCGTGCCGGACAGATTTGCCAAAGGGCGGCGCGGGCGCCGAACGTGAGACCGACCGCAAGTTCAGAGCTCGAAACCGAGCGTGGCTCAGAGTCAAGCCAGCGCGCGACCGCCGGTGCGGCGATGACGCGGGCAAACAGGGTGTCGAGACGTTCGCCGTAGCGCACCAGTTCCTTTTCTTCTCTGAGGCCGGCGACAATGAATTGTCCGTAGGCGAGAGCGGTTGACAGACCATAAATGCGGGCTATCTGTTCGACCAGCGCGAGCAGTTCGCCTGCAGTGTGGCCGACCGCGCGCGGCCGCGCGGCCGCGCAGGAGTAGATGTCCTGCATCCTGCCGGCTAACGAGGCGGGCAGAATCCCCAGCGCACGTCGGGTAATCTCCTCGCGCTCGGCCGGGCCGAGTAGGGTCTGGTTCAGCCGTTCGCTGACGAGCAGCGCCTCGGCATGACAGCGGCAGGCCTCAACGTGGCGCTCCAGACTGAGCCGCGGGTTGAGTTGGGATGGCGGGAGGAGGTCGGGCCGCCAGACCGTCCGATTCGGGTGCCGGTTCCAGCGGCGGTCATAATGGTCGGCCGGAAGGTCGGCCGGATAGTGCTGGGCGGTCCGCTCGAGCAGGGCCGTGACTTCGGCGCAGGCCTGGGCGACGCGCTCCGGCACGACCCAACCGGTCATGCTGCTCCTCGCCGGAGCAGAACTTGAGCGGTGCCGCCTGCGGGCAGCAGTCGGATTTGACGTCCCAAACTACCGAAAGTATAGCCGAAATCGAGTGCCAAGCCAAGCCGGGCGTAAGCGCTTTCCACGCCACTGAGGCTGACTTCTTTCACCCTCACCCTTGCCCTCTCCCATCAAGGGAGAGGGAAGAAGGGTCGAGTCTCCCATCAAGGGCGTGGGAAGAAGGGACGGTTTCCCATGAGGGGTGGGGGCAAAGTGGGAAGGTGGTGCGTGTGACCGCAGCTGGCCCTAAGCTCAGAATCTTCCGCCGATGCCGATGAGCGGCATCAACGGAATGCCGTCAGAACGGCCGGTGACAATCTGTCCGTTCCGGTCCTCAAACTGCACCAGATAGTAGGCGTTCTGCCGGTTGTAGACATTCAGGAGTTCGATGTAGAGATAGGGGCTCGCCGGCAGTCTGGGCAGCTCTTTGGTCAGTTTCAGGTCGAGGCGATGGTAGGTCGGCACGCGGGCCGAGTTCTTCTCGCCCTCGATTACGTACCGCGAGCGCCCTCGGTTCAGGTCCGAGCTTCGGACGTCGTGGGGCGAGCGGGTGTAGAGCAGGGGCGTATAGGGTGCGCCGGTGTGGAGATGGAAGGCCGCGGTCAATGTTAGCTCATGGGCGAACCGGCGCTCAAGGGCGAGGTTGACGCTGTGGCGGCGGTCGTTTCGGTCCCAGTAGAGGAGCGTGTCCCCGCCCTGCTGTTTGCGGCAATAGGCCAGGCCGTAGGTGAGCCAGCCGGTCAGCCCGGCCAGACGCACCTGTTCTAAGGTCAGCTCCAAGCCATAGGCGTTGCCCTGACCGTGGTTGCCGACCGCCATGAGCTCGCCTTGGAATGTTCGTTGCCAAGTCGGCAACCCGGAGTAGTTCTTGAGATACGTTTCAGCCGTAATCCGACCGGCAGAGCCGAGCCCGAACTCACCACCGAGAGAGTAGTGGTTTGCGGACTTGGCGCCAAGGGTCCCAGACTCGAACAGCCGGAACTCGTCGTACTGGCGGTCAAAGACAAACGACGCAGTCGAGTTGCGCAGGAAGCCATAGGCAGGCTGATGCACGGTTCTGAACCCTGCCCGGAACGAGAGCGCCGGGCTGGCCTGGAGACTGAGCAGCGCTTGCGGCTCAAGCACCCGGTCCAATGCCCAGCGCACGTCTTCGTATCTGAGTCCGAGGTTTAAGTCGAGCCAGCTCATCGGCGAGAGTTCGGCGCTGGCAAAGACCGCTCCGCCGTTGTCGGCCCGGGTCAGCACGTTTGGGGTGAGAAGATTGCCTCTGAACCCGACCCGACTCAGCTCGGCGCCGGTGCCGAGCTCGACCCAGGCTGCGGGCCGAAACGAGAGGATAAAGCGGATGCCCGATTCGCGCTGGGTAGTCTGGGCGGTGCCGGGCCAGACAGCCGGGGTCATGCTGAAGTCATGTGAATTGGAGAAGACCTGGATGTTTGTGTTGGCCTGACCCAAGTCTGATTCGAGCTCCAGCGCGAATGATGTGCCGGACTCGCCGACCTCTCTGGTTTCGCCGTGGAGGTCTGAGACAATCTGGTCGGTCCCGTTGACCACGGTGGCGCGCAGTCGGTTCCAGTCGCCGAGTGACAACTCAAACTGGCCGGTGAAATCAGAGAAGCTGGGCCGATTGTTCCTTCCGCCGCCGAGCGGGCCGAAGAGCACATAGTAGTAGGTCCGTCGGTACGAACCGAGAAAACGGATGTCACCGAGTTCGGCCAGATAGGCGGCCTTGGCATTCATCGGGTCATACGCCCAGAAACCTTGGCTTTGCTTGCCTCGTCGTGGCTGAACGACGACGATGGACGACAACGCCCCGCCGTATCGGGCCGGAAAGGCGCTCGGGTAGAACGATATCCGCTCAACCAGGTCGGAGTTAATGACCGAAGAGAACCCGAGCAGATGATAGGGCCAGAGCAGTTCGGTGCTGCCGAAGAAGACCGCGCTCTCGTCCGGGTCTCCGCCCCGCACCGCATACGCCCCGCTCCACTCGCCCCGGGTTGAGTGGCCGACCCCAGGCAAGAAACTCAAGGTTCGTACCGGGTCGGCAACAAACCCGCCGGCATTGCGGGCCAATTGCTCGGCCGATAGCTCGCGCACGGTTACGGCCCGGTCGGCTCGGGTGCGTCGGGACGCGACTTCGACTCCGGGCAAGGCAATCACCTGCGGCTGAAGCTGGAACTCAACCCGGGCAACACCATGGCCGGGTACTTCAATCTCGATCGTCTCGCTGGCAAACGCGACATGACTGGCAACTAGTCGCCACTTGCCGGCATTGACCGGGCCGAGGACGAACCGGCCGTTCTCGGTTGTCGCAGTGCCGCTACTGGTGCCGATGAGGACGACACTGGCACCGCTGATTGGGAGTCTGCTGGTTGCGTCGGTGACCGTTCCGGAGACGAGTCCGGTCCGCGACGCGGCGAGCAGGATTGTGATTAGGCTAAAAAACAACCACGGAGGTTTACTCGATAGCAGCTAATCCTAGCAATGGCAGGCGCGGTTGTCAAACTTTGGAGCCGCTGCTCGGATTTTGGTCCGAGGTCCAGCTTTGGCTTCGTCTTTCCGCGTTGACCGCGACCGGAAAACCACGGGACAGTCCCAGCCGCGTGGGAACGCGGCGCAATCCGGGACGGTCCCGGGTTTTCCGGCTTTATGTTCCTGTGGTGACCGGTACCGGGCCGGCCTGTTCGCTCACGGCGTCATGAGGGGAGCTGTGTTCGGGATTGACCGGAGATAAACCCGGCAGGCAATCCGGAAGATGGCTGGCAGGGCGGCATCATTAGTGGCTTACCGGGCAGCTTGCCTGAGGCTTCAGGCTACCGTCCGGCAGACCGGCCGGCCCGGAATCCGCAAGACAGCCCGGAAGAGTGTTGGCCGGATGAGCTGGGATTCAGTCTGGAGGGTTGGGCCGGAAATGACCTCCCTGACCAGCCGGAGGACTATCCAGGGGACGACCCCTGGACAGTGGAGGGAACGGCACTCAGGATTCTGTTGGTCGCCAGTTCATGGCATGATGAACAGAGTATCTGTCTAAGAGTCAATGTTAAGATAATATTTACCTATGACTTATGAATCTTGTAGCTCCGAAAACCCAAAGTTGACATATAGCCTTGGTGGTGATAGACTCAATATAAGTGTCTATGAGTAAGTACAGAGGTTCACCTTTGTGTGGAAAAGTGGGGCACACAAGTGGATAACCGTGAGCCTGTCTGTGTCGGTGAGTTCACTCATGCCGTAGATTCCAAGAGTCGGGTTGCCATTCCCCACGCTTTCCGCAAGGAGATGCGACTGGTTGACGGCGATAAGGTCGTAGTCGCGCGTGGGCCGGATTGCTGTATCGAGGTGCATACTGCCGAGGGGTGGCGCAAGCATGTTGAGAAGGTGATGGGCAGTGTGCCGCTTTACGACCCCCAAGCTCGGCGGTTGCGCCGGGCCAGGTTGTCGCAGTCGCGTGAGGTTGAGCTGGACAGTCAGGGCCGGATTCTTATCCCTAAGAACTTGAAGGACGTATCAGGGATAGCCGATTCGGCAGTGATAATCGGTGTTGGGCCGTTTTTTGAGATTTGGGAGCCAGGTCGGTATCGCACGTATTTCCAGTCGGCAGACAGTAGGTATGACGATGACCTTCTGATGCTCGACCGGCCGGACGAGGAAGTCGGCTCGCGCTTTCACCCTCACGCTGGCTCTCTCCCGTCAGGGGAGAGGGAAGGTTTGGGCGGTCTGACGTCGAAAGGCTCGGGAGAATCCCCGTCGCGCAGGGACGCGGCGCAATCCGGGACGGTCCCGGGTTTTCAGGAGCCAGACGCCCAAGCCGCGGAGCCGGATGCTGGTGGTGAGGAGGTCTGAGGTCAGAGGTGCGTTCGGGTACGGTCAACGGAGTGACAGTCCCCGCGCACGGGACGCCGTTCGCCATTCGTCGAGAAAGCCCTGGGACAGTCCCATGCTCCGCACAGACTGGGCGACAGTCCCGGGTTTTCTCTTGTCGGTCGCGCCATGTTTCATGAGCCGGTAATGGTCAGTGAGGTGCTTGAGTTTCTCAGGCCTGAGGCCGGGACGGTGATTGACGCGACCGTCGGGGGTGGGGGGCATGCTCGTGCGATTCTCGAGGCGGTCGCAGAGCGTGGCGGCAGGGGTTTCGTGCTCGGGCTGGACGTTGACCCGGACGCGGTCGCCGCGGCTTCGAAGGAGCTCGCTGGATATCGGAATTGTGCGGTTGTTCAGAGCAGCTATGTTGATATGGGCTCGGTTGTCGAGCGTCTGGGGCTGGGGCCGGTAACCGGGGTGCTCTTTGATTTCGGTGCATCGCTCTATCAGTTGCAGGAACCGAGGCGGGGGTTTAGCCACCGGCATGACGGGCCGCTGGACATGCGGTTTGACCAGACCGGTAAGCGGCGGAGCGCACGCGAGCTGGTGCGTCGGGTTTCTGAGTTGGAGTTGAAGCGTCTGCTCCGGCAGTACGGTGAGGAGCCGATGAGCGGCCGGATTGCTCGCGTGGTGCACGAGGCGGCAGGCAGGATTGAGACGACGCAGGATTTGGTAGAAGTTGTCCGGCGGGTCTTGCCGGGCCGGTTTGTTTCCCGGGCATTGCCCCGGGTGTTTCAGGCGCTCCGGATTGCCGTCAACGATGAGTTGGAGACAATACGGATGGGTTTGGCCGCGGCACTGGAGGTGCTGGTCAGCGGCGGGCGGCTGGTGACAATTTGCTATCACTCGCTGGAAGCGCGGTTGGTGAAGCAGGCTTTTGGTTCGGCTCGAGGTCGGCTCGCGGTACTGACGCGGAAGGCGGTGCCGCCCAAGCCGGATGAGGTAAGGCGCAATCCGCGGGCGCGGAGCGCACGGCTGAGGGCGGCTCGAGTGGTCGCATGAGTACGGCGGGTCGGATTGTCGGGCTGGTGCTGCTGTGCAGTCTGGCACTGGCCTATCTGTATCAGCATGACCGGAGCGTCAGGCTGACCCGGCAGCTTGCCGCGCTTGCGACCGAGCGGCAGTTGCTTGAGGATGAGCTGGTTGGTTTGGAGGTTGAGATTGCCCAGTTGAGTAGGTTTGAGCGGCTGGACTCAATCTGGGCAGCGGCCGGAGCTGGGCCGGTTGAGACGACCGTGGCGTCACTGGGAAGCGAGAGACAGTCCCAGTGCGCGGGGATGCGCACCGACCAAGAGATAGTCCCTCGTTTCGCCCAAGGAATGGACTTGGCGAGGGGACGTTGACCGCGGGCGGGGGCAGGTTCCGGTTCGTCACAGGTGCGCTGCTCGCGGTCTGGGCGCTGCTGTTTTTGTGCGTCGCGTTTGTCCAGCTCGTGCGGGGCGGATACTATCGGCGCGAGGCGGAGAGGCAGCACTGGGCGAGGGTGGAGCTGCCCGCGCGCCGGGGCGACGTTTTCGACCGCGCCGGAAGGTTGCTGGCGCGGTCAAGGAGTTCCTGCTCGATTCAATTGCTGCCTCAGTATGCTGAGTCGCAGGAGACACTGGCGGCGATTCTGGCTGGGTTCGGGCTGGGTGAGCGGAAGTTGATCGCCCGGGAGATGGCGCAACGTGGGGCCTTCTATTGGTTCCGCCGCCACATTGACTACCGGACCGGTGAGGCGCTGCGTCGGGTGCTGGTCAAGCGGCAGTATCACAACTGCACCTATGTCAATGATGACTATCGGCGGGAGTATCCGTATTGCGGGCTGTGTGCGGATGTGGTCGGGTTTGTCGGCGACGACCGGGGTCGGGCCGGAATCGAGGCGGAGTACGATTCGATTCTGCGCGGCCGGCCCGGCTGGGCGTTGCTTTTGAAGGATGCGGTCGGTGAGCGGTATCCGGACCCGAGTCTGCCCCGCCATGAAGCGGTCAGAGGGGCGGACATCTATTTGACGTTAGATATGGACGTCCAAGAGATATGTCGTGGTGAACTGAGCGAGGCGGTCGAGAGAACCGGAGCCAGCTCCGGCTCGGTCGTCGTGCTCGACGCGCAGTCCGGAGCGGTGCTTGGTATTGGTGACTATCCGGATTACGACCCGGCCGAAGTCGGCCGTACGCCCAAGGAGCGGCTGAAGCTCGCGGCAGTGTCGGACCAGTTTGAGCCCGGTTCTTCGTTCAAGCTGGTTGTCTGTGCGGCCGCGCTTGAGAGCCGGGATGCGTACAAGTTGGTACGGCGGCAGTACGATGTCTCTTTGGGTTATGTGGAGATTGGCGGCCGGCGGGTTCGCGACGTTCACCCGAATGGCGTGCTCGACTTCGACGGATTGTTCGTAAACTCGTCCAATGCCGGCTGTGCGTTGCTTTCGCAGGAGCTCGAACCGACCGAGTACTATGAGCTGGCGCGCGGGCTCGGGTTCGGAAGTGTGACCGGAATCGGGCTGCCGAACGAGGGCGCGGGGTATCTGGACGGGCCGGCGCGGCTGAAGCCGCTGCGCTTTGCGAATGTTGCGTTCGGACAGGGCGTGACGGTCACGCTGGTGCAGATGGCGGCGGCTTACTTGTGTGTGGCCAATGATGGGGTGTATCTGCGGCCGTACCTGCTCGATTCGGTAAAGCAGGGCGAACGGGTGCTGCGTCGAACCCAGCCCACGCCCGTGCGCCGGGTGTTGAGGCCGGAGAACTGTGCGCGCATCAAGGATATTCTTGAACGGGTGGTGACCGAGGGGACCGGAACGTTGGCTCAAATTGAGGGTGTGGCGGTGTGCGGTAAGACCGGTACGGCACAGAAGGTCGAGCCGTGGGGCGGTTACTCGATGACGCGTTCGCGGATGACGTTCATCGGTTTCCTGCCCAAGGAGCGGCCGCGATTCGTCATTGCGGTTCTGGTTGATGAGCCCAAGAGCGGCCGGTTTGCTGGTTCGGTCTGCTGCCCGGTGTTCAGCCGCATCGGCAGCCGGTTGCTCCGTTGGGAGCGGGCTGTGAGCCGACGGGCCAAGCTCTATGCTGCAGGTGCGGGTGGTATTGACCAGAATGCGGCATTGGTGATGCCGCAGTGAAGATGGCAAACGGGAACGTGCGGAAGCTCGCCGAGCTCACCAAGGGTGTGCCCTGCGAGGTCTACGGTAATGTCGGAATCGAGGTGAAGAGCATCTGCTACCATTCGGCGCGGTCGGAGCCGGGTGCTCTGTTTGTGGCGATTGACGGGCTGCGTGAGTCGGGTGCTGATTACATCAACGAGGCGGTGAACCGAGGCGCGACGTGCGTGGCATGTTCGGACGTAAGTCGGGTGCAGAAAAACTGGGTGACGGTCGTACAGACCGCGACGCCGCGACGGTTTCTGGCGCAGGTCGCCAACCGGTTCTACGGCTTTCCAAGCCGGAAGCTGAGTCTGGTCGGCGTGACCGGCACTAACGGAAAGACGACGACTACCTATCTGCTTCGGGCAATGGCCCGGCAGGCTGGGCTGGAGCCGGGGTTCATCGGTACGATTGAGCACTACGACGGCACCCGGCTGCGGCCGGCCGGACAGACCACGCCCGAAAGTCTGGACATGGTGCAGATGCTTGCGTCACTGGTCGAGCATGGCGCGGGGCTTTGCATTGCCGAGGTCTCGTCGCACGCGCTCGAACTGGACCGAGTCTTTGACCTTGACTTCCGGGTCGCGATACTGACTAACGTGACTCAGGACCATCTCGACTTTCACCGGACAATGGAGAACTACCGGGCGGCAAAGGCAAAGCTGTTTACTCAGCTCGGCCCGGGTGCGGTGGCAGTGGTGAACTATGACGACGCTCTGGGTCGAGAGATTCCGCACCGGACCCGGGCGCGGGTGGTCGGCTACGGGACACGGCCCGACCTAGAGCCGGTCCCGGACGTTTCCGGTAGAATCTCGGCGGTGCGGGCCGATGGTCTGGATTGCTCTGTGAGCGTTGAGGGCCGGGTTGTGCCGGTGCACTTGAAGCTGGTGGGCGAGCATCAGCTCTCGAACCTGCTGGCTGCGGTTGCGGCTGGCCGGGCGCTGGGCTGGCCGCTTGAGCAAATTGTCGCTGGGGCCGAGGCGTTAGCCGGGGTTCCGGGCCGGCTTGAGCCGGTGGCCGTGGGTCAGGAGTTTGGTGTCTATGTTGACTATGCGCACACGCCCGATGCCTTGGGCCGGGTGCTTAAGACTGTGCGTCGGTTCACCTCCGGCCGAGTGCTGGTTGTCTTCGGGTGCGGCGGGGACCGGGACCGAATCAAACGTCCGCAGATGGGTGAGACCGCGGCAAAGCTGGCTGACGTGTGCGTCGTTACTTCGGACAACCCGCGCAGCGAGAAGCCTGAGGCGATCATTGAGGAGATTATCTCAGGAATCGAACAGCAAGGGCGGAAGAGCGAAGACGGCGGGGTGAAGAAGGAAGACCGGCGAACAAGCCAGGTATTGGTAGAGCCGGACCGGGCTAGGGCGATTGAGCAGGCGCTGAGAATGGCTCGACCGGGCGACACGGTCGTGGTCTGCGGCAAGGGCCACGAGGACTACCAGATTATCGGTAACGAGCGGCGCCATTTTGACGACCGAGAGGTCGTGCGCGCGGTGCTGAGCGAGCTGGTCAAGCAGGTAATCTGACGATGCTGTATGAGTTGCTGGCGCCATTGCGGGAGTCGTTCGGCCCGTTCAATCTGCTGCGCTATATCACGTTCCGCGCCGCGGCCGCCGGAGCGACGAGCATCGTGCTTACTTTGCTACTCGGGCCGACCCTCATCCGGGCAGTGCGTCGGCTGAACATCGGACAGAGGATTCGCGACGAGGTGCCCCAGCGGCACCAAGGCAAGGCCGGCACCCCGACCATGGGCGGGATTCTGATTCTTGGTGCCGGGGGAGTGGCGGTGCTGCTCTTTGCCGATCTTGAGAACCGCCAAGTTCAGCTCGGGCTCGCGACCATGGTCTGGCTTGGGCTTTTGGGATTCTGGGACGATTATGTCAAGGTGAGGCTGGGCCGGCCGCGCGGACTGAGCAAGACCGTGAAGTTCACGGCTCAGTTGGCACTGGCTCTGTTTGTTGGGGCGGTGCTCTACTTTGTGCCGGTCGACCCGCTCCGGCGTTCGTGCACCAACGTACTGCTGTTCAAGAACTTGGTGGCTGATTTCGGCTGGCTCTATATTCCCTTTGTCATGACGGTGATTGTCGGGACGTCGAATGCGGTCAACCTGGCGGACGGCTTGGATGGACTGGCGTCCGGGCTCGCGGCCGTCGCGCTGGCAACCTATGGTGTGCTTGCCTACGTTTCCGGGCACTTTCGGATTGCTCAGTATCTGAATATCATGTTTGTCCCGACCGCGGGCGAGACTGCGGTCTTCTGTCTGGCTCTGACCGGCGCGTGTCTTGGGTTTCTCTGGTTTAATGCCCATCCGGCCGAGGTGTTCATGGGCGATACCGGGTCGCTGCCGCTGGGCGGGGTACTCGGCCTGGCTGCGGTATTGACTAAGCATGAAGTGCTGTTGCCGATTGTCGGCGGGGTTTTTGTGCTCGAGGCCGGTTCGGTGATTTTGCAGGTCGGCTACTTCCGGGCGACGCGGGGCAGACGACTCTTCAGAATGGCACCGATTCACCACCACTTTGAGCTGGTCGGTTGGGCTGAACCCAAGGTTGTGACCCGGTTCATGATTCTGGCTGCTCTGTTCGGGTTGGCTGCTCTGGCGACACTGAAGATAAGGTGATGGTCACGAGGAATCGAGGAATCGAGGAATCGAGGTCAGGCTCCGTGTTCAGCGAGTTGTCAGCAGCCCGGTTTCTTGTGCTGGGCCTGGGACGTTCGGGCCTGAGCGTCAGTCGGGCGCTGCTGCGAGTCGGGGCTCAGGTCTGGGGTTGGGACGAAAATCGGGCAGTGAGGATGAGCGATGAGGTCGAGGAACTGAAATCCCAGGGGCTCGTGCTGGTCCGTCAGCCTGACGCGGTGCGACCAGATTGGGCGATTGTCAGTCCGGGGATACCGGATGCGCATCCAGCGGTGCGGCAGCTCGGCCGGCAAGGGGTCGCGGTTGCCGATGAACTCGACTTTGCTGCCCGGTTCGTTCCCGGGCAATTGGTTGTGGTGACTGGGACGAACGGCAAGTCAACAACTACGACGTTGGTTGCCCGGATGTTGGTTGCCGCAGGCAAACGGGTGTTCTGGGGAGGGAATCTTGCGCCGGGTAGGCCGCTGGCTGAGGCGCTTGGCCGTCCGGCTCGGGATTATTATGTGGTCGAGGCATCGAGTTTTCAACTGGCCCGGGCACGCTGGCTAAGACCTAAGGTCGCGGTCGTGCTGAACATCACTCCTGACCATCTTGACCGACACCAAACCATGGCTGCCTATGCTGAGAGCAAGCTGCGGATTCTCGACCGACAGACAGCAGACGACTTCGCGGTGCTGAATCGTGACAACGAGCTGGTTTGGCAGGCGCGGAGAAGAGGGCGAGGTACGAAGCGGTTCTTCTCCACCGGCCGGGAGACGAACGGCGCGTGCGTCGTGGACGGCAAGCTTTGGTGTTTGGGCAAGACGGTGATCGCCAAGGAGCAACTGGCCCTGCCCGGCGAGCACAACGTCGAGAACGCGCTGGCCGCGTGTCTTACGACCGGTCTGCTGGGGGTCGGGCCAGAACCGATGCGGTGCGTGCTGGCGAGGTTTCGCGGACTGCCGCATCGGATGGAGCGGGTCGCGGTTGTCAATCGGGTGGAGTTTATCAACAACTCGATGAGCACCAACCCGGCTGCGGCCGCGCGGTCCTTGAGGGCAGCGGCACAGCGGGCGCCGGTCGTCCTGATTGCCGGCGGCCGGGAGAAAGGGCTGCCGGTAGATGAGTACTTAGCAGCAATCGAGCAGTACGCGAAATGGTTGGTACTGATGGGCGAGAATCGGCATCGGCTGGCGCGGGTGCTGAAACAGCGCGGATTTGAGCGGCTGGTCAAGGCCGCAGACCTGGCGAGTGCGGTGCAGGAGGCGCGAGCCAGGGCGGTGGCTGGCGACATCGTGCTTTTCTCACCCGGATTTGCCAGCTTTGACCAGTTCACCGATTTCCAGGCACGGGGTGAAGCGTTCCGCACCGCGGTGCGAGAGCTCGCCCGGCAAAAGGCAGGAAGACGACCGGCTCAGCGCCGGGTGCGGGCGAGGAGCTAGTTCTTGTTGAGGATCGCCTATCGTGACGGTGACCCAGGGCTACAGCGCACCAGTCCGCTCGACTCACGGATTCTGTTCATCGTCGCGGCTCTGGTGATGGCCGGCGTGATCGCGGTCTACGCGACGACGCTCCATCGGGGTGCGGCGTATCTGCGACTGCACGCGGTCCGGGTTTTAGTCGGGGTAGCGGCGATGACGTTCACAGCGCTGCTGAATCATTCAACGGTTCTGCGCCGGCTGCGCTGGGGGCTTTTGACCGGTGCGGCAGGGCTTCTGATTCTGACCCGGCTCGCGGGCATCGCCTGCGGCGTGGCCAAACGCGACCTGCCCCTCTGGGTTTTGTCAATCCAGCCGGCAGAGATTGCCAAATACGCGCTGGTTGTCTGGCTCGCGGGCTACTTTGCCGACTTGGCCGAGGACCGGAAGGAGCCGAACTTCAGAAACACCGTGGTAAAGCCCGGTCTGGTCGTGCTCGGCTTGGTCGTGCTGACGCTGTTTCAGCCATCAATCGGGACGAGTGTCATCATGGTCGGGTCGTGTCTGGTGCTTTTCTTTCTGGCCGGGGTGAAGGTTCGGTATCTCGTGCCGGTGACTTTGGCCGTGGTGCTGCTTGTGGTTGGGGTTATCCGGTTTCAGCCTTACGCCAATCGGCGGTGGCGGGATTTTGTCAAAGGTAACCGGTATCATCAGCAGCAGTCGCTCATTGCCATCGGCTCCGGCGGGCTGCTGGGGATGGGGTTGGGTGGAGGCCGACAGAAGTTGCTGTTCTTGCCCAAGATTTACAATGACTTCATTTTCGCATCGGTTGGTGAGGAGGCGGGGTTCGTGGGCAGCGTAGTCATCTTTCTGCTCTACGGTCTGCTGCTGCTGCGCGGGATGAAGGTGAGCCGGGAGGCGACCGCGACTTTCAGTCAGTTGCTGGCCGCAGGCATCACCGTGATGCTTTTTATGTACGCGTTGGTGCATATCGCGGTGACCCTCGCGCTGGTGCCGACGACCGGTCAGCCGCTGCCGTTCATTTCCTACGGCGGCTCGGCACTGGTGACCAACATGGCCGCAGCCGGGGTGCTGTTGAACATTTCGTGTTTTCGCCGCAGTCGGACGTTCGTTCCCGAATCGGCTTTGGGTTGGCGAGCGGCATGTCGGCTCGGAGGTGTAAGATAGCACCGGGTCTTGGTACACAGAGCGGGCGCCGGCAAGGGTTTGATGTGCTGGTCGCTGCCGGTGGCACGGGCGGGCATGTGTTCCCGGCGTTGGCGTTGGTTGAGGAGCTGCGCCGGCTTGGAGCAAGAGTCGTCTGGGTTGGCCGCGAACACAGTCTTGAACAAGAGGTGGCATCAGCACACGGCGTTGAATTTGAGTCGCTACCGGCGGGTGGGTTCTTCGGCAAAGGGGTCGGGGCCAAGGTTGTCGGACTGTGGCTCCTGCTGACGGGTGTGGTTCGGGCCTTGCTTCTGTTGCGTCGGGTCGGGCCCCGGGCCGTGGTCGCGACCGGCGGATTTGCTTCGGCTGCGGTCTTGGCCGCCGCAGTCGTCAGCCGGGTGCCGTTCTTTCTGCTGGAGCAGAACTGCATCCCGGGCCGTGTCACCCGGTTCTTTGCACGCCGGGCGAAGATGACGTTTCTCGGATTCGCACCGGCCCAACCGTTTCCGGGCTGTCATGAGGTGACCGGTAACCCCTTGCGCTCAACCTTGGTCGGCCCCCGGCAAGACGACGGTCGGACGGTTCTGGTGCTAGGCGGCAGTCAAGGTGCGCGGGCACTCAATCTGGCAGCGCTTGATGCGGCCGCGGCCTTGACGACTCTAAACTTCATAATCCTCGCCGGTCGGCGCGACTATGAATACGTCCGCGGCCGGCGTTACTCAGCGAACTGCGTGCTGGTGGATTTTACGGCCCGACCAGAAGAGCTTTACCGGCGGGCAACAATCTCCGTTTCCCGGGCGGGCGGGATGATCTTGTCTGAACTAATTGCCTTCAACATACCAGCGATACTGGTACCGTTTCCCCATGCCACTGACCGGCATCAGGATGCCAACGCCCAGCATCTGGCCGCGGTCGGAGCTGCCTCGGTACTGGACCAAGCTCGCCTGTCCGGGTTGACGAGTGCAATCCGGGCCCTGATGGACGATGAACCGAAGCGCCGCCAGATGGAGCAGGCGGCCCGAACCTTAGCCCGGCCGGATGCGGCCCGGGTGATTGCCGGGCGGATAGTCGAGACCTTGGCCGGATGCGACAGCCCGACCGAGTCGGACCCAGCACCGGTCACTCCCACCCTGAGAAAAGGCCGGGGCAGCCCCCGCCGCGCAGGAACGCGGCGCAAGCCGGGACAGTCCCGGGCTTTCTCTCGCCTTTCGCAGTTCGCTCTTCGCCATCCGCCGCGCTGGCGGAAGGAGGCTGAGTTAGCATGTTCGGTCGGGTGAAGCGGGTCCATTTTGTCGGCATCGGCGGGGTCGGGATGTCCGGCATCGCCTTGGTGCTTAAGAATATGGGTTTTGAGGTCTCGGGCAGCGACAGCCGAGAGAGTGAGACGACTCGAACTCTAGCCGAGGCTGGGATTGCGGTGACGATTGGCCACAGTGCGGCGTGCGTGGCGGACGCACAGGTTGTCGTCTATTCCTCGGCCGTGTCCTCGGCTAATCCGGAGCTCGAGCAGGCCCGGGCCCGGGGCGTGCCGGTAATCCGGCGGGCTGAGATGCTTGCCGAGCTGATGCGGATGAAGTTTTCGGTGGCGGTCTCGGGCAGTCACGGTAAGACGACCGTCACCTCGCTCGTGGCGCACGTGCTCGAGCGGGCCGCTATGGACCCGACCTGGGTTGTCGGCGGCCGGGTTCTGTCAAGCGATTCCGGAGCCAAGCTGGGCCAGTCCCAGTATCTGGTGGCTGAGGCGGACGAGAGCGACCGTTCGTTTCTTGACCTGTATCCGACGATTGCGGTTGTGACGAATATCGAGCGCGAACACCTTGACGTCTATCGCGACCTAGCCGACCTGAAACGCGAGTTCGTCCACTTTGTGAACCGCGTGCCGTTTTACGGTGCGGCGGTGCTGTGTCTTGATTCGCCCGCGGTCCGGGCGATTCGGCGCCGGGTGGTGCGCCGCGTAGTGACCTATGCGACCGGCGAGCCGGCCGACATCACCGCCCGGGACGTGCAGCTTTACGGTTTTTCCTCCGCCTTCACTGTCCGGTATGGGGAACGCGAGCTCGGCCGGTTCAACCTACCCCTGCCCGGGCAGCACAATGTCCAGAACGCGCTGGCCGCGATTGCGGTTGCGACCGAGCTCGGCATCGAGCCGACCGTGACCGAGGCGGCGCTGCGGGTCTTTGGCGGCGTGCACCGGCGGTTGGAGAAGCGCGGAGAGAAGTCGGGGGTGGTGGTGTTTGACGACTATGGCCATCATCCGACCGAGGTACGGGTGACAATCGCGGCGCTGCGGCACGCGTTCCCGGACCGACGGATCATCGTCGTTTTCCAGCCGCACCGCTACACTCGCACCAAACTGCTGGCCGAGGAGTTCGGTTCGAGCTTCGTCGGGGCGGACAAGCTGATTCTGACCCGGATTTATCCCGCATCTGAGCCGGAGATTCCCGGGGTTGATTCGGAGCTCGTGGCTCGTGCGGTGCGGCGCAACGGCCCGGCGCCGACGGTTGAGGTCATCTCTGACTTGGCAGACGTGGCGGGGGCACTGGTGCCGCAACTGCGCCCGGGCGACGTTGTCTTGACCCTCGGAGCAGGCAACATATGGACGATTGGCGACGAGCTCTTGAAGCGGCTTTAGCCCAAGAGGACGTCCGGCTGATGCCGGCTGAGCCGCTGGCGCGTCATACCAGTTTCCGCATCGGTGGTGAGGCGGAGTTGATGGTCGAGGTGAGGAGCGAGGAGGCGCTTGTTAGGGTTGTGTGCTTCTGTCAGGATGCGATGGTTGACATGTATGTCCTGGGCCGGGGTACGAACGTGCTCGTCTCGGACCAAGGACTGGCCGGAGTGGTGGTGCGGCTGGGCGGTGCTCTGGCCGCCATCGCGCCGGTGCCTGCTGGTCAGGGTGATCTGTCAATTGAGGCCGGGGCCGGGGCAAGGCTGGACGATGTGGTTGACGCAGTTGAGGCAGCCGGACTAGGCGGGCTTGAGTTTCTTGCCGGCATACCCGGGAGTGTGGGCGGGGCGCTCTTCTCCAATGCCGGAGCTTTCGGTCGATGCATTGGCGAGGTCATCCTCGAGGTGAAAGGGGTTGACCGGCTTGGTCGTCCCTGGCGCCGGACACAAGAGGAGTTGACCGTGCGTTACCGCGAACCCCTGATTGATGAGGGCCTCGTGGCAACCGGAGTCCGGCTCCGTCTTGAGCCGACCCGGACCCGGACCGCCGAACAGGTGCGGCAGCAGCGACGGGCGGTGCATCCGGCTGAGCCCTCAGCCGGCTCGTTCTTCAAGAACCCGGGCGGGGCGCTCGGGTACGCTCAACCGGGTGACAGTTCCCGCACTCGGCTGACGGCCGGTCGGTTGATTGAGCAGTGCGGTCTCAAGGGCCGCAGCGTCGGCGGGGCGTGCGTGTCGAGGAAGCACGCGAACTTCATCGTCAATGCCGGGGGCGCGCGCTGCGCTGACGTCTATGAACTGGTTCAGGTCATCAAAGCGACCGTCGAGGAGAAAACGGGCATTCTTCTCGATGACGAGGTGCGCATCCTACCCGGCATGGCGCAATTGGCCCCAAGGAGGTAGTCGAATGGCAAGAGCTAAGCGAACCGCGGCTATAGACATCGGCAGCACCAAAGTGGCGGCGGTGATTGCCGAGACCGACAGCATGGGCAAGACGAGCGTCGTTGGCTTCGGCACCGCTCCACCCGAAGGGTTCCGACAGGGGGTTGTGATCAATCTCGACAAGGCGACGGGGGCGGTCGAAACCGCAGTCAAAGCCGCGGAGGCGATGGCTGGCGGCAAGTTCCGCGCCTACCCGGTTTTTGTCGGGGTTGCGGGCGAGCACGTTGAGCACATCGCCGGAGTCGGAGCGGTACCGGTCCGTCGGCCCCAGCGCGGCATCGGCGCGCGCGACGTCGAGGATGTTATCAAGCAAGCCCAGACCATCCGGCTGTCGAACGACAAGCAGATTCTCCACGTTGTCCCGACTCAGTTCATCGTTGACGGTCAGAAAGGCGTGCGCAACCCGTACGGGTTGTTCGGAGTCAGGCTCGAGGTCGAGGCGATGCTAATCATCGGAGCGGTCACCGCGGTCGCCAATCTCTATCGCGTGCTCGACCGGCTCGACATCAAGAATCGGTCCTTGATGCTTCAATCCATCGCGACGATGTACGGCGTCTGCGACCAAGAAGACCGGGACCAAGGCGTCGTGCTCATTGACCTGGGCGGGGTGACCGACATCTCAATCTACCGCGACGGCGAAATCCGGTTCACCAAACTCTTACCGGTCGGCGCCGGCAACATTACCAAAGACGTGGCAATCGGCGTACGGACGACCTTCAGCCAGGCCGAGGAGCTGAAGCGCCGGCACGGCGTGGCGATGGCCAGCTTAGTAGACAAAGACGAGTCAATCACGGTTGAGGACGCCTCGGGCCGAGGCCCGAAGCCGGTCTCGCGCCGACTGCTCGCCTCGATTATCGAGCCGCGGGCCGAGGAGATTCTGACGATGGCCGATGCCGAGCTGCGCAAGTCCGGCCTGGTCGAGGGGCTGGCCGCGGGCGTGGTCCTGACCGGCGGCGGGGCCCAGCTCACCGGGATTGACGTGCTGGCCGAACAGGTCTTCGGCATGCCGGTGCGGATCGGCCGGCCCGACCGGCTGGGCGGACCGGATGAGCTGACCCGCGACCCGGCACTGGCGACCGTGGTCGGGCTGGTGCGGGGCGGACTTGAAGGCAAGTGGGCGACCCAAGCTCCGGGCGCCCGGTTCTGGGATTCGATTTTCGACGAAATCAGGAGCTGGTTCATATGATACCCGACCGTGAGGCAGACAACAGTTCGCAAGACCAAAAAGGAGGCACAGAATGATTGAGCCAGTTGAGGAACGAACGCTCACCCGAATTGGCGTGTTTGGAGTCGGCGGCGCGGGCTGCAATGCCGTCAACCACATGGTGGCGGCCGCCGTGGCCGGTGTCGAACACTATGCGGTCAATACCGACCTGCAGGCGCTTTCGATGTCGCTGGCGCCGAACAAGGTGCAAATCGGCGCCCAGTTGACCGGCGGGCTCGGTTCAGGCGGCAACCCGCAAATCGGCCGCCAGGCGGCTGAGGAGTCAATCGAGACGCTGCGCGAGAACCTGGCTGGGTTTGACATGGTCTTCATCGCTGCAGGCGAAGGCGGCGGCACCGGCACTGGTGCGGCGCCGGTCATTGCGCAGGAGGCGAGACGCCAGGGGGCGCTCGTCGTCGCGGTCGTTACCAGGCCGTTCAGCTTCGAAGGCCGCGCGCGTGAGGAAAGGGCCGCGGCCGGCATCGAAGCGCTGCGGCCCGTCGTTGACACCCTAATCGTACTGCCTAATCAACGCGTGCTCGAGGTCTACGGCGAGCAGCCTTGCTTTGAGGCATTCCGGCTGGCTGACAGTGTGCTGCTCGATGCGGTGCGGGGTATTGCCGAAATCGTTATCTCTCGTCAGCTCGTCAATATTGACTTTGCCGACGTCCGGTCGGTAATGTCGGAGCGGGGCGGCGCGGTTATGTCGGTCGGTATGTCAACGGGCGAAGGTCGAGCTACCGAGGCAGCCCAACGGGCACTGCACTCACCACTGATTGAGGATGCGCCGATTGAGACTGCCCGCAAAGTGCTCTTGAACGTCTCCGGCGATGAGACGATGACGCTCAAGGAGGTCGATCAGGCGGCGACAGCGGTCTACCTTGCGACGAACGGGCAGGCTGAGGTGCGTCTCGGTGCGGCCCGGTCGCGCTCGCTACGCGATGCGATCAAAGTCACGCTTATCGCCACCGGGCTCGCCGAGCCGCTGCCCCGACTGGCCGACGTCTCAGATTTGCTCGAAAAGGTGGACCTGTTTCCGCTCAAACGTCGGCGCGTTGGCCGAGAGACGGTCCTGACCGTGGACAAGTCGAACCTCGACGTGCCGACGTTCATCCGGAGGCAAATGGACTGACGACAAGACGAGAACAGTTGGACCGGATAACCAGTCTTTCCGAGTCGGGCGTGTTATAGCCTCCGACATGCCAGACAGAGCCGGCCCATTCTTGGGCCGGCTGCTTTTTCTTTCACCCGACAGGGTTGATTGAGACCGGGCGTTTGGTATAATTATTTCAGCTTGCAGGAATGGGAAGGAAGCAGACAAGATCCCTCGCGGAGTCTGCCCTGAGCGGGAATCGAAGAGTCTTCGCTGCGCTCAGAGTGACAGGAGGCGAAGGGCTCAGGGGAAAACCCTGGGACAGTCCCGGGTTTTCCGAAGGGCTCAGAATGACTGGGCGACGTAAGCGGTCAATCGTCATCACAAAGGGGAAGCATTGAATAGAGCAGGAACAATCGTCGTATTGCTGGTGGTTGCCGTGGCCCGGGCCGCGGCGCTTTCGTTCGGCGGAGAAGTTGACGCGAACTCGCGCTATGTCTGGCGCGGAGTCGCACTGAGCTCTGGCCCGGTGGCCCAGCCGTCTGTCTGGTTCTCACTGGCGGATTTCACGTTGACACCATGGGCCAACTTCGTGCTCGGGACAGCAGACGACCAGTGGAAGTTCAACGAGGTTGACCTGACTCTTTCCTATGAGAAAGAGTGGCAGGGGTTCAACCTGTCGCCGTCGCTGGGATGTTATCTCTACCCGAATCAGGCGGATGCCCCGGCGACAGTGGAGCTCGGTATTGAGCTCGGTCGTCCAGTCGGCCCGGTCGAGGTTTTGACCGGTCACGCGGTTGACCTTCTGGCCTATCCGGGCGCATACTACGGGACAGCGGGGCTTGGGTACGAGCACGAACTGCTGCCTGAGCTTTCGGCCGGGTTATCGGTCGAGGCCGGGTGGGGCTCGGCCCGGTTCAATGAGGCGAATTTCGAGGTCGCCAGGACCGCGCTGAACTCAGCCGAGGTCGAGGCGTCGGTTGAGTGGTCGCCGGGCGGACTGTTCTATCTCCGGCCCCATGCCGGCCTGAGCCTCGCGACGGATTCAAAGCTGAGCGAGGCGGCCGGGAGCCGGACTCAGGTCTGGGCCGGAGTCGCAATCGGGAAGGAGTTCTGATGTTGCTTCATCGTACTCAGACAAGACTGGTTCTGCTCATGGTCGTGGCCGCGGTCGGGGTCGTGGTGGGGCTGATGTTGTTTCAGGGTTCAGAGCGGAGCCGGTTGCGCCGGTTTTTCGCCCAGCGCGAGCAGGAGGAGAACGTTACGTTCGACAAGCTGCTCGAGCTCGCGGGCGGGCCGCTGGAGATGTTCGCCTATGACTATACCTACTGGGATGAGATGGTGCGCTGCATCGAGAAACACGACCGCGAGTGGGCCGATGAGAACATTGCCGAGGCCCTGAGTACCTACAAGGCTGACGCGGCATGGGTCTACTCCAGAGCCGGTGAGCTGATCTATTCTGCGACCGGCGAGGACCATGCCGAGCTTGATGGCTACGAGCCGGAGTCTGACTGGTGGTCTCGGCTTTCGAGTCAGGACCGGTTCTGTCACTACTTTGTCTCGACTCCGGCCGGGTTGATGGAGATGCGCGGGGCGACGGTCCATCCAAGTTCAGACCCGGAGCGCAAGACTGAGCCGCGGGGGTTCTTTCTTGTCGGCCGGCTGTGGAACGATGAGTACGTGGCGGCGCTGTCGAGCCTGACCGGCGCAACCATCAAACTGGCCGAGGGCTCGGCCGAGCGGCACGGCCCGCACGCAAGCGACCCGGTGAAAGGGATGATTTTCATGACCCGCGACCTGCCCGGTTCAGACGGCCGACCGGTTGCTCATATCGGCGCGACCGCGCAGTCGTATGCGGTTCGGGAGTTCAATCGTTCTTCGGCTCGACAGTTCAGCTCGCTGGTGTTGTTTGGGCTGGTCATCATCGGCGTCGTTACGCTCGGAACGGTGCTGATGGTAACGTGGCCGCTCAGCATCGTGACCCGGAGTTTGGTCGAGGAGAAGCCCGACTGTCTTGGGAATCTCCTGAAGAGCCGGACTGAGTTCGGACAACTGGCCCGGCTGGTGCGCCACTTCTTCGAGCAGAAGCAGGCGCTTGAGATCGAGGTCGAGGAGCGGAAGCGGGCGATGGCGGCCCTGGCTGAGGCTGAGGCCGACCTGAAGCGTTCGAATCAAGAGCTGGAGCAGTTTGCCTATGTTGCTTCCCATGACCTGCAAGAGCCGCTGCGGATGGTGGGCAGCTACACTCAGTTGCTGGCCCGACGGTACCAAGACAAGCTCGATGACAACGCTCGGGAGTTCATCGGCTATGCGGTGGACGGCGTGACCAGAATGCAGCGTTTGATAAATGACCTTTTGACCTACTCGCGGGTGGGCACGCGCGGCCGAGAACCAGAGCCGGTCAGTGCCGAGCAGGTCTTCCATCGGGCGCTTCAGAACCTGAAGGTTGCAATTGAGGAGAGCGGGGCACAGGTAACTCACGACCCGCTGCCCGAAGTGATGGCCGATGACCGGCAGCTGGAGCAGCTCTTTCAGAACTTGGTGGGCAATGCGATCAAGTACCGGGGCGACGAGCCGCCGCGCGTCCACGTGCGTGCCGAGCGGAGCAACGGAAGTTGGATGTTCTCAATCAAGGACAACGGCATCGGCATTGACCCGCAGTACTTCGAGCGAATCTTCCTGATATTCCAGCGGCTGCACACCAAGAAGGAATACTCAGGGACGGGAATCGGCCTGGCGGTGTGTAAGAAGATTGTCGAGCGTCACGGCGGACGGATTTGGGTCGAGAGTGAGCCGGGTCGGGGCTCGACCTTCATGTTTACTTTGTCAGCGAAAGGAGCATAGCGGATGACTGAAGTCGAAGGAATCGGCCGGCCGGTGGAGGTGCTACTGGTCGAGGACAACGTGGGCGACGTGCGCCTGACTCAGGAGGCGCTGCGCGAGGCGAAGGTTCACAACAACCTGAGCGTGGTCAATGACGGAGTCGAGGCGATGGCTTTCCTGCGGCGTGAGGGTAAGTACTCTCAGGCGCCGAAGCCGGATTTGGTGCTTCTGGACCTGAACATGCCGAGAAAGGACGGTCGTCAGGTTCTGGCCGAGGTGAAGGCCGACCCGGAGCTTAGGCGGATTCCGATCGTGGTCCTGACCACGTCCAAGGCGGAAGAGGACATCATCCGCAGTTATGAGCTGCACGCCAACAGCTACGTGACCAAACCGGTGGACTTCGAGCAGTTCATGAAGGTGGTGCAGTCAATTGAGGGTTTCTGGTTGACGGTCGTCAAGTTCCCGAGCAATTGAGACAGGGGAGGGGTTCTGAAAGGCGATTCGGTACGAGTACTGCTGGTTGAGGACAATCCGGGTGATGCCCGGTTGCTGGCGGTGTTGCTTGAAGAGGCCGGGGGCGATGAGTTCGTCCTGACCCATGTCGAGCGGCTGGCCGATGCGTTGCAGGCGCTGAAGACGACCCGGTTCGACGCGGTGCTGCTTGATTTGTCCCTGCCTGATTCGCACGGGATGGACACGGTGCGGGCGGCCCGGGCCGCAGCCGGGCTGACACCGATTGTCGTGATGACCGGGCTGGATGACGAGCAGAAGGCGCTGGAGGCGCTGCGCTGCGGGGCACAGGACTACTTGGTCAAGGGTCAGCACGACGGTCGGCTGCTGGTCCGGGCCCTGCGCTACGCCCGGGAGCGGGCCCGAATCGAGACCGCCCTGCGCGAGAGCGAGGAGCGGTTCCGCCGGTTCTTTGAGAACGACCCGGAATACTGCTACATGGTGTCGCCTGAGGGGACGATTCTCGACGTCAACCGGTCGGCCCTGTCGGCGCTCGGCTACGAGCGCGCGGAGTTGATCGGCCGGCCAATCAGCGATGTCTACGCTACTGAGTCAAAGGCCCGGGCTGAGGAGCTCCTGGCCCGCTGGCGCGAAACCGGCCTTTTGGCGAATGAGAGTATCACGGTCGTCACCAAGGGCGGGGTCTGCCTTGATGTGCTACTGAGCATGTACGCGGTGCGGGACGACACCGGGACCGTGGTCCATTCGGTGTCGGTGCAGCGCGACATCACCGAGCTCCGACGGGCCGAGGAGCTGCTGAAGCACTCCGAGGAGCGCTACCGCTCGACTTTGGACGGGATGATGGAAGGCTGTCAGCTCATCGGGTCGGATTGGACGTATGTCTACGTCAACCCTGCGGCCGCGGCTCAGGCCCGGATGGAGCGCGAGCAACTGGTCGGCCGACGGATGATGGACGTCTTGCCCGGCCTTGAGCAGACCCAGCTTTACGCCGTGCTCAAAGAGTGCATGGAGCAACGGGTGCACCGCCGCATCGAGAATGAGTTCCACTATCCGGACGGTAGCTCGGCCTGGTTTGAGCTGAGTATCCAGCCGGTGGCCGACGGCCTCTTCGTCCTTTCGCTCGACATCACCGAGCGGAAGCGGTTCGAGGCGGTCCTGCGCGAGAGCGAGGAGCGGTATCGCGATTTGTTCGACAACGCGAGCGACATGATTCAGAGCGTCGGCCCGGACGGCCGATTCCTCTATACGAACAACGCCTGGCGCAAAGCGCTCGGCTATACCGAGGAAGACCTGGCCCGGCTCACGCTGTTCGACGTGATGGCCGAATCGTGTCGGGCGACGTGCGTCGAGCGGTTCAAGGAGGTGATGAGCGGCAAACAACTCGACGGCGTCGAGGCGACGTTCATTGCCAAGGACGGCAGTGAGGTTGCGGTCGAGGGCAGCGTCAACTGCAGCTTCCGCGACGGCCGGCCGGTGGCAACGCGCGGCTTCTTCCGCAACGTCACCGAGCGGCGGCGGGCCGAAGAGGCGCTGCGGGTTGTGCAGGAGCGGCGCGAGCAGCTTGAAGCGGTTGTTGACCGCAGCCCGGCGGTGGCGTTCAAGTGGCGGACCGACGAGACGCTGACCGTTGACTTTGTCTCGGACAACGTCCGTCAGTTCGGCTACCTGCCTGAAGACTTCACCAGCGGCCGGGTGCGCTATGCCGACATCCTCCACCCGCACGACCGGGAGCGGGCAATCGCCGAGGCGCGGCAGTACGTTGAGGTCGGGGTGTCGGAGTTTGTCCAGGAGTACCGGATTATCACCGGGGCGGGCGAGGTCCGCTGGGTTGAGGACCGCACCTGGGTGCCGCGCGAGCTCGACGGGACTATCCGCTATCGTCAGGGGATAGTCATTGACGTCACCAGCCGCAAGCAGGCCGAGCAGGAGTTGAAAGAGAGTGAGCGCCGGTTCCGGGAGATCATGGAAACGGTCGAGCTCGCGGGCGTGACATTGGACCCGACCGGCAACATCAGCTTTGTCAACGATTCCCTGCTGAGACTGACCGGCTGGTCAAGGGAGGAGGTTATCGGCCGGAACTGGTTCGACCAGTTCGTTCCCGAGTCGGAGCGGCCGGCTCGGCGCATGCGATTCTTGGGCAGGATTCAGGGCGACGGCACGCCCTATCGCCACGAGAACAACATCATCACCCGCACCGGCGAGGTGCGCACCGTCTCATGGAGCAGTACTCTCCTGCGTGACAGCCGGGGCAGAATCAGCGGCGTGACCAGTATCGGCGAGGATGTCACCGAGGAACGACGCACCCGGGCGGAGTTGGCGGCGAAGAACGCCGAGCTGCTCCAGTTGAATGAGTTCAAGAACCAGATGCTCGGGATGGCTGCTCATGACCTGCGTAACCCGCTGGCCGTCATTCACACCGCCAGCGGCTTCTTGGTGGACGAATCGTCCCGTAACCTGAGCGAGGAGAAGCGGGCCGATTTCCTGCGCCGCATCCACGCCAATAGCGAGTTCATGGTCAAGCTGATTGACGACCTCCTCGACGTGGCCCGGATTGAGTCGGGCAAGCTTGAATTGGAACTTGAACCGACCGACCTATGCCAGTTGATTGACGACAGCCTCGGCATCAACCGCGTGCTGGCTGAGCAAAAGAACATCAGGCTGGAGTTTGCTCCCGATTGTGTCGTGCCCGCGCTGCCGCTGGACCGAAACAAACTGGCGCAGGTCATCAACAACCTGGTCACCAACGCGCTGAAGTTCTCGCAGTCGGGCACGGTTGTCCGAGTTACGGCCACGCGCGACAACGGTCGGGTGGTAGTGGCGGTTGCCGACCAAGGGCAGGGGATACCGGCGGACGAGCTTTCCAAGCTGTTCCGGCCGTTCGGCAAGACAAGCGTGCGCAGCACCGCAGGCGAAAAGAGCACCGGCTTGGGGTTGGCGATTTCGCGCCGGATTGTCGAGGCGCACGGCGGACAAATCTGGGCCGAAAGTGAGGTCGGCCGGGGTTCGGTCTTCCGCTTCTCCTTGCCGGTCGGTTCCGGGTAAGAAAAGCCGCCCGGCAGGGCGGAGGGATGATGGAATCCTGAGAGCCCTACAGTCGCCACAGCCGGGGGCAATGGGTCCTGAGAGAATTCTAGCACGAGCCGGTGCCGGGTCAACCGCGGCCGGGGCGCATTAGTACTCGGCCGGCAGTTTCTTCAGTTCTGAGTAGGAGAAGACCGGGCCGTCTTTGCAGACATATTTCGGCCCGACGTTGCAGTGGCCGCACTTGCCGATGCCGCACTTCATCCGGTTCTCGAGCGACAGGAAGACCATGTCCGGTTTGAAGCCAAGCTGCTCAAGCACCGGATAGGTGAAACGAAGCATGACCGGCGGACCGCAGACCAGTGCAACAGCGTTGGCAGCCGGGGGCGCCAGATCTCTCAGTACGTTGGGGACAAGTCCTTCGGTTCCGGGCCAAGAAGCGCCGTTGAGCCGGTCGACGCAGAGGTGCAGGTCGAGGTCGGGGTTCGATTCCCAGTTCTTCAGTTCTTCCTTGTAGAGCAGCTCGCCCGGTGAGCGGGCGCCGTAGATTGCGGTTATCCTGCCGAACCGTGACCGGCGTGCCGGCTCGAGCAGATGGACAATCGCGGAGCGGAGCGTCGTAAATGAGAAGCCGCCCGAGACGATGACCACGTCTTTGCCTTCCATCAGGTCGAACGGGTAGGAGTTGCCCCAAGGGCCGCGCATGCCCAGAACCGAGCCCGGCTCCAGCTCGTGCAGGGCGGTTGTGAAGGTGCCGACGCGCTTGACCGTGTACCTGACAAGCTCCTCAGACGGGGCCGAGGCGATGCCGAACGGCGCTTCGCCGACGCCGAGGATTGAGAGAAAGCCGAACTGGCCCGGCGTGAAGGCGAACGATTTGCGGGCCCCGGAGTCAACGAACGAAAGGTCGAAGGTCTTCAGGTCCCGGGCGTCGTTCTCGACGGTGACCTTATTGATGCGGACTGCCAGCGGTTCGTACGGGTTTCGCGTCATCTACTGGTTCTCCGGCAAGGTGCGCATTAGGATTTCGACGGTCTCACGGATGTCGACGGATGCCGGACATTCGGCTACGCACCGACCACATCCGACGCAGGATACCGCGCCAATCATGTCCACGGTGTAGCGGAACTTGTCCATTGTTCGGTTGCGGAAGCGGGCTGCCGGGGTTGAGCGCGGGTTGTGGCCTGAGGCGTGCTGGGAGTAGAGGCACGATTGGCACGTGTCCCAAACCCGGACGCGCACGCCGCCGCCTTTGCGCGTCTCGTCGGCGATGTCGAAGCAGTGGCAGGTCGGGCAGACGAAGGTGCAGGCGCCGCAGTTGACACACGGCAGGCTGAGTTCTTCCCAGACCGGGTGATTGTCCGCGGCGTCGAGTAGTTGTTTCAGTCTCTTGGTGTCAATCCGTTGGGTGATGGTTGCGGCGGCCTTGTCGGCGAGCTCTTTCTTCTGATTGAGGTCCGCGGCGTCGGCTTCGGTCAGACTCGGTGACACAATCCCGGATCTGCGGCAGACCTCGGTGACGTCTCCTTCGGCCAGATACCGGCCGCCAAGGTCAGTGAGCAGCAGGTCGAGTCCGTGCGTGTCTGAGGGCGAGCCCTGAACCGCAGTGCAGAAACAGGTGTCGGCCGGTGAGTTGCAGGCAAGGCCGATGAGTATTGTCTTCTTGCGACGGCGCTGGTAGTAGCTGTCGGTTCCGCCCTGGCCGGCGAAGAACTTGTCGAGCAGGGCAATGCCGGCTGCGTCGCACGGCCTGACTCCAAGAATGACCTGAGGCTCGGGCCCGGGCGGCTCTTCGACTCGGCCGGGTTCGTCGGTCTTGAACCGGAACATCGTCTCGCACTGGGGGAAGAGCAGTCCCCGTGCCGGGAGTTTGGTGTTGATGCGGGAGAAGTCGGCTTGCTCAAGGGACGAAATGCGGCGGAACTCGGTCCAATCTTTGACCCTGACCGGGGCATAGACTGCGATCGCCCGGGCCCATTCAGCTACCAGCCGGGCCAGTTGTTCGGCGGTGATGATGCTGGGTTTCATTTGTTCTCACCCTTACCCTTACCCTCTCCCGTCAAGGGAGAAGGAAGAGGGGCGTCCGTCAAGGACGAGGGAAGATTTGGTTTGGCTGCCGTCGAGAAAACCCTGGGACAGTCCCCGCCGCGTAGGAACGCGGCGCAAGCCGGGACAGTCCCGGGTTTTCTCACCTTTGGTTTCACTTGATGAATTCCTGACGGTCGTTCGGGTCAAACGCGGCGAGCGCGGGCGGCTCGTCAGGGTTGAGTCCGGCGACCGCGCCGAACCGGTCTTTCGCAATCCGCGCCACTTTGCGGTTGAACTTCATCAGGTCAATTCCCATCGGACAGGCTCGGTGGCACGTGCCGCACTCGACGCACCTTCCGGCCATGTGGAGCGCCCGCATTAGGTGGAAGAGCATGTTGTCCGAGTCGGCGGTGGTCCTGCCGACCCACTGCGGGTTGTTCGTGTCCACAAAGCAGGTCGGGCAGTAGCAGTTGGGGCAGACCTGGCGGCAGGCATAGCACCGGATACAGCGGCGGACGTCGTCCATCAAGCTCTGCCAGCGTTCGTCCGGGGAGAGGCGCTCGAAGTCGGCAAGGCACCCGACCGCTTGGTCACTCGACCACTTGGCCGCTTCCTCTCCCACCATCTCGTCGAAGACAACCGGGTTCGGATACTCGCAGGTGGTACATGAGTCGCTCAGTTGGCCGTTCACCTTGATGCCGGAGCAACCGACACCGAGAATCACCAGTCGGCTGCGCGTGATTTGTTTCTCTTTGAGCAGGGTGACAATCGAGCGGGAGTCGCAGCCTTTGGCAACGATGGCGACCTTTGCAGTTTTAGGGACGCGTGGTAGATAGGCGGCAAGGTTCGTACCGCAGCGGTCATTGAAGATGAGCTTGTCCGTATCCTCGTGCCGGGTGATGAATGCGGGCACGGCCGTGCCCGGCCGTTTGCCGGCACGGTAACCGATGACCATGGCTACTTCTTGGGCTGCGAGCAGTTCCCGGGCGCGTCTGCGGAGCTGGTCTTCGCGGTTCATCTCCATTCCTGCTTGACGAGTTTACGATTGGGCCCGAGCTGTCGGACCTTGTCGGTGACCTCGCGCACGACCTCGGCGAAACGTTCGCCTTCTGCGGCCGACACCCAAGAGAAGGTGACCCGGCCCGGGTCAATTCCGGCGAATTCGAGCAGGTCGTTGAGAACGGCGAACCGACGCCGGGCAACGTAGTTGCCGGTCAGGTAGTGGCAGTCGCCCGGGTGGCAGCCGGACACAAGCACACCGTCGGCGCCGCTCTGCAGTGCCTTGAGAATGTAGAATGGGTCAACCCGGCCTGAGCAGGGTACGCGAATCACCCGGATTGAGGGCGGATACTGGATGCGGGAGATGCCGGCAAGGTCAGCACCGGCATACGAGCACCAGTTGCAGAGGAACGCGACAATCTTCGGCTCGAAGCCGGGTGTGGACGTGTCGCTGGTGCTCATTGACAGGTGAAGAGAGCATTATAGCATCGGGCATGCCGGATGTCTAACGAAAAAGTGTGGTCGGGTTGCCAAGCGGTCAGGCGGCGGACAGCGAAAGGCGAGTGGCGAAAGGCGAAGGGTGAGGGTGCAGAGATGGCGGCGGTCAATCTCGGAACCGGGGCCCTCGTTCTCGAGTTGACATTGGGCGTTGCCGTATCATCATTGTGGTGTGCGATTCTTACCCAAAGGAGTGTTTGTGAAAGCGATGCTGTTTGTTTTGGCGGCCATCGGCTTGTGTCTGGCCCAGCCGCGCTGGGTGGAGATGGGCCCGGTGCCGAATCCGCCGTCCGGCCGGGCAGTCGGTGACGGCGCCTGGCTTGAGCCGGTGACGGGCGCAAGCGGGCTGACCATCTATGCGGCGAAGGGCAACCGCACCGCAGATTTCTACGCCTACTCGGTGGCGGAGGATTCGTGGCGGGTAATGGCACCCGTGCCGCTCGGCACAGAGAACAAGACTGTTGACGAGGGGTCAAAGGGGGTGTACGACGGGGACGAGGCTATCTATGTGACCAAGGGTAACAACTCGTTCGGGTTTTATCGGTTCAACACCGAGACCGGTGAATGGGTGCAACTGCCTGATGTGCCGGCCGGACCGGACTCAAGTCGGTTGCGTGGCGGGACCGACTTGGTTTACGTTGAACGCGGCGGCACAGGCCACGTCTATCTGTTGAAGGGGCAGTCGGGCGAGTTCTATCGTTTTGATGTCGCGAGTCAGACCTGGGCAGCTCTGCCGCACGCACCAGCCGGCAGTGAACCGCAGTGGGGGTTTGGTTCATGGCTGGCCTATGACCGCGTCGGGTCCATCCTCGCGCACAAGGCTCGGGTAAATGAGCTCTGGGTGTTTGACCTTGCGGGCGACTCTTGGCTCGCGGCGCCGAGGATTGGCATGCCGTCGGTCGGCCGAAGCGGACAGGCGATAATGTCCGGTGCTGGTGGCTCTGCCGAGTGGTTCGAAGGCAAGGTCTATGCGCTGAAGGGAAACCGGACACCTGAGGTTTGGCAGTACTTTGTGTCCGGAGACAGTTGGCGGCAGTTGGACGACGTGCCGGTCGTGGTTGATGGAGGCGGCGCGCTGGCACTTGGTGACTCAGGGCCGGGCGGGTCGAGATACTTCTACGCTCTGGTCGGCGGCAGCCGGTCAGAGTTCTGGCGCTATCGGAGCGGCGGGGTGCCGGCGGTCAGTGAGCGAGGGCTTGGTAGCTTGGGCCGGGTGTCGGTGGTGCCGTCGCCGCTCAGAGCAGGGAGAGGTGTGTTGCACTATTCTCTGTCCGGCTCAGGCGTCGCGCGGTTGATTCTCTGCGACCCGAGCGGCAGGCGGCGGCTTTCCCAGCGCGTCATTCTGCCGGACAGCGGCCGGGTGCCGCTGCCCAGCGGGCTGGGGGCCGGGACTTACTTCCTGTTGGTCGAGACCGGCTCCCGCAGTAGCGTGTTGCGCGTGGTAGTGGCACGTTAGCCGGGTACAGCGGAGAGCAGGCAGGACGCGATAGCGTCGGCGCCGGTGACAGAAAAACGGCCAAAGCCGCGTTCTGCCATCCGGGTCAATTGACCCGAGGTTCTGAGCCGGGTCAAGGTCTCGGCAAGGCGATGCGCCTGTGCGGTGGTGCCCAGCGGCAGGCAGACTCCTTGTTCGGCGGCAAAGGCAAAGTTCTCGCGGGCAAACGGGCCGATGTTGGGGAGCAGGGCAAACATCGGCAGGCCCAGTCCGACTGCCCAGTTGGTTCGCTCGTGGGCGGCGGCAATCATCAGGTCGAGCTTGGGCATCAGCTCAGCGGTGCGGGCGGTTTCGGTCTGCCGGTTTTCGCTCCAGACAATCCGGGCACTGGTCTCAGGCACGCCGAGCCGGCAAAGAACCCTCCTGAGTCGGGCGGCACGCAGCCAGCCGCTACCCCAGAACAAGACCGAAAAGTGCCCGGCGCGGGCGAGCGAGACGGTTGCGGCGAGTATGCGGTTGACGTGGGGGCGAGGGTAGGCGCCCGAGGAGAAGAGGCCGACGGTCAGCGGCGCATCAGACTGCAGTCGTCCGAGCCGTGCTGAGAAGGCAGCTTCGGCATCGGGCAGCAGCTCAGGTTCAACGACCAAGCCGGTGACAGTTATGCGGCGGCGCGGAACCCCCAATGCCTCGAGCCGTGCCGCAGTGTACTCAAGCGGCACAAATGTCTGCCACGCCTGAGGCACTGCCGCAACAGCCGGAGCAGCGAGCTCGGCATGCAGGTAGGCCACTGAGCATGTTCGGGACAGGATGTGGGCGAGCAGCGGGTGGTCAACAAGGCAGATGCCTTTAAAGCCGGCAAACTCTTGTCGCAGCTCTGAGCCGAGCAGGGGAAGCAACAGCGGCGCCGGCCGTGCTGCGGAAAGGCGCAATTGGTTGTACAGCCAAGTGGCCGGGCCGCCCAGTCCGCCGAGCCGGTAGCCGGCACGCAGCGCCTGCCAAGCCAGATTGGTGAACCGGCGGCAGGTATGTCGAGGGACTGAACTGCCGGTTGCGGCAGCCAGCGCTTTGAGTACTGAGTCGAGGTAAGCTGGGTGACCCCGGCCGATGTCGGAACAGACTGCGGCAAGACCGGCGGACTGCACAGGCACGAGCTACGCACCACTTGCCGGAGGGAGATTCCGGTCGGCCAGGATCCGACCCTGAGTCTGGCAGTCCGGGCAGTAACTGGTCAACAGACCTCCGTCGCGCACCAGTCTGATGACTGCACCACAGCGGGGGCAAGGCTCACCCTGACGGCGATGGACTCTGAGAAACGACCGGTCTGACCCGTCAGGCAGTCGCTCCGGGGCGAGGGAACGATAGTGGACGATGGCCGCAGTGAGAACTTTCTTCAGCGCTGAGTAGAGACTGAGGACCGCCTCTGGTTTCAAGTCGTGTGTGGTCTGAAACGGGGAGAGCCGGGCTTCGAACAGGGTTTCATCGGCATAGGTACTGCCGATGCCGCACAGCACACGTTTGTCGGTCAGCAGGTGCCGAATTGGGCGGTTGCGCCGGCTGAGCAGAGTGCGAAACCGGTTGACCGTCAAGCCCGGACCAAGCGGGTCAAGACCGAGTTCGGCTCGGTGCGGGACAGCGCCCAGGTTCCGAACCAGGTACACTGCCAGCCGGGAAGGACGACCTGAATCGGCGGCGCAGATGCCGGCGTGGGCCTCGAACCCGATGGTGAGGCAGTTCGGTCCGGAACGGGCCGGGCCAGAACGGGCCGGTTCGAGCCAGCCCCCGCGGGTGAAGTCGAAATCAAGATGGAGGCCCGAGCTGAAGTCGAAGGTGAGGTGCTGGCCCAAGCGGGTGATGTTGCTGACGTGGCTCGACCGCAGTGATTCCAGCGGCGCAGCTGGGTTCACTAGCACCGGGCGTTGGTGGAGGAGCACTGTCGTGACCCGGCGGCCGATCAAGGCCGGCCGGAGCCGCTCACGGACGACCTCAAGTTCGGGCAGCTCAAGCACTATTGAAGATACGGACGAGCAGCGCCTGAGTCAAACCAAGACAACCAGTCCGGCACCGCGCGACAGGCATTTGCCGAGAGCAGCGAAGCCCATGGCGCGTTGCCCCTCATCAGCGGCACTATGTTCGGATTTGCGGCTGATGCTGCAAGCGCAGGCCGACCCGGAGGGACAACAGTGAGCCAGTGCGGACGTTGAGATATCAGCCCGACCGCCTGCGTTTCTGTTGCGGCATCCATAAACAAGCGCGTGCTTGCGTCCGGATACGCGTTTGCCATGACGGGCGCTGTGTAAATCACTATCCAGACAGGACTTTGAACTAGTAGGGGGAACGGTTCCGCCAGTCACATACGAGGCCATCGGAAGGAGCGAATCCGGATGCGTCTGAATCGTACCAAGCTACGGATTTGCAGGGGTTAGCTTGTGTCGATCATGCCGGCTTTGCTTGACAGTTAGGATACCGGGGGCTGGTGATGTCTTGAGTTACGGGCAGCCCCGGTCCTTTGTGCCTCGGCGCGCGCTTGACTTCTATCCGATTCTTGCTATTATCTCATTGTCCTCGGTCATGAACGAGGACTTCCAACAAGTGAGCCGCAGGGCGGCTCCTTTGCTTTTCCGGGCGGTTTTCGTACGGGCCAGACTGATACCTGACTCCAATCGGCATCGTGGCATAAGGTCAGTACTCGCCGCGGTTGAAGAAGTATACTGCGGCTGCGGTGGTTGCTGCGCCGAACAGGAGCAGAAACCCGAGGTCAAACCAAGCCGGACAGAACCCCAGTCCCAGCACCAGTTGTCTGACCAAGTCCACACCGTAGGTCAAGGGGTTGAGGCGCACGAGCAGCCCAAGCCAGGCGGGCAGACCGTGCAACGGGAAGAGCGCACCCGAGAGGAACCACATCGGCATGATGACGAAGTTCATAATCGTTCCAAATCCTTGAAACGAGGTCATGCGTGCAGCGATGAGGATACCGACGCCGGTCAGTGAGAACGACATCAGGGCCATCACGAGAATCAGCGGCAGGATGTTGAGTGGCGGAATCGGAACGCGCACGAGCGGGGCGAGGAGTATGATGATGCAGCCCTGAATGAGCGACAGTGTCGTGCCAGCCAGGGCTTTGCCGATGACGATGGAGGTCCGCGGCACGGGCGCGACCAAGATTTCCTTCAGGAACCCGAACTCCCGGTCCCAGATGATTGAGATGGCCGACTGGATTGAAGTGAAGATGGCGGTCATGGCGATGATGCCCGGGAAGATGAACTGGGTGTAGTTGATGGCGCCGAGCCCGACGCGTCCGACGAAGGAGCCGCGCAGTCCCATGCCCAGAATGAAGAGCCAGAGTACCGGTCGGACCAGCGAGCCGTAGAGCTGGCTTTTCTCCCGGAAGTAGCGGATGAAGTCGCGCAACCAGACCATATGAATGCCGGCAAGGTCAATCATCGCCACGCCCGTCCCATGCGCCGCAGCCGGTTCTTCAGTTTGTCGCGCTCCGAGGCCTCGTCGTCGCGGATTTCCCGGCCGGTCAGTTTGAGAAAGACGTCGTCAAGGGTCGGCTGATGCACCGACACCGACAGCACCGGGACCGACAGGTCGCGTACCAACCCGGGGATGAACCCGGCTCCGTCTTTCACCTCGAAGCGGAGCCCGGTCTTGTGCCGGTCGGGCCTGATGCCGTAGCGTTCTCCGATTTCTTTCGCGGCCCTGAGGTCGTCGGCGGTCTTCAGGTTGATGGTTTCGCCTTGAACTTGGGCTTTGAGCGCGGCTGGTGTGTCGAGCGCGACGATTCGGCCGCGGTCAATAATCGCAATCCGGTCGCAGTATTCAGCCTCGTCCATGTAATGGGTGGTGAGGAACAGGGTCATGTTCCGCTCGCGGCGTAGCATCAGCAGTCGTTCCCAGATGCGGTTGCGGGTCTGGGGGTCAAGTCCCAGGGTGGGTTCGTCAAGGAAGAAGACCCGGGGCTCGTGGAGCAGCGCGCGGCCGATTTCCAGCCGGCGCTTCATCCCGCCCGAGAAGTTGCGCACGAGGTCGTCGGCCCGGTCGGTAAGTTCCATCCAGTTCAGCGCGTCGGCGATGCGCTTGTTCAGCTCGGCCTTCGGTACTTTGTACACCATGCCGTGAAACCGCAGGTTCTCGCGTGCGGTCAGTCGGTCGTCGAGCGACGGGTCCTGGAAGATGATGCCGATTGACCGACGAACTTGGTTGTGTTCACGCACGACATCGTGCCCGGCCACTTCGGCGCGGCCGGCACTCGGGCGTGACAGGGTGCAAAGCATGCGCACAGTCGTGGTCTTGCCCGCGCCGTTCGGTCCCAAAAACCCGAAGACCTCACCCGGCTCGACAGCGAACGATATGTGGTCAACAGCCAGAAACCCGTTGAACTCCTTTGTGAGGTTGTCCACCATGACCATCGGCGTCATTGTTACTTGCTCCGGCTTTCCGCTCCGATCAACTCGGCGGTCTGCTGGGCGTCAACTAGCGCAAGGTAGATTGCCACGCAGATGACCGTACCGCCGACAACTTCGTAAGTCCTCGGTGTCTCCTTGAGCAGACCCCAGGCGAGCAGGGTCGTGCCGACCGGCTCGCCGAGCACTGCCATCGCCACGGTCGGCGCAGACAGGTACTTGAGCGCCCAGTTGAAACTCGTATGTCCGAGCAACTGAGGCCCGAGCCCAAGCAGGACGATGAGGAACCAGGCCGGCGCTGAGGGGACCGGCTTCGGGTAGCCGAGGTCGTGCGCCGGTGACCCGATGGAACCTGCCAGCGCGGCCGCAACCAGCAGCGCGGCGGCGATACCGTAGATGACGTAGACATAGGAAACAAGCGACAGCCGCGGCCGCACGCGCCGGCCGGCCATCAGGTAGCCGCCGGCGCATGCCGCACCGGCGAGAGCGAGCAGATTGCCGGCAAAAGTGCCGGGCGACTTGAGTGCCGGACCGGCGATGACCGCGGCACCGACCAGTCCGAGCATGACCGCCAGTCCGATGCGCCATGAGGTTTTCTCTCTCAGTACCAGCGGCGACAGGAGGGCGACGAAGATTGGGTTCAGCGCCACGAGGACAACTGATGAGGCAACCGAAGTGCGGTTCAGGGATTCTATCCAGAATGCGAAGTGGGCAGCAAGCAGCAGCCCGGCAAGCACCATCGGCCCGAGAGGTACCGTACGCAACTCGGCCCGGCGCTCGTCGAATCTGGCCCAGAAGAACGGGGAGAGGGCGAGGGTTGCTACGACCATCCGGCCAGCGGCAATCACGATGCTCGGTGCATCAGTGATTTTGATGATTACCGACGCAAACGACAGGACGACGATTCCGGCACCAAGGCCGGCCAGCACGCGGGCACGTGAGACAGCCAAGGAGTAACTTTGTCCGGCAGCCGGAGAAAGTCAAGAACGTCCTGCGCCCTCTGCTCACCGCTGTCCGCCCTTCGCCTTCCGCTGTTCCGGCTTTCGGTCTTCCCTGTCGTTCGTGGCAGCCAATTCCGGAAGCGGGTCATGTTAGGTATGTTGACCCGTCCGCTGCTCGGGGCTATAATCACCGGCCATGAATCCTCCCATCTTCGGCATCTCCGGTCTGCGTGGCGTCGTGGGGCAGGACCTTTTGCCCGAGACCGTGACGCGGGTTGCAGCCGCATTCGGGGCGTTTGTCGGGCCGGGCACGGTCGCAATCGGCCGGGACACCCGTACTTCCGGCGAGCTGATGCTGGCGGCCGCGACCGCCGGGTTGCTCTCGACCGGCTGTGAGGTCGTTGATCTGGGCATCTGCCCGACACCGACCGTGTTGTATTACACGCGGCTGTCAAGGCTGGCCGGAGCAATCGCCCTGACCGCAAGCCACAATCCCGAGCAGTGGAACGGGATGAAGTTCGTCAGCCGCGACGGCGACTTCATCTCGCCCGAGGAGCTGGCGGCGTTTCGCAAGCTGGTCAAGGCCGGGCCGCCGCGCTATGCCGGCTGGGACGGGGTTCGGCCGGTCAAGAACAACCCGAACGCGGTCTATGCCCATGTCAATGCGATTATCGGCAACCGGTTGTTTCGCGACATCCGGACCGCGGTCATCGGCCGCAAGCTGAAGGTCGGAGTCGACGCGGTCAACGGCGCGGCTTCGAACGCCGCGCTCCAGTTGGTTGATGCGCTCGGCGCTGAGCCGATCAAGCTCTACTGCACGATTGACCCGCGCAAGCCGCTTGGGTTCCCGCGTCGGCCCGAGCCGACCGCCGAGAACATCACCGACCTGTGTAACTTTGTCCGGGAGCGTAAGCTCGACCTCGGAATCGCTTTTGACCCGGACGGCGACCGATTCAGTTGCGTGGACGAGACCGGAACCGCGCTGGGCGAGGAGGCGACCATCTGCCTTGCCTGTAAGTATGTGCTTGCCCGGCGGAAAGGGCCGGTCGTTGTGAACCTCTCGACCTCGCGCGCGGTGGATGAGGTCTGCGCGCCCTTTGGCGTCACGGTCGAGCGGACGCCGGTGGGTGAGGCCGCGGTTGTCGAGCGGATGAAAGCGGTCAATGCCGTTCTGGGGGGAGAGGGTAACGGCGGCGTCATTCTGCCCGAGCTGAATCTTACCCGGGATGGACTGGTCGCTGCAGCCACGGTGATGGGGTTGCTGAGTGAGAACACCGGCCCGCTTTCCGCCATCCGGCAGTCGTTGCCGGTCTTCTTCACGGTCAAGGCCACGTTGCCGATGAGCCGGGAGGAGTTCTTGGCCCGGGTTGACCGGCTCGTTGCTGAGTTCAGTCCGGCTCAGCCCGACCGGCGGGACGGGATTCGGCTTGACGGCGATGAGTACTGGCTTCACTGCCGGGTATCGAACACCGAACCGATTGTCCGCATCATCGCCGAGGCGCGGGAGCAGACCAAAGCCGCCCAACTGGCCGAGCGGGCCCGGGCCGTGCTCACCGCCCAGGGTTAGTCAAATGTGCGGCATTGTCGGCTACATCGGTCCGCGTGACCTGGCAAATGTCATTCTCGTCGGGCTGGAGCGGCTCGAGTACCGGGGGTATGATTCCTGCGGTATCGCGACAGTGGACTCGGGGTTGGCGATTCGGAAGACGGCGGGTCGGCTGAAGCAGCTTAAGGACATTCTTGCGCGCCAGCCGGTCAAAGGCAGTGTCGGCATCGGCCACACCCGTTGGGCGACGCACGGTCGGGTGACTGACGAAAACGCCCATCCGTTTGCCGACTGCACCGGCACGATCGCCCTAGTGCACAACGGCATTGTCGAGAACTACCGCGAGCTGCGCGATAAGCTCATCAAGCAGGGGCACCGGTTTGTCTCCGGCACCGATACCGAAGTAGTGGTGCATCTGATTGAGTCGTACTACCGGAACGACCTAGTCGCGGCGTTGCGGCGGGCGGCGGCTGAGCTGAAAGGTTCCTTTGCGCTCGCGGTGGTCTCGGTCCGGGAGCCGGACAAGCTCTTTGCGGTTCGTACCGGCTCGCCGCTGGTAATCGGCCGGGGCCGGCGGGAGTACGTGCTGGCGTCGGACGCGCCGGCGCTCGTCGGCATCGCGCGCAAGATGATGCCGATGCAGGACGGCGAGATTGCCGTGGTGACGCGCGACTCGGTTAAGATTACCGACCTCGCCGGCCAGCCGGTCGAGCACGAGTTCACCGCCCTCGAACTGAAGCCCCGGGCGATGTCGAAGGGGAGATACCCGCACTTCATGCGCAAAGAGATTTTCGAACAGCCCCGGATTATCAGCGAGAACATCGCCCGCCGATTCCGCGACCGGACGATTGTGCTCGACCCGGAGTTTCTGTTCTATCCCGATGAGGTCGAGAAGGTCGAACGGATTGTGATTCAGGCGTGCGGGACGTCGTACCATGCCGGGCTGGTCGGTCGCTATTTCTTTGAGAAGTTCTGCCGGATTCCGGTCTCGGTCGAAATCAGTTCGGAGTTGCGGACGTCGGAGTATGTCTATGACGGCCACACCCTGATGGTGCCGATCAGCCAGTCGGGCGAGACCGCAGATACGCTGGCTGCCCTGCGCGAGGCGAACCGCCGCGAGATTCACTCGCTCGCCGTGCTCAACGTCAGACGGTCGTCAATTGATCGGGAGGCGAGTTCCTCGGTGTTCATCCACGCCGGCCCGGAAATCGGCGTCGCCTCGACCAAGGCGTACACGGCCCAGATTTTCACCCTGCTGGCGCTGGCGCTCTATTTCGGCCGCATCCGCAAGTCAATCTCGGACGAGAAGTTCGACGAGATTGCGGCTCACGTGCGTCGGCTGCCCGAGCAGTTGACCCGAGTGCTCGGTCTGGACAAGCGAATTCGTGACGTCGCGGGCCGGCTCTCGTTTGCCCACGATTTTCTGTTCCTCGGTCGGGGCATCAACTATCCGTCGGCACTTGAGGGCGCACTCAAACTGAAAGAGATATCCTATGTTCATGCCACCGGCTATCCGGCAGGCGAGATGAAGCACGGGCCGATATCGCTGGTCAGTGAGAACGTGCCGGTCATCGGGATTGCGCCGCGCGACTCGGTGTACGACAAGATGGTCTCGAACCTAGCCGAGGCTCGGGCCCGTAAGGGCCGGATTATCGCGGTCGGCAACGAGGGCGACGCCGCGCTGGCTGAGCTCGCCGAGACGGTATTCCCGATTCCTGAGACGCCTGAGTATCTTTCACCAATCGTCGTCGCCATACCGCTGCAACTGCTGGCGTATCATGTCGCGGTGCTGCGCGGCTGCGACGTGGACAAACCTCGCAATCTAGCCAAGTCGGTTACGGTCGAGTGACCGGAGCGGCGCCGGACAGACAGGGTAGCCGTTCGGGATTGACGTCGGTCAGTTTCTGTGGCATACTTATTGGGGTTAGTTCCGAATTCTCAGGCGACGAATCTCAGAAACTGTTATGATTGCCGGGTAGGCCCAAGGGCCGCCGTCGGAGTTGACTTGATTCTTCGGAGGTACGTTGTGGAAGAGAAGGTTCTTTTCAACCGCTTTGGTAAGTCGGTTTACCGGCTTTGTGGCAATGCGTTCTACGACTTCCAAGGAAAGCCCCGCGGTTTCTTAGTCGGGGAGACAATCTACGACCTGCGCGGTCAGCACCGGGGCTTTTTCACCAAGGGAGTCGCTTGGGACCGGATGGGCCGCGCGCTCGGCTACACCGAGGAAGCCCAGAGCAATGGCTTACACTTGCCCATGGCTGAGATTCCTCCAGTGCCGTACCGAAACCTGCCGGCACCGCCCCCCCCTCCTGAGGCCACAGACCGGCCCAAGCCGACATTTGTTCCTGCCTGGTCAATGATGCAGCTTGAGAATCTGCTGATTTGACCCTTCAGCCCTTGATCCGGGGCGGCAGCCGGCTAGAATAGCGCAACACCCCAAGGAGTAATCATGTTCAGATGCGGTGCAATCCTTTCGATGTTGGCTGCGATGGCAGCGGCATCGTTCCAAGTCGGCGGCCGAGTGAGCGAGGCGTGGGACAGTCATGAGTTCGTGGTCAGTAGCGGTTCAGAATTGGCCCGGCTCTGGTTCAGGGTCTCGGCGGGATGTGTGTACACGGTTAGCGTCAAGGGCGACTCCGGTGCCGCGACGAGCACGAGAGTCAATATGCCCGGCCCGGTTCAGCTCAAGGGCAAAGGCCGGTTTACCGTGACGGTTGCCCATGATTCAGGGTCGGGCGAGTGGCGGTGCCAAGATGCGAGCGGCGATGTCCGATTGCTGCAGTTCGCCAGCTACGTTGACCCGAAGCACCCGGTGCGGTTCCGGTTCTCAACTGAGGAGGAGAAGACGACTTGGCATTTCTCGGCGGTCGGAGAAGGGACGTTTCTCGTACGGAACATCGGCACCAACGGTAAGGCGATTGAGGAGCAGGACATCGCCGATGCGCCGGACTTCGATTTCATCGGTTCGGGGACCTTCACGGTTGAGGTTGCAGCGGTGGATGAGCCCGGCCGATTCACCGCAGTCCTGAAGTAGCCGAAAACCGGCCCTGCCCGACAACCGGGAAGACAAGGCCGCCGGCGGTACGCTGATAAGGGCTTGATTCCCGTATACCTGGATGGGGGAGGGGCCGTATGGGAGACGGTCTTCAATCACCCGTCAGCAATGGTTTTTGACCGGGCATTGCGTGACGCGTTTGTTCAAGTATTTGCCAATGCGTGACTTTGAGTGATGCTTGCGGCGGCGTTTGCGGCAGTTGCTGGTGTGCCTACCGGCGCGTTCGGCCGAGCAAGTTCCTAAGTCTTTGTTTAAGCAAGCGTTTGGGCAGTTGTCGGTCTTGCTTGGCCTGCGACGGTTTGAGTTTTGTGCCGAGTCTTGCGCAGAGTGATGATCGTGCGGTTTGTTGAGGTGTTTGCTGGGTGGATGTCGGTCTTTGTTCTTGCCCGCCCGGAACGGGAGCGGGTGTTTGCCAGTGCCAGTGGGGTGGCGGTGGGCCTCACCGTGCTTGACCGTTGGGCCAAGCAAGAGTAGTATCGGTGAAACCTAAGGAGTAACCGAATGTCAAGAACCGAGTTCGCTGTTGCCAGTCTGCTGGCCGCTGTTCTCTTCGTGGTCAACGCCGGGTGTATGAAGTGCGGAGAGCGGGCGGCGGAGCGCGTCGCCGAGCGGAGTATCGAGCGGGCAGCAGAAAAGGCGGCTGGCGCCAAGGCCGATATTGACGTTGGCAGCACGGTGGATATTTCCGGGTTGCCGGCGGAGTTTCGTTATGCCGGCGCAGCGGCCAAGGGGCGCTGGACCATGACGGATAAAGACGGCACCGGCGCGGTCTATGTGTTGGAGACGACCGACCCGGCCAAGAACGTGGTTGAGTTCTACAAGCGGGGATTGGCTGGCTGGAAGAACCTGGCAACCATGGAATCGGACGGCACGACCGTGCTGACGGCGGTCAGCGCGGACGAGAAGACAAGCATCAGCGTGAGCATCGGACCGAGTGACGGCAAGACGGCGATCAACATCGTTCACGCAACCAAGTAGCGGTTTGGCGGTATCGGAGCCGCTGCCAGAGCTCCGGGTTTTGCGTCAGGTCATGCGCCGGTAAGCAGCAGGCGGGCGTCGAGCACAAGCGCACCTTTGCCCTGCTCGTAAACAAGCAGGGGGTTGATGTCAATCTCGTCGAATTCAGGGAAGTCGGTGACGAGCTGAGAGAGGCGCTGGAGGCACTCTTTTATCGCCAGTTTGTCGCGGGGCGGCTCGCCCCGGAAGCCGTCGAGCAGCCGGGCGGCCCGGATGCCGGTGACCATCGAGTCGGCGGAGATCTCGTTGATTGGTGCGACCCGGAACACGACGTCTTTGAGGACCTCGACTAAGACGCCGCCGAGCCCGAACATCAACAACGGCCCGAAAGACGGGTCGCGTTTCATGCCGATGATTGTCTCGGTGCCTTTGGGCGCCATCTGCTGAACGAGGACACCCCAGATGTCGGCATCGGGGGCTCTGTTCTTGACCGTCCGGAGTAAGTCGGAGTAGTCTGATTCGAGCTGTTCCGGAGTCGTGATGTTGAGCCGGACGCCGCCGAAGTCGGTCTTGTGTAGGACTTGGGGCGAGACGACTTTGAGGACCAAGGGGTAGCCGATTTTTTGGGCCGCGGCCCGGGCTTCGGCGATGTCCCGGCAGAGCCGGTAAGCGGGTACCGGCAGGCCGTAGGCCGAGAGGATGTCGTGGCCTTCGGGTTCGGAGATGAATGTCGGGGTGCGGCGGCGGGCTCGGGCGATGGTCTCTTTGACAATCTGCGGTTTGACGTCGTTGAAGCGCTTGACTTCACCCTGGGGGCGGCGTGACCATTCGCTGAAGTCGGCCATGGCAGCCAGGGCGCGGGCGGCGTTCTCCGGGAATTGGTAGTGGGGAATCCGGTCGCGGAGGAGTTGGCGGCGGACCTCTTCCGAGTTCATCATCGTCTGGACGCAGGCGAGAATTGGTTTGTCCGAGTGCTGGCCGACGTCGGCGATGACTCCGGCAACGGCGGCGGACTCGGCCATCAGCGTCGGGGTCCAGATTGGTATCAGGCCGTCAACGTTCTCGTCCTTGATCAGCAGCTCGAGCGCGGTCCGGTAGCGTTCTTCGTCCGCGTCACCAATGATGTCAACCGGATTGGTTATCGCTGCGGTCGGGGGCAGGCGTTTCTTCAGCTCGGCTCGGGTCTGGTCGGTGAGCTGAGCGAGCTGGAGCCCGTTGCGGATGCAGGAATCGGTTGCCATGATGCCGACGCCGCCGGCGTTGGTGAGGATGGCAACTCGGCGACCACGCGGCGCCGGTTGGTAGGCCAGGGCGGCGGCTTTGGCGAAGAGTTCGTTGATGGTCTCGACCCGGAGTATCCGGGCCTGAGCAAAAAAGGCGTCGTAGGCGGCATCAGAGCCGGCAAGTGCGCCGGTGTGGGACGAGGCGGCGCGGGCGCCTTCACGCGTGCGGCCGGCCTTGATGGCGAGGATCGGTTTCGGACGTTCGGGGTGGGAGGTGGTTTCGCGGGCGATGCGCATGAACTCGGCCGGGTTGACCAGGTCTTCGAGGTAGAGCATGATGACGTCGGTTTCCGGGTCGTCGCGCATGTAGGCGAGGAGGTCGGATTCGTTGACGTCGGCCTTGTTGCCGATTGAGGCGAACTTGGATAGCCCGACCTCTTCGGCAATCGCGTACTCGAGGGCATTGACACCGATGGCGCCGGACTGGGAGATGAGCGCGATGTTGCCGAACTTGGGCATGCTCCGGCCAAAGGTGGCGTTGAGCCGGAAGCTGGGCGAGCCGTTGATGAGCCCGAAGCAGTTGGGGCCGATTAGCCGGATGCCCAAGGACCGGGCTCGGTCCCGGACCGCTTGTTCGAGCTGCGCGCCCGAGGGTCCAAGTTCCTTGAATCCAGCCGAGATGACGATTGCGCCCCGGATTCCTTTCTGGCCGCACTCGGCCAGGGCAGCCGGTACCGACACCGCAGGCACGATGAGAATCGCCAGGTCAACCGGGTCAGGAATGTCGCGGACGGTCTCGTAGGCTTTGACCCCAAGAACACTGCGTTGTCGGGTGTTGACCGGAAAGACCACGCCGGTATAGCCGCCGAACAGGATGTTGGCAAAAAGCGCCCGGCCGACCGAGCCTTCACGGTTGGATGCGCCGATGACCGCGACCGAGCTGGGTTTGAACAGCGCGTCGAGACTAGCGGCCGACATCTTCAAACCTCATCGTCATGGTGTAGACGCCGTCTTCCCATTTGGTTTCGATCGGCAGGCCGGTTCGGGTCATGAGCCGGTAGGCGCGGGTGTTTGAGTCGAGGACGTAGCCGACCAGGCCCTTGACGCCTTTCATCCGGGCAACGCGCATCAGGTGCTCGAACAGAGCGCTGCCCACGCCCCGGTTCTGGTATTCATCGCGAACTTCGATCGCATACTCGGCCAGTCCGGTCGCCCGGTCAACGTAGTACCGGGCCGAGCCGATAATCTGCTCCTCGCCGGCGTCCTTGAGACAGGCGACCAAGGCCATCTCCGATTCGTAGTCAACGTTGACGAATTTCGACAGCTTCTCGTGGGGCATCGCCTTGAGGTAGGAGAAGAACCGGTAGAAGACCGTGTCTTTGGAAAAGGAGTAGAAGAGTTCGCGCATCTGGGGTTCGTCGGTGGGACGGATGGGCCGGATGAAAAGCTCGGTCCCGTCCTTGAGCTGAGCGCGGGTCTCGAACTCTTCTGGGTAGCGGGCCTCAAGCAGCGGGGCGGCCGGCTGGTCGGCGTAGATGTAGTGCTTTTCTTTGGCGAGGTTGAACAGTTCGGCGCGGAACTTCGGATGGGCAATCGAGATGAGGGCCAGGGCTCGTTCACGGATGGTCTTGCCGTGCAGATGGGCGACGCCCCACTCGGTGACGACGTAGTGGACGTCGCCGCGCGAGGTCGTGACGCCGGCGCCCTCGGTCAGCGTGGGCACGATGCGGGAGTAGGCGTCGTCGTCCCGGGTCGAGCGGAGGACGATGACCGCCTTGCCCCGGCGCGACCGGGCAGCACCGCGGACGAAGTCAACCTGGCCGCCGATTCCTGAGTAGAACTGGAAGCCGATTGAATCGGCGCAGACCTGGCCGGTCAGGTCAACCTCGAGTGCCGAGTTGATTGATACCATCTTGTCGTTGCGGCTGATGACGAACGGGTCGTTGGTGTAATCAACCGGGTGGAACTCGAACATCGGATTGTTGTCAATGTAGCGGAAGAGCCGCTCCGAACCCATCGCAAATGAGGCGACGACCTTGCCCGGATGGAGGGTCTTGCGCCGGCAGTTGATGACGCCCTGCTCAATCAGGTCAATGGTCGAGTCGGAGAAGACCTCGGTGTGGACGCCTAAGTCCTTTTTCTCCTTCAGGTAGTGGAGCAGAGCATTGGGGATACCGCCGTAGCCGACCTGAATGGTCGAGCCGTCTTCGATTAGGTCGGCGACGTTGCGGGCGATGCGGCGGGCGACTTCGCTTTCGCCCGGGGTGACAAACTCATAGAGCGGCGCGTCGTTTTCGACCAAGGCGTCAATCTTGCTGACGTGGATGAAGCTGTTGCCCAGGGTCCGGGGCATTCGCGGGTTGACCTCAGCGATGACCACCCGGGCGGTTTCGGCCGCCGGCTTGGTGATGTCAACCGAGACGCCGAACGAGCAGAAGCCGTGGCGGTCCGGCGGGGTGACGTGGATGAGGGCGACGTCGAGCGGCAGCCGGCCGGACCGGAACAGGCCCGGAATCTCCGAAAGGAAGACCGGGGTGTAGTCGGCCCGACCTTCCCAGACCGCAGGCCGGACATTGGCCGAGATGAAGAACGCATTGGCACGGTAGCGCGAGGCCATCGTCTCTTGGGCATAGGGGGCGACGCCGAGCGTAAGCAGGTGAACAATCTCAACGTCTTCAATCGGCTTGTCGGCCAGAGCCTGAACCAGCAACTGCGGAGTGCCGCAGGCCGAGCCGATGAAAACGCGCTGGCCCGGCTTCAGCACCTCAAGGGCCTTGTCCGGGGTTGTTAATTTGCTGGCGTACTTGTCGCGCCAAGCGGTATCTTTCAAGTGCTCCTCCGATTAGGCAGTTTGTTCAATCGGTACGAACCGGTAACGGTCGGTTGCTCCAACTAAGTGACCAACGGCCGCCGCCGGGTCGTGTTCGAGAAAGCAGAGCCAGTGGCCGGCAGCGGCCGCTGCGACCAGCCGTTCTTTGGCTTCCATTGTTACCAGCGGGTACAAATCATACCCCATAATGTAGGGTGTGGCAACATGGGCACTGGTCGGAATCATGTCCGACCAGAAGACCGCGGTCGCACCGGCCGAAACGACGCGCACAAGTTGAAGCCCGCGGGTGTGGCCGCCGACGTGGAGCAGCTCGACCCCGGGGCGGATTTCGGTTGTTCCGTCAATGAGCTCAAGCAGGCCGGACTGCTCGATTGGGACGAAGTTCTCAGGCAGGTACGCGGCCCGGGAACGGCGGTTGGGTCGGTTGGCATCTTCCCATTCGGCACGCTGAACCAAGTGGCGGGCATTAGGGAAGGTTAGCACCAACTGTCCGGTTTGGTTGAACCGCGTCGTGCCGCCGGCATGGTCGAAATGGAGGTGGGTCAGGACGAGATGGGTTATCTCATCGGGGCTGAGCCCGAGCCGAGCCAAGGACGCCTCAACCGTACTGGTCTTCTCGATGCGGTAGATGTCGCGGGCGCGGGCGTCCCACTTGTCCCCGATACCGGTGTCCACCAGAATCCGGTCAGAGCCGGCAATGATGAGCAGGGGTCGCAGGGCAAGGCGGATGCGGTTCCGGTCGTCAGGAGGATTGGTCTTTTCCCAGAGCGGCCGAGGCACGACGCCGAACATCGCCCCGCCGTCGAGTCCGAAGAAACCGTCGGACAAACTGTGGAGTTCGAAATCGCCAAGTCGCATGCGGCCCAATTGTAGGGAGGCTAGGGTAGGAGTCAAGCGGCCGCGCCGGGTGGCCAGCGACCTACCCGAATCTGCCCGGTTGTCTTGTGTCAAGACAGACCCCGGAAGATGGCGACAACATGCTGTTGGTTCCGCAGCCGGTGAAGAACGGCCCGGCCCTGATTGGCGGCAGGAGAACTCCGGGACTGTACCGGGTCTTCTCTGGTTCAACAGGCACAAGCAAGAAAGAACCCGGCTCAGGGCATGACTCTTCCGGCCCGGCAAGAAGCCTCAGCTGATTTACGACTACGGCCAAGACCATGCCCATCAGGTCCGGCTCCAAGCCGAATCGAGCCCATTTGCGCATCAGCAGCCCAAGCCGGAACGCAAGAGTAAACCCATTCAAGATCCGGAACACCCGTGCCAAGTCGCGCACATACCAGCGGAGCTGCTGGATGGTAACTATCGGCAGTGCCGCACCTTCGAGCATCGGCTCGGTGATTGAGGCGAGCTCGGTAGCTGCCTCGTCCGGGTCAAGCCCATAAGGCGCGAACAGCTCCTGACCCCGGCCCAGCTCTTGAAGAAGAGCCTTGGTCTCAGGCGTTAGCTCGATTGGTTTCGGTTCGACTTTCATCGTGCGGTTCACCTTTCTCTATCATGTTATTCACCCGAAAGGGCGAAGACCACCAACAGACTTTTCTCGCCCGATTGTTGCCCTTTGACTTCTGCCTTTTGCCTCTCGACTTGCGTCCTTGGCCGCCCTGCACCGTCCAGGGGTCGTTCCCGGGATAGTCCCCCAGGTTGTCTGGTAGGCAGTCTTCTGGCTAGTTGCCGGGATAAGACCGTGAATTGCCCGGTTTGCCGCTATCCGGGTGGTCTAGAGGAGGGTGGGCCGGATGGTCTGGTCAGCGGTTCAGAGGAGCATCAGCCAGGCTCATCCGGAGACAGCCGGCCGGGTCGTGGGGCAGGTCATCTTCCGGGGTGCTTACCCGATTAGTGCTGGGGCCATCTGGGATGTGACCTGCCCGATTCCTCTCACTTCTTAGTTGCTTTGACTTTAGCCGGATTCATCGTATAATCTCGCTCTCACCCCTGTAGCTCAGGCGGATAGAGCGGCGGTTTCCTAAACCGCAGGTCGGGCGTTCGAATCGCCCCAGGGGTAGCAACAAAGGATAACATGCGTTTTAGAGGCAAGCACCGGGTAAGCAAACAGGACCTGAAGCAGGATGCGTTCCAGACGCTGGTTGAGAAGACTGCGGCCGCGTACTATCGGGACCGGCAGAAGTTTTTGATTGGTGTCGGAGTCGGGGTGGCGGTCATCGTCGGCATCATCCTGCTCGTGCAGAATTCGGGCAAGGGCGTCAATGTCCAGGCTGAACTCAAGTTCACCGAAGGACTGGGCGTGTACTCGTCCGGCAATATGGAGCAGGCCGAGCAGGTCTTCAAGGACATTGCCGGCCGATTCGGCCGGGATTTCCTCGGCGCCAAGGCCCGCTACTATCTTGCCAGCATTTACTATCAAACCCAGCGCTACACCGAAGCGAAGGCCGAGTTCGGTCGGTTCCTGAGCCGGGTCAAGAAGGACCCGCTGCTTTCACCGGCGGCGCAACTGGGCATCGCCAACTGTGAGGAGCAGCTTGGTAACTATCCGGCCGCGGCCCGCGCCTACGAAGCGGTCTTCCGGAACTACCGGCAGTCGCCGCTCGCCTTTGACGCGATGCTGGCTGCGGCCCGGTGCTATCGCAAGGCCAATCAGTTCGACAAGGCCGAGGCGGTTTACCGCCGTCTGCTCAACGAGAAACCCGAGGGCGAGAAGGGGGACGACGTCAAGGCCGGGCTGGCCGCAATCCAGGCTCTGAAGAACAAGGTGCGGTGACGCGACCCAACTAGGTCGCGGCCGGTTCTTGATGGCTGCACCGGGTCAGCGGAGTTGCTCAAGCGCGGCCCGGGCACGCTCGTGCTTCGGGTCGAGCTTTAGGACCTCGCGCCAACGCGCGTGCGCTTCGGCCCGGTCGCCTTCAAAGTAGTCGATCAGCCCGAGGTGAAACAAGGCGACCGGGAATGTCGGGTTGATGGACAGTGCTTGTTCATAGCAGGCGCGGGCAGTGGCGAAGTCTCGGCGGGTCATGGCGATGTTGCCCAGGCTGTTCCAGGCTTGAATTGAGTATCGGTCGAGTACCAGCGCCTGCCTGAACAGGGTTTCGGCCGAGTCGAGCCGGCCGGTTTCGGCCAGGAAATTGCCGAGAAGGCTGAGGGCGTCGGCCTGGTTCGGGTGGAGCCGTGCGGCGGCTCGGGCCGCGGCCTCGGCCAGTCTGGTCTCCTGCCGGGAGAGTCGAATCGTCGCTTCCAGGGAGAGGATGTTGGTGGCCGAATCGTCACGCAAGGCCTGACTCAGCTCGGTCAATGCCGCATCGTGCTGGCCCTGCTCGTGTAGGCCGACAGCCGCGGCAAAGTGGCTCTGCGCATTCGGCGCGTGCCGGCCCGCACCGGCGATGTTGGAGTTGAGGAGCAGGAAGGCGGTAAGCAGAATAGCCAAGGCGAAGATGAGGCGTCGGCCCTTGTTTCGGAAGAGTTCAAACCCGGCATAGGAGGCGAGAATGATGGCGATGGGGATAATGGGCATCCGGAACCGGTCGGCAACAAAGAAGGCGATGAAGGAGAGGCTGATGCTGCCGGCAAATAGGTAGAGCGGCATGAGCCGGCGCCAAACCCGGCGCGCAAGCCATACGCCGACGAGGGCCAGCGGCATGACGACCCCGAACGGGAACTTGAGCAGGGGCAGGTTGAAGAGCATTAGGTTGAGGAGGGTGTAGCGCTTGAAGAAGTAGAGGTCGCGGTTGTTCGACACCTCGAAGCCTGAGAGCCAGAGGAAGAGTTTGCGGCCGAACAGGGCCAATGCCTTGCCGGGTCTTTCCCGCCAGAATCGAAATCCCTGGCTTAGCCAGTAGCGGTCAACTTCCGCACCTTTGAGCGGTCGACCAAGGGCGCGCTCAGCAGTAAGCTTGACGTCGTTGTATCCGCCCCACCAGGTTCCGCGCGTGCCGGGCAGGATGGCGGTGACGCCGTCGGAGCTGGGATTATTCCCGATGTAGAAGTTGGTGCCGGCCTGCCAGGCAATCGGTACGAACGTGCGGCTGACTGCGTAGTTGCGGAGCGTGACCGGCAGGATGACGAATGCTGCTGCGCTCCAAATCCAGGCAAGGCGAACCCATGCCCGGCGTCGATACTCGAGGTACAACCAGACCGGCAGGACCGCAAGGAAGGCGAGGACATTGGGCCGGGCCAAGGCGGCCAGCCCAAAGACCAGTCCGGGCAGGTACCAACGACTGTCCAAGTCATGGCAGCGGACCAAGAGCCAGAGACCAATAAGGACAAGAAAGACGAGCAGGCTGGCAATCAGCAGCTCGCCGTCAAAGTAGATGGCCAGCGGGTAAGCGGCAAAGGCGAATCCGGCAACCCGGGCGACAGAACGATGGACGGCTGAGCCGTGACGTTTCCCAGTCAAGACGCGCCGGGCTAGGAGGTAGGTGAATCCGGCTGAGAGGCTGCCGATGAGTACTTGGACAATTCGGACAGTGAACAGGTCCGGCCCTAGGAGGCGGTAGACGAGTCCCAGAAAGTACGGATAGAGCGGAGCACGGAAGAAAGCATCAGCGATGAACTCGCGGCCGGCTGCCAGAGCGAGCGCCCACTGGTGATGGTAGAGCGAGTCCATCTGGGGCGCGAAGAATAGCGGGTCGCTGGCCCGGGCTTGAACCAGGTAGACGAGTCTGATGAGCAGTGCCGTGCCGGTTATGACTAGGAACCAAACCCAGGGACGGTCGGCTGCCGGTGCGGTCGGCTGTGAGCGGGCAGCAGTCGAGATGCGGTTCATCAGAGAAACGGGGACACGACGTTAGGTCGTGTCCCCGTTGTTGTACTTACCTGCTATTGGACCACGAGTTTGCGCGTCGCGGTGCCGTTTTTGGATTCCAGGCTCAGTAGGTAGATGCCTGGTGCCAGCGCTTTCGTGTCAAAGAGGAGGGTGCCGACGCGGGTCTGTTCAGTTGTGAACAGGTTCCGCACCAGCCGTCCGGTCGCATCGTAGAGGTTGATGCTGAGCGGCTGGCGGCTGGGCACTTGCCACTTGACAGTTATCTGGCCGTCGGTCGGGTTGGGGTAGGTGCCGACCGTGAGGCTGGGACGCCGGAGGAGCGGGTCAAAGCCTTCTTCGTATCCGACGCCACCTTGGACCGAGGCGGAGATGAACAGCTCGCCCATTGACCATGGCTGCCAGCCACCGGGCATGCCGTAGTAGCTGCGGCCCACGACCGAGTCGCTGCCGCAACTTGACGGGTGGCCGGTTGGGCTGGTCGGCGCGACTGAGACGTAGAACTCGCCGGACTGGAAAATCAGCACCGAGTCGAAGTCGGCGGCCTTGAATGCGCCGGGCTGGCCCGGAATCGCCTCAATCTCCTCGGTCTCATAGAGCAGGGTCGAGCCGTCCTCGGCATAGACTCGGAACTTGAAGCTGGAATCGGGCCAGGGGTACTGCTGGTGCCAGTAGAACTGGGCGCGCGCCCGGCCGAGACCTACTGGATAGGGGACACCGAAGGCCTGCGGGTTGAACTTGACTGCCCGCTCAGGGCCGGCCCAGGTGAGCCAGGCAAGTCCGGCTTCGCTGAAGTACTGGAGCCAGCGGGCGACACTCAGGTTGTAGGCGATGGTGTCGTTGGCCGGCCACTGTTCTCCTGCGGCTTCGGTCCAGACCGTGATGAGGTAGTCGCCTGAGGTTGTGGGAATGCGCCAGGCCGGGGAGAAGTTGATTTGCTGGGTCTGGCCCCGGTTGAGCGCCGCGGACGTGTTCATCGTGTTCTCGTGGACATAGCCCTGGGGCCCGGTGATCTTCAGTTTGACCGGTGTGCCAGAAGGCAGCGCGTTGTTACCCAGGTTCTTAATCATCGCCCGAATCTGGAAGTTGATGTTGGGCAGGGTGTCTTTGGGCATGTTGGTGGCGAACCAAAGGGTCGCGGCGTTGACGTCCTGCGGGGTCCAGTCAACAACCGCGCGAATCAGCCAGTCGCCCCGGGTGTTGTCTTCGGCGAACTGGCCCGGCCCCATGGTCTGCCACTTGCGGTGATAGGGGGCGTTGTTGAAGGCATCAATCGAAAGGCCGGGACAGTTGGGGTAGGTATCGGCATGGCAGTAGAAGATGTAGAAGTTGCTGCCGACGATCGAGGTGTTGATGGGGATGTAGTTCCACTGGCCGCGGACAATGCCGGTCACCGTATCTGAGGCGAACAGCTCGGTGCCGGGTGAGCCGTCGGGCCCGTCATCGGCGTAGACCTTGACCAGCGCCCGCGTTCCACCGGGAACCGGCCAGCCGGAATAGAAGTGAATCAAGGCGCCGGCAAGGGTGACGTTGTCGCCGGGACTGATGAACTTGACGCCCCAGCCACCGCCGCGGACGCGCATCGCCCAGGCACTGGCCGGCATGTTGTCGTCGTAGCGGAAGGTGTCGAGAGCGGGCATGAACAGGCCCGGGCTATGAGGGAAGACGCCGGGTTCGGGATTCGGAATGTCGTAGCGGACTACCGGGCCTGGCCCGATCCACCGCTCTGTGCCGGCCCAGGCGAGCCCGACAGCCAGGGCGAGGCACAGGATGACTAACCTACGCATTAGCGGACCTCCTTTTGATGATAGGTTACGCTTACTCTACTCCGTGATAGCCCAATGGCGCGCGGCAAGGGCCGCCGAGCGTCAGGTTCGGTCTGGGCCGCTCCAGAGTGATGAATAATACCAGCGTCAGGGCCAAGGTCAAGGGGCGCTGCGCTCCGCTGGCTGCCCTTCGCTTTGGGCACCGGGGTCAGGTGGCAAGCTGAAGCCGGCCGAATCGGGCTGCGAGCGGGCCGTAGTAGCTGCCGAGGCGTTGAAGTTCGCGGGAAAAGCGGACGTCGGCAAGTGCCGCAAACCAGTTGCCGACAAGGAGTCCGCCTTTGAACGGGGTGATACCGGCGCGGCTGTGCACCTCACCGAGCCGGACTTCGCAGGCGAAGTCGCCTGAGGTCGAATCAACTTCCCAGGCCGAGAACGCACGGATGACCAAGCAGTCGTCCGAGAGGAGCTCTTCGACCGGACGCGCACCAGCAGGGATGACCGTGTTGCCGACGGTCCCGGGCGGTTCAACGCCTTGGTCGAGCAGTCCGAGGTAGTAGAAGTAGCGTTGGCTTCCGAGCAGGCGGTCGAAGCAGCCGTCAGTGACGAGTGCGACCCGGCGGCAGGGTGTACCGTCGGTATCCGAAAGTGGCGTGCTGCGCAAGCCGAATGGAATCAGTGGGTCGGAAACAAGGTTGAGTGGTTCGCCTTTGAGCGGCTCTTCGCCCGTGACCGGTTTGCCCTTGACGTAGCGGGCCGATTTCTCGTAGACCATGCGGGCACTGGAGTGGAACCAGAGGGGGGAGCGGGCGATGTCGAGGGCGTCGGCCAGAGCCTCGCCCCGGAGCACAACCGGGCCGTGCCAGGGCTCGGGCGGACGGGCGAGCGCGACCATGCGGGCCGCAGTCGCGTACTCGTCAACCAGTCGGTCAACGTCAAGGTCGGCGAGCCGCCGCGCGTTGAGCCGCGCGGTGTGCTCACCGGCGTGAAGGTCGTCCGGACGGGCAAGGAAGCAGACTTCGACTTGTACTTGGGTCGTCGGGATTGTCGCCTTGATGCCGGTACTGCTCGCGAAACGGCAGTTGTGTCGTCGGATGAACAGCTCGAGGTTTGAGACTGTTACTCGGTTGTGCCGGGCTGTGGCAGCAATGACACGCTCGTTGAAATCCTGTGCCCGGCTTAGAAGCGCGCTCCGGCTTAAGCCGGTCAGTTCCGGGTCGGCCAAGGCCAATTGGGTCGGGTCGGATTGGTCTGGTCCGGGCATGGGGAACGGCTTGTTGCGCTGGCAGCGGGCGGCCGCGACCAGCTCGGTTGCGACTCTTTCGACCGTGGCTTGGTCGTCAGCGAAGACCTGTCCTGAGGCGTCGCCAAGCCAGGCGCTGCCGTCAGCCTCGAACTGGGAGTAGACCGTAAGCTGCATGGTCTCACCCGGCGAGATGATGACTTCGCGCGGCGCCGGATTGGGAGTCGAGGTCAATCGGTCGTCTTGAACTGAGTAGATGCGCGGCAGCCGGATGACGGTTATCGCCTCGGTCGCCACCTGCCGCAGGAACCAGCCGGAGACGCCGTCGAGTCCGGCGATGTGGTGTTTGACCTTGTCAAGGTCAATCATCGGTCCCTACCCGAGCCTCATCCGGCAGCGGATGAAAGGTCCGCCCGTTGCGTTCCTGACCCACTCTTTGTGGCCTTTGCCGCACAGGCCGGCGGATTCGAGGTTGAGTTCGGTGCCGACCGCGTCCACGCTCGAAAGTACGTCCGGGACGTACCCGGTTGCGCCGAGCTGGTAATACAGCCTGCCGGTGAGTCGGCCGTGCTCGATTTCTCGGCCCCGGACAATCTGCAGTTGTACGCCCCAGCCGAGCGGGTCCTCCATTCCGGAGATGAGCTGTTCGAGGAGGATGCCGCGTTCGGTGTCGGCAATCATCTGGTCCCGGGTCATGCCGCCGAGTTCCGGCGGCCGGGGTTCAAAATAGGTGTTGGTCATGCGTGCGTAGATGGGGTGGCTCCATGACTCGAGTCGTCCTGATGCCGACTGTTTCAGTCCGGGCAGCCGGTTCTTCATCGCCAGGAAGGAGTAGCGGTCGCACATCATCGTCGGCTGGAGGATGCCGTTCCGGACCAGGACAATCGGCTCTTCGGCGAGCACGCCGTCGTCGGAGAAGAAGATTGAACCGTTGTTGCCGGGCCGGCCGGGGAAGTCAACGATGTTCACGAGGTCTGAGCCGACGCGCCGTCCGACATAGAAGAGTGCCCGTGCCGCACCGCGCATCATCGTGTCGAGTTCGCAGCCGTGGCCGAACGACTCATGGGCCAAGGTGCCGGCTAGGTTCGGGTCAAGGATTACCTGGTGCTCGCCGGCCGGCACGCGACCGGCAGACAGGTGAGCGACCGCCAGCTCAGCCGTCTCCTTTGCCCAGTCGGTCGTGGCTCGGTCCGCGACTTCGTGGCCGGTGCCGGACAAGAATGCGAAGTTGTTGACCTGGCGACTCTCCTGACCGGCAAAGACCCAGGCAGCAATCGTGACGAGGTTGACGTCCGACGACAGCAGTTGTGTGCCGTCACAGAACAGGCGGAACTCGCGTTCCCAGCGGTAGGCGGCTTGGGCTGAGGTGATGCGTGGGTCGGCGCTGACCAATCCTTGGTAGACCCGCTCACTCACCGCTTTTCTGGCCGTGGTGTCAATCGCAGCCGGCGCTTTGGTGCCGACCGAAACAAAGTGTCGGTCCGCAGCCGGTCCCGGTTCAGGCACCGGACCGGGTCGGGTGGTGACCGATTCGGCCAGTTCGCGCGTCAGCCGGACCAGTTCGTCCCGGTCGCTCAGACGATTGGTGGCGAGGGAATAAAACGTCGCGCCGTCCCAGACCGTAATCCGCATCCCGGGGTCGGGAAGCAGCGGATTGACCCGCTCGTCGCTTGTGGCCTTGAGCACAATTTGACCTTCGTTACGGGTTACGAGCACGCTCGCGTAGGGCACGCGGCGGCGCGCAACCGCGACGAGCTCAGGCAGAAAGGAACGCAGCCGCGAAAGGGCCTCGGGCAGGTCGTGATTCGCTGTCATTCAGGTGTTGCGTGCTGCCAGGTCAGCGGGTGCGGCAAACCCGGTTGTCAGGCGCGGAACAAAGCCGAGCTTCTGCCAGCACTCGCCTGACGGCGGGTTGTTGTTTGCCCAGTCGAGCATCACCAGCGGCACTCTGCGCTCAAGTAGAAACCGGGCGCAGGTCGCAATCAGGCTCTTCATTACGCCCCGGTTGCGCCACGGTTCGTCTACCCAGGCGTCGTCAATCCGGGCCAGAGGTCGCGGAGTCATGCCGGCATTGTCGAGAATGCGCACCATGACCATGCCAATCGGTCGGTCGTGCTCGTTGACTGCAACGAAGATACGGTTCGCGTCCTGAGCCATGACGTCCGCATAGAAGGAGTCGAGCTCATTGAGGAAGTCCGGGCTCAAGGCGTACACTCTCGGGTCTTTGCCCAGAAGGAGTTCGTGCAAGGCGACACGCATTCGCTTCAGGTCGGCAAGGTCGCGGACCCGGGCGCGACGCACCGAGTAAGTTATCTCTCTTGCGATGGGCATCTCTGGGTCATTCTCGACCCTGTTCTAGAGAAGCAGACAGCCCTTCTGCTCGTACTGTTGGAACAACTTTCCCCAACCGGTCTCGCGGCGCCAGCGTTCGTAGACCTTGCGTTCCTTGAGCGGCCAGTGGAGGTAGTCGTGATTCAGTTCAGACACCAGTATCGGGAGATAGACGACGGGGGTGTGAAACAGAAGCTTCTGGAGCACCCGGGTCGGCCCGTACCACGAAAGCCAGCCGAGGAACCGATGGAAGTTCCAGCCGACGTCAAAGCCCCAGTTCTCACCCGAGACGTCGTCGCCGACCAGTTCAATCTCGTTCGGGTCCCCGACACCGAGTCCTTGTTCGTGGCCGAGTCGGATGTACTTGATGCTCATCGGGTCGAAGCCCATGAGCTTTGCGGCAATCGCGTCAATCGCGACCTGGTCGCCGGATGCCAGAATGACGTTCTTCACAACCGGGACGAGGGTGCGCGGGCCGGGGCCGTTGCCCGCGGTTGTGCCATCCATCACCGCAAAGATACCGGGATGGATTTCTTGCTGGATGGCAAGCAGGTCAACTAAGGTCTCATGAATCCAGGTGTGGGTATAGTGGCGGTGGGTGGAAAGCAGTCCGCCGAAAGCGTTCTTCATCGCGCCAGTGGTCGTGGTATAGATATGACACTTGACCGTCGGTAAGTGGACAATGTTCTTGCCGAAGAAGTAGTCGGGGAGCTTGAGACCTTTGGGATACACCCGGTCCAGGGCCAGCATCTTTGTCTTTGGCTCGTACGGCACCCAGGTCATGTCCTCGGGCTTGAAATTGTAGAGCACCTTAAGTCCGCACTTCCGGAAGATGGGTACGTACCGGTTCAGGTCTTCGCCCTTGTGGGTGTCAATCACTACGGTCTTGTTCTGGACGCAGGCAAGGTCTCTAAACCCAAGGTCCTGCAACCCGAGAATTGTCCCCTCAAGCTGCCACGGCGTGGTATTGGCCGAAGGCATCGGGTAATGCCAAGAGATGTTGTCTTTGAGAATCGTCGTGACCCCGGGCTTCAGGAACCGCTCGGCCTCAGCCAGCTTGAGCAGCCGACGGTAGTCATCAAGCACCGTATCAGGTCGGGTCCGAAGCACCGCTACTTTGGCACGCGTTGCCATGGGTCGAATTATACCAGCCGCCAGCCCGGCAATCAACCAACGCGGCGGCACGCCGCTTCAGCGCACCAGCGTCACTTTTATGCGCTCAGAGCTGCCTGTGCCGGTGACCGTGCAGAAGTAGGTACCCGAGCCGACCGGCCGACCAGCATCGTCAATGCCGAGCCACTCGGCCTCGAAGCCTGCCCGGTGGCCCGATATGACGGGCAGCGCACTGACTTGACGGCCGCGGCAGTCACGGACTATTGCTGTGAACCGGCTCGGCCGCCAGATAACAAGGCGGTCGCGGAATAGCTCAGCCCGGAACGTTGGAGCCGGTAGAGCTTGACCGTCGCTGGTTGCGGTGCCATCACTACCTTCGGTTAAGCTCCGCGGCGAAGCCGCAGCTAGGGCCGCAACCGTCGCGGCTTGACAAGCGTGAGCGGCGGGCCCGGACCATTCTGGGCAGGTCTGGTAGAGCTGCCGTACCAACCCGAAGACCGCGGGGTGGAATTCGCCAAGCTTGAGCCAGTCCTTCAGGTGGCCGGAGTGGTCCGGCCCGCCGCTGCCGTCAACAAAGCGGCTGAACAGGGAAGTGGTGCCAGACTGAAGCCGCATGGTTGTGGTCAAGGTGTTGCCTAGCCGGATCAGGTCGTCGGTGTCAAACCGCCGGCCTTGGGTACAGGCTTCGCAGACAAACGAGATCCCAAGGTTCGCGTGGGACAGGTCCTCGGGCCGGGGGTCGGGATTTGTTGCCGGCCAGTGTTTCCAGGTATAGCTCGAATCGGCAGATCGGAATGTCAGTTCCGAGCCGAACTGCGCTGCCATCTCGTCGGCGGTCGCCAGATACCATCCATCGGGCAACGCCCGCCAAGCCGCGCGGTAGTCGGGTGACTTGGCGATTTCGCTCATGACCAGCAGTACCTCGCCGAACACCAGTGCCTGGTTGACTGGAGTGAGCTGCCATCCGCCGAACCGTTCCAGGCAAGCGTCCGCGCCCCGGTCGTCGTACCAGTTCGAGTACCATTTGGCAACGATGTTCTGCTCCACGACTTGAATGTAGCGGAGCGCGTGGCGAAGATAGCGGGACTTAAGTTCCGGCGTCGAGAACACCAACCGGGCAAACCGCACCACCGGCAAGCATATCTGGCCGTCGTGGACCAGGTACTCTTGGTACCGAGCCTTCGGGTCGTAGCGCGTCGTGCCCCAGCCGAGAAAGCCGTCACGGTAACCGGGCCAATAGTCGCCGGTGTCGGGGGCGTCGCGCATCACCGAGAACATCGTGTCGGCGTGGGCAACAAGCCGGTCCAGCCAATATCGGTCCTGAGTCGCCTGGTACATCGCCAGGTATGATTGGAGTAGGTATGACTCCCACCACGCCAGGTCAGCCGAGTTCGCGCTGCCCCAACAACGCAGCTCGTTCCTCTCGTGCCATTCAGAGAAACTCCGGGCCCACTCATTGGCTGCCAGTCTGCCGGCAGCAGGAATCAACATTACCGCAATTGCCGCGGCAACTCGTATCTGTCGCATCACTTAGCCTCCCGGCAGAGCTGAGAATGCCGAACCGGATGCGAGCCTGAATCTCAGCTACTCGCACCGGGATGAAGAACGAGTCTGCGGGGAGGGTCATCACATCGACTGCACCCGTGTCATGGAGGAGCCGTCTCAGGCCGCCCACCGACCTGATGCCTCCGGCGGTCTCATGCACCGCCCGGCTCCAGCCGTTCTTTCGTCCTCGGTTCGGCACCTCAGCCGTGCCGTCTCTTTTGCTCTCCGTTGTCCTCTGGCCGGTTCCCAGCTTCGGGAACCAGGCCGCCTCTCAAATCCTTGGCCGCGTTGTGGGCCGGCTAGTCGGCTCGCAAAGCGGTCGTGCCGGTGATGTTAGGCCGAGCGCCGGTGTTGGTATCCAAAGCCAGTCGTCGGCCGGTAAGGGAGCCTGCCTCATACTCGGCAAGCTGGGCCATGGTTAGAGCCATCTGCGGCCCGGCTTGGGCCGAGGAGGTCCATGTCGGCTCAGACCGGTAAGCCTGCTCGACTGCGGTCCGTACTGCTGGCTCGAACTGAGCAAGCTGCAACCAATGGCGCAGATTGCCGATGAGGTCAACTCCGCCGGAGCCGTTCACCAACCGGCAGAAGCCGGGCCGCTCATCAGTTAGTCGGCGCATGGTGCGGACTAGGCAGTGGGCCAGCCGCCTCATGTCCTCGGACGTGAACAGCTTTCCTTGGCGGTGCGCCTCAAGGGCAAACGACACGCACAGGTCACCGTGCGCGATATCCTCCCACGGTGCGTCCGGAGCTGAAGAATGACGCCAGATATAGGCATCATCTGCTGCCCGGTAGAGCAGACTGCCTTTGTACAGCTTGGCCATCGTTTCTGCAGTCTCTGCGTAGAACGAGTCCGACAGCCCAGATCGCGACCTTCCGCATTCCGGCATCCGAGCGATGTCTGCGAGCACCAAGAGCACCTCGCCGAACGCGAGGAATTGGTTCAAGGGCAGGTTGCGCCAGCCGCCGAAGTGCTCCAAGTCTTCGCCAGTACCG
>FWPV01000765.1_pt1 | contig 97376 bp, 91 predicted proteins | sample 2228371 | NCBI WGS metagenome assembly FWPV01 (sample SAMEA103939776, study PRJEB20133) | metagenome
GTGGATGAACGGTGGCTCATCCCCCACTTTGAAAAGATGCTTTATGATAACGCCCTGCTTTCTCGAACCTATTTTGAAGCCTACCAAGCCACCCAGAAGGAGAAGTATCGTCGTGTAGGGGAAGAAATCCTCCAGTACGTCCTACGGGAGATGCGAAGCCCTGAAGGAGGATTTTATTCCACTCAAGACGCAGACAGCGAAGGCGAGGAGGGAAAGTTCTATCTCTGGACAAGAGAGGAGGTTAAGCAGGTCTTAGGGAAAGAGATCGGAACCCCTTTCTGCGCCTATTACGGGGTGTCCCAGCATGGAAATTTTGAGGGGGAAGCAAGCGTCCTTCATATCGACTCCTCCCTGGAAAAGATTTCTAAATTGTATGGGATCCCTGCTCAAGATTTAGAAAAACGACTTGAAGAAGGACGTCAAAAACTCTTTTTCCAAAGAGAAAAGAGGGTAAAACCTGAGCGTGATGAAAAGGTGTTAGCCTCCTGGAATGGGTTAATGATCTCAAGTTTGGTCGATGGATTTAAGGTCACAGAAAAAGAGGAATATCTGAATGCGGCAAGAGAAGGGGCCCAATTCATCCTTCGAAAGATGAAAAGGGGAGGCGAATTGATGAGGGTCTATTTTAATGGAATTAGCCGAACGAAGGGCTATTCTGAGGATTATGCCTTCTTCATCCAGGCCTTGATCGACCTTTACGAGTCCACCTTTGAAATGGAATGGCTCAAAGAAGCAGATGACCTGAATCAGGAAATGATTGAACATTTCTGGGATGAAAGAGAGGGAGGCTTCTTCTTTACGAAAAAGGGGGAAGAGGCACTGATTATTCGATCAAAAAATCCTTACGATCAAGCGGTCCCTTCAGGAAACTCTGTGGCCGTTTTTAATCTCCTTCGTCTTGGATTCTTGAAAGGGGAGGAATCCTTAAGGCAGAAGGCTGAAAGAATTCTTCACCTCTTTTACCCTTTATTCTCAAAATATCCCCTGGGCTTCCCCCATATGCTCTCTGGCCTATTCTTCTTTTTAGGGCCTGAAGAGATTGGACTCGTAGGGTCAAAGGGTGATCCCAGGACGAAATCGATGCTTAAAACGATCCACCTCATCTATCTTCCCAATAAGATCCTAAGCCTGAGAGATCCTCAAGAATCCATAGATGGGAATTGGCTTCCATTTCTTAGGGAGAAAGTGACTAAGGAGCCCACCCTGTTTGTATGTAAAAATTCGACCTGCCTCCCTCCTATCCAAGATGAGGAGGAGATAAAGAGGATATTAAATAATTAATCAGACTGAGGAGAGAGATCTCCAATAGAATCCTTTTTATTACTTTTTCAGAGGTCTCGGAGATATCCCTTGACAAGAAGAGGGAAGAGTTTATAATTTTAAATGAAAATTTTTTCAATTTCTTTTTAACTCTTTATGAATAAAGAACTTTTTGGAAGGGTCTTTAAAGAAAATAAACTGAAGTTGAGCCATCCAAGGCTCCTCATTTATAAGGAACTCTCTCAGGCCAAAGGCCCCTTGAGTGTCCAAGACCTTTATCAATCCCTGACTAAAAAGCAGAAAAGAGTAGGACTGAGCTCCATCTATCGTTGCCTTGATCTTTTCGAATCCATGGGGATGGCCTTCAAAATTACAAATGGCTCCAATGTAAGGTATAAACTCTGTGAATTAGAGAATCATCACCATCATGGGGTTTGCAAGAATTGTGGAAAGATTATGGAATTCGATCTCTGTGAGATCCAGAGTTGGTCAAAGAAAATAATGGAATCCACAGGATTTCAAATAACCGATCATCAATTAAATTTTTATGGATTTTGTAAGGAATGTAAGGACCTGATAGAAGAAAAAGAACCAGGGGACTAAGGGTTTAGGGTCTTTAATTTTATGTCTTATATAAAGGTACTGTAGTTTATCAAATTTTTGTCATGCCTCCACGAAGCAGGCATCCTGAATTTATTGATTTTATCCGATAGAATGGGACCCGCCTTTGGCGGAAATGATTTTTACTGGAATCCTGCTTCCGCGGGAATGACAAAGTGTGGGTTAAAAATATTTTATATTTCAATAAGTTATAAATTTTTGCTAAACTTCAGTAAAGATTTAAAGAGGAGGGATTAGATGTCTCACATTCATCTCCCGGATGGAGTCTTACCCGTGTGGCTCTGGGTTTCAGGATTTACTCTGGCCATCCTGGTTGGAGGAATTCTACTTCGGTTGGTTAGACGGGAGGAGCTGACCCGAAGGCTTCCTTTATTGGGGATGATGTCCGCAGCCATGGTCTTAGGGGCCTCGATTGAGATTGTCCCCATTGCCTACCACATCAACCTGACGGTCATCTCAGGAATCTTATTAGGACCCTCTCTCATCTTCCTCGCTACTTTTGTGGTCAATGTGGTTTTAGCCCTCTTTGGACATGGTGGGATTACGGTGATCGGCCTCAACACCCTCATCCTCTCGATGGAGGGAGTGCTGGGATATTTGATTTTTCGTCTCTTATGGAGAATATTAAAACGATTAACCCTCGCTACCTTTTCCGCTACTTTTATTGCTTTACTCTTGTCTACTTTAGCCATGATTGGAGTGGTGAGCTTAGGAACCTCCCATTATCAAGAATTGATTCACCACGAAGGAAAGGGGATCTTCGAATTTAAACTTCTAAAAGAAAAGGAGGAAGACCATGAAGGAACCAGGGAGGCCGACGAGGTCAATTTAAAGAGGTTTATCGCAATCGTTCTCCCGTTAAGTTTTATTGGATGGGTATTAGAAGGAATCATCACCTCCTTTATGGTACGATATATCTACCGATTAAGACCCGACCTTTTGAGGTCATAGGTAGAATCTATGATTCAACTCTATTATCTCGATTATTTAGCCCTGGAGGGGAGAAGTTTTCTTCATCGACTTTCGCCCCAATTCAAGGTCACGGGGATGTTCCTGGTTCTTTTAGGGGTGGTTTTATTGAAGGACCTGAGAGGGCTTCTTTCTCTCTACGGAATGCTCGTCTTCCTCTTCCTCTCCTCCCGCCTTCCCCTCAAGATCTTCTCTCTCACTTTCTATCCTCTGATTTTTGCCATCCTTTTTATCTTTGTTTCGGGGTTTCAAACTCACTTCATCTTACTTATCTTTCTCAAGGTCCTTTCCGGTTCAACAGGAGTCGTTCTCCTCTTAGCGACCACTCCATACCCCTCTATCTTTCGCATCCTGGGGCATTTTCTTCCTCCCCTTTTTGTGACCGCACTTTTCCTAACCTATCGCTGCATTTTTATTCTCCTCAAAGTCCTTGAAGAGACCCAACACGCGCTCTATCTCCGAGGGGGCTTCCAATGGAGACATCCCTGGCGAAGCCTCCTCAATATCTCGAATGCCTTTGGACATTTGATCATCGCAGGAATTGATGCCAGTGAAAGAATGTATGAATCGATGACTCTCAGGGGATTTAAAAATAAGATCCATTATCGGGGTGATTCAAACCATGAGTGATCGGGAGAGAATCGTTAAAGTCGATTGTATCACCCATGTCTATCCGGATAACACCAAAGTTCAGATCTGTGGCCTTGACTTTGTCGTCAATCGAGGAGAAAGGGTTTCCATTCTTGGGTCGAACGGGTGTGGGAAGACCACCCTGCTCAAGCATCTTTTGGGAATTCTTATCCCTAAGGAAGGGAGCGTGAGAGTCTTTGGAACTGACCCGGCAAGAGAGTATTCGAAGATTAGAGAAAAGATTGGAGTGGTCATGCAGGATGTCGACGAACAGATTCTTGGCCCAACGGTTTATGACGATATCCTCTTCGCCCCGTTAAATTATGGAATGGAACGGAAAAGAGCAGAGGCTATGGCGAAGGCAGTCATGGAGCGATTAAATCTCGAATCCATTCAAAAGAAAATGGTCAACTATCTCTCAGGAGGTGAAAAAAAGAAGGTTGCCTTGGCAGGAGCATTGGTCATGGAGCCAGAATTATTGATCCTTGACGAGCCATTTACAGGGTTAGACCCTCTTTCAAGAAGAGAACTTATCCACCTCCTAAACGAGTTAAACAGGGATAAGGGAATCACCATTATTACGACTCTTCATGAGGTCGATCTGGTCTCCCAGGTGGCTGATGTCCTCTATCTTATGCATGGCCATGGAGATCTGAGTGAGAGGGGAACCCCTGAAGAAATCTTTGGAAGGTTTAAGAATCTGGAGGCCTTTAATCTTGAAGAGCCCACACTGGTAAGGCTCTTTAAGGGGTTGAAGGAGGAGGGGCTTGATTTTGGTCAACCCCTGCAGATTGACGAGGCGATTAGAGGGATTAAAAAGCGATGGGAGAATAAATAACGACGTTAAGCCCATACCAATTAAGGATGAAACTTGGACCTCTTCAACTTTCCAGCCATCTTATCTTAGCCCCCATGTCAGGAATTACCGACTATCCTTTCAGACAGATGGTTCGGGAGCATGGGGGCCATCTCACCTTTACAGAGATGGTCAGTGCCGAGGGTTTATTAAGAAAGGGAGATCGTTTTTTAAAGATAAAGGCAGAGGAGCATCCCATTATTGTTCAACTCTTTGGCTCAAATCCAGAGGTGTTGGCCCAATCTGCATTAATCGTGGAGGCTTCTGGAGCAGATGGCGTGGATATCAATATGGGCTGTCCAGCCCCTCAGGTCCTGAAGGTGGGGGCAGGTGTGGATTTGATGAGGTTCCCGGAGAAGGTAAAGAAAATCCTAGTCGAGGTAAGAAGAAGGGTGAAGATCCCACTGACCATAAAGATTCGGGCAGGATGGGATCAGGAGCATATCAATGCTGGTGAAATTTCCAGAATTGCAGAGGATTGCGGTGTGGATGGAATCTCCATCCATCCCCGGACAAAAGCGCAGGGGTTTAAGGGGAGAGCCGATTGGGATCTGATTGGCAGGATTAAACAATCCGTTTCAATCCCTGTAATTGGGAACGGGGATGTGAAAAGCTCTCTCTTGGGAGAAAAAATGAGGAGAGAGACAGGTTGCGATGGAGTGATGATTGGAAGGGGAGCCCTGGGAAACCCGTGGATTTTCCATCCTGAAAAATCTACCACTCAAATCTCTTTCAAGGAAAAAGAAAGGGCCATTGACCATCATTTCTCATTGCTCCGAGAGGAATACAATGAACAAGGGGCAATGAAGAAGATTCGCAAACATGTTTACTGGTACACCAAAGGCCTCCCCTATTGCACTTCTCTTCATTCTCAACTGTCAGGAATAAAAGAAAAAGAGAGAATGTTTGAGGTGATCCGTTCTTATTTCGATTTTCTTCAGGACCAAAACCCCTCCTCTTCATGAGAGGGTTTCATCCTCCTTCCCAAAGGTTGAAGAAAAACCATGAAAGAGAGGAAGCATTGGCTTTCGGTCAGTCTCTGGGTCCCCCAAGAACTGGTTGACGGAATTTCAAACCATCTGTTTGAACTGGGAGCCTCAGGGATTGAGGAATTGGAAGAAGATTCGTTTGTAAAAAGAATTCGATCCTACTTTCCCCAAGAGGGGAGTGAGAGAGAAGTCCTTCGCTCCCTTCGCCGATATTTAAAATCTCTCCAGAGCATTCATCCTCAATGCCCTCCAATTCGAGTGGAGATCCTCTCTCTTCTTGAAGAAGATTGGGGGGAAAGTTGGAAGAGGTTTTTTAAACCGATTAGGATCACTCCAAGGTTTCTGGTCAAGCCCCCATGGTCGAAAGTTCAAGCCCGGAAAGGCCAGATTCTCCTTTCGATCCACCCTAAAATGGCCTTCGGAACAGGGACCCATCCGACTACCAAACTCTGTCTTCAAGCCCTAGCCAAGGCTATTAAGAAGAGAGGGCTTTCGGTTCTTGATGTGGGAACGGGTTCAGGGATTCTTTCCATTGCAGCCGCTAAACTGGGGGCCCAGAAGGTATTGGGTTTTGATATCGACAGGGTGGCGATTGCCAATGCAAGGGAGAATGTGGTGGAGAATGGGGTCACTGACACTGTCCACTTAAAGTTAGGTCGAATTGGAAGGGTTCAGGGGAGATATGATCTCATTGTGGCTAACATCGATTTTAAAAACCTGACAAGGATGAGAAATCCCATTCTTAGACATCTCAAAAGAACAGGGGTGCTCATTCTTTCCGGAATTTTGAACCAAGAGAGGCAAAAGATTTTAGAACATTACTGGAAGACAGGGCTTTTCAAATGGAAAAGGTCTCTTCAGGAAGGGGAGTGGGTTTGCCTTATTCTCAAGAGAGACCATTAAAGGAAAAGAGATGAAGAGGTTCTATGTTTCTCAATTTCAGGTTCAAAAAGGAGTGATCAAGGTTGGAGGGAGTGAGGCGAGACATATTCGAAGGGTCCTTCGCCTGAAGACTGGAGATGAAGTGATTCTCTTTAATGGTTCAACCCAGCAGTACCTGGGAACGATTATTGAGGAACATTCCAATTCTGTGAGTATCCAAATTCAAAACATTCTTCCCTCCCAAGGGGAGTCCTCGCTTGAGGTCACCTTAGCGCAAAGCCTCTTGAAAGGAGAAAAGATGGATTACCTCATTCAGAAGGCCACTGAACTCGGAGTGAAACGAGTGATCCCTTTCCTCTCCTCCCGATCCATCCCACATCTGGATAAATCTCAAAAGGCAAAAAGGCATCAACGCTGGGGGAGGATTGCCATCGAGGCCTCAAAACAGTGTGGAAGGGGGGGCATTCCCTCAATCGAACCTATACAGGATTACTCCTGTCTCCTCAGGAGTGCCCCAACTGAAGCATTACGCCTCCTTCTTTGGGAGAAAGAAGGGATGAGACTTAAAGAGGTATTAAGGGGGTTAAAAGAACGAAAAGAGATTTTTTTTGTCGTTGGACCAGAAGGAGGTTTTAGTAAAGAAGAGGTAACCCAAGCAGAAGAGTTTGGATTTACTCCGGTCTTTTTAGGGGAGAGGATTTTAAGGGCTGAAACCGTAAGCCTATGTATTCTAAGCATTTTACAGTACGAATGGGGAGATCTCTAAAAAATATAGGGGCCATTTCCCATTGTATAGGAAATAGCCCCCGTGCAAGAAAGGAGGGGTTATGAAGGCCTGCATCTAAGCAGGCAGGGAGGTGGTTGCTATGCTGCTCTTTTCTCAGAATTATTGACGAATTCTTTATAAGTCTTACACTCCTGCATCAATTTACATTTTCTCCGACATACTTCAATGTGAATCTTTGGGTTTCCCTTCCTTTTATCACAGATTAGATAACTCATAAAAACTCCCCCTTCAAGCCAATTTTCTATATGTGGAACCTATTCCATATTAAAACACAAAATGTGGTTTTGTCAAGAAAAAAATTAAAATTTTTACAAAAAATTTTACTTTTAATTTCAATAAGTTATAAATTTAAAAATAAGTAAAATCATAATTTTGGAAGTTTTTTTATTTGAAATTTAAAGAAATTAATATTGATAATTATACCCATCGAAAAAACTTCTTCCTTGCCCCTTGCCTTAGCATAGAAACCCTATTTTATATCAAATGGGTTGTGAAATATTGAACGGACTTCTCTTTATGGAAACTTAAGAACCTTGGTTCTGGGGAGGAGACCTTTCTTCAACAGCAATCCCAAGCCTTTCTACACCAGCATTTTTAGCCACATCGAGAACCTGAACCACTCGATCAATCACCACACTCTTGTCCGCCCTGACAATCACAGGTCTCATTTTATTAAAGGTGAGAAGGGTTTCTAATTCCCTCCTTAAATCTGTAAGGGTCTTCGGTCGGTTGTTGAGAAAAACTTCATTTCGACTATTGATGGTGATGATGGTCTGTTCTGTCTGATCGGGGGGTACCCGAATATCTGCCTTTGGAAGTTTTACGATAATCTTAGACTCCCGCATCGGATTGAAGGTGTAGACTAAACTGAAGGCTGTGAAGAAAAAGATAAAAATGTTGAGGATAATATCGGTAAAGGCAATCGATTCTAAGGTGACGACTGAATCCCTACGAGTCTTGATTCTCATCGAACCCCTCCTTCTTTAGGCCTTGCGATAAGGTCGATCAATTCATTCCCATAATAACTCATCTCCTGGGCATGGCTCTTAATTTTTCCAACGATGAGGTGGTAAATAATATAATAAGGAATGGCAATAGCAAGGCCAGCGGCCGTGGTGACCATGGCCTGATAAATCCCTGCAGCCAGGGCGCTCACCGTAATATTGGTTCCTAATTGTTCCCAGGCCATAAAGGCTTTTATCAGTCCGATAATGGTTCCAAGGAATCCAAGCATTGGCTCAACCCCAATGATGATTAGAAGAGCACCCAAATATTGTTCCAGATACTGAATCTGCTCCTCCCCCTCCCGTTCCATCATCCCCTCAATCTCTTCCCGTTTCAACCCTCGGTTGAGAATTCCCAATTTAAAGACATCGGCAATGGGATGTTTGACCTTCTCGCATCGATCGAGCGCTTTCTGGTATTGCCCCCGTTCGAGATGGAGAAAGACCTCCTGAGCAAACTGGGCGAGGTTCAGACGAATCTTCCAAAGGACCCAGAGTCTTTCAAGGATGAGGGCGAGGCCAATAATCGATAATCCGATGATGGGGATCATGATCGGTCCCCCTTTTAGGATCAGTGAAATAAGCATTTCCACTCCTCCTTATCCAAATGATGAAGCCTCCAGGGAGAGGCAGGGATGAAAAAATAGGGCAATGGAGATTGCCCTTGGGTGAAAAAACAATGTGCCGGGTCGCGGAATCGAACCACGGACACGAGGATTTTCAGTCCTCTGCTCTACCGACTGAGCTAACCCGGCATCTGAGATTAATCCATTTATATTACAACACCCTCTATGGTGTCAAGAGTTTGTTTTGAGATCTCTGAAAAAGTATTAAAAGTGAATTTTTGAGGCTGGGGAGGTGAGTGGAAAAGCGTTTCCGCCAGCTCGCCAAAGGCGGGAGGCGGATCCGATTCTGTCGGACGAGCAGATACCTCTAAATGTTTTAGCACTCACCCCTAATTCCCTGATAAGAATTAATTTTCATGTATTGGACTGTTAACAAATAAAACAGTCATGATCTGCATTCGAAGGGTTTGAAACTCTACCTCTCCAGCCTTTCAGGGACTTTTTTAGAGCTCTCGTTTTGGAAGGAAAATAAAAAAGTCTATTTTCCCATTTTTAGAGTGCTTTAATTCCTTTGGTTTTAATAGCTGTAAGAGAGCCCTCCAAAAATGCTTCGACCTGGTGAGGGATAGTAAAGTTGAGAGGTCCCTGTCGCATTGGTGGTTGCCCATTCAACATATTTACGGTTAAAAAGGTTGTTCACCCCGACAAAAGCCTTTAGCCCCTTCCAGGTGAAAGAGAGTTTTGAATCCAAGGTATAATAACCATTCAATCGACCCAGTTGATTTTGCCAATCACTTATAAAATGACGCGATCCAACAAAATTCATCTTCGTATTCAGAACGAAACCTTTCCCAAAATCGATATCCACCCCCAGTGAACCCTTATGTCTTGGGACCGCTGGGATATCATTCCCTGAAAAGGGTTCCTCTCTAAGGGTAGGTTTGATATACCCATAATTTCCCCAGACGGTCATCCAGGGGAGGGGTTTTACTTTCATTCCTACTTCGACCCCTTGACGACGGGTTTTAGGAAAGTTTTCATTGGTAAAGCTTACAGGATTGAAAAAGATTTCATCGCGTAGATCGGCCCAGAAGAGGGTCAAATTGGCTTCGAGCCAATCGGTAAAAGAATGCCGAACCCCTGCCTCATAATGATATCCCGTTTGGGGTTTCATTGCAGGGTTTACCCTGAAAACAGGGAAGACTAAGATCAACTCATCCGTGACAGGAAATCGAAAACTCCGTTTGAAACTGAAAAAAGCAGAAGACCTTTTCCCAAATAGGTAGTCCAAAGAGAGGCTATAGGAAGGTTCCCGCTCTTTGGTCTTATCTTTTGTCCAAGGAGTCTTCTGGAGGATCTCATAGGTCACCCACTCTTCACGAAAGCCAATCGATAGGATCAGGTTTGGAAAGATAGAAAACTCATCAAATACATAAAGACCTATGGATCGTTTTGAGATCTCATTATGGCTCCAGGAGGGAAATCCGAAAAAAATTGTTTTCGCCTTAACCTCAGAATCCGATTCATAGAAGTCCAAACCCAACGTCAGTTTGTTGTTAAAGATCCAAAACGATTGGTCGAGGATATATTTTGGATTGATTCCAAAGGTCTCCAATTGCCTCTCATCCCGATAGGTGTAAAAAAAGGCTGGATAATCGAAAAAGTTTTCAACTACTCGATGGCGATAGGAAAACTCCGTTTCCACTCTTCCCCAATCCCAAAGTTTCACCTTAATTCCAAATGCTCCGTAACCATCTTCCGTTGAGGATTTATTATTGGGGTCAAGGGTCGCCCTCCGATCTATCTCATAGGTGACTGGATCAAGGCCTCCGGGCAATCCTGAATCATCCTTATGGAAACCTCCTCTGAAGTTAAGACTGACAAAATCACTTAAGTCATAAATCACTTTTCCTCCGACATCTCTACTTCTTAAGAATCCATTCTCACGATATCCTTCTGTCGAGGTATAACTTGCATTGAGGATGGCAGAAAGGGGTCCCCATTTTCCCCCCACCAAGCCGCTTTCTCGATGATAAAGGTAACTTCCCCTTACGACCTCTCCCCTCAAGGTGAAGGACTTTTCTGGCTTTTTCGTAAGGATGTTAATCACTCCTCCCACCGCATTATCTCCATAAAGAACACTCCCGGGGCCCCGAACAATTTCAATACGATCCACCTGGTCAAGTGGAATCTGAGTCCAGTCTACACCACTGAGATCGATTTCATTGACTCTTCTCCCATCGACCAGAACAAGGGTATTGAGTGGCCCTGTTTCCCCAAATCCCCTAATATCTACGGAGGCGGTCTTCCCTGTTCCATAATAATCACGAACGACCAAGCCTACTTGATCTCTCAACACATCAATGACGGTTTGAGCATTAGAGCGGTCTATCTCTTCCCGAGAGATGACGGTAACGTTCGCAGGGATTTTGTGAACCTCTTGGACGTCTCGTGTTGCGGTGACCACGACCTCTTCGAGGGTCACCTCTTTCTCCTGAGCCAGAAGACCAAACGGAAGCCATCCCAACAGTGTTAAAGACAAAGCAATAAAAATAAAATGTTTCATAAGGCACCTCCTCCATGGGGTTTTGGATAAGCCTTAAACCACGTAGGGTTCAGGGCTGAGGAGAAGGGTCCAAAAAAAATCCCCAGCCTTCGCTTTGAAAGACTGGGGATTTTACCCGCTTGAACCCTTCACAGTCTTGACCTCGAAGACCTAACGTGAAGAATATCCAGGCAGGTTTTCTGACTCTCGGATCATCCTACTCCTTGCGCCTTCCCACTCCGCCCATGGCAGAACAGTGGCTAATTGCAAGTTTCGTCCCCGAATACAGCGGCGGGTCCGTCCCCGACTTATCCGATCATTGATGGATTTACGGGGTTCCCTTCACCTGGATATTGCCAACTAAATTGCCTTTATGTTAACTAAAGACCAAGCGAGTTGTCAAGTCTTCCCAACTAACTTTTAAAAAATTAACTTGGTGCGAGAGGGTGATGAAGGTCCTTTTAATTCAACCTGGACATAAGAGACAGACCATCGGCTTTGATCGAATGATCTTCTGTGAACCCCTGGGTCTGGAGATGGTGGCAGGCGCTTTAAAAAACCAACACGTCCATCTTTTAGATATGAGGGTTAAACAGAACCTTCCTCAAGTGCTCTCTTCCTTTCGCCCAGATGTGTGTGGAATCAGTTGTTCCTATACCATTGACGTCTCCTCCTCGCTTCGAATTGCCAAAGAGATCAAGGGCAATGGCCATCGACCTTTTGTAGTCCTAGGAGGTCACCATGCCACCATGATGCCAAAAGACTTTTTCCACGACGAAATTGATGCGATTGTGGTGGGAGAGGGCGAATGGACGATGAGGGAACTGGTGGAGGCTCTGGAATCAGGAGGGGATCTGAAAGAAATCCCGGGCCTTTTCCTTAAAACCAAAGAAGGTTTCGTGGATACAGGCTCCAGAGATTTCGTCAAAGACCTTGATCAACTTCCTTTCCCTGATTACCAGTCGATTCAGAAGTATCGCCGGTATTACCACATGGGGTTTCAGAAACCTCTTGCCCTGGTGGAAACCACACGCGGTTGCCCATACCATTGCAACTTTTGCAGTGTCTGGATCTTCTATCAGGGACGTTGCAGGATGAAGAGCCCGGAGCGGGTGGTCTCAGAGTTAAGGCATCTGAAGGAACGAAATCTCTTATTTACCGACGATAATTTCCTCATCAATACCTCCAGAGCAGAAGAGATTGCACGACTTCTTAAAAAGAACCATCTCCAGAAGCAGTTCACCATCCAGGCCAGAAGCGATACGATCGTCCAGCATCCCGATACCATCGTCCGGCTCAAAGAGGTCGGTTTAAAAGGAGTCTTTATCGGTTTTGAAAAGATACGAGACGATGAGCTGGCCTCCATAGAGAAGAAGAATAGCGTTCGGAATAATGAAGAGGCCCTGGAGATCCTCCGATCGTTAGATATTGACGTCTGGGCATCATTTATTGTGGACCCTGACTATAGGAAGGAAGATTTCGACCATTTGAGAGAATATATCATCAAGCATCGGATTGAAACCCCCACCTTTTCTGTCCTCACCCCATTGCCTGGCACCCCTCTCTATCAAGAAAAAGAAGAAAGCCTGACCGAGCGGGACTATGATCTTTTTGACATCGCCCACGCGGTCCTTCCCACCCGACTTCCCCTCACCGAATTTTATCAAGAGTATGCAAGGCTCTGGGATACCCCCTATTCCAAATATCGCCTGATCTGGGAAGGAGTAGGCGCCCTTCTCAGGGGCCACTTCACCCTGCCTCAATTGATGAGAATGCTCTGGTCGGCTAAGAAACTTTCCGATCCTTCTTTTTATTTATCTCATTCCTAAATTTCTGAACTTCTTCAACTGACGGAATTCCTTTTCTCCCTCCCATCTCTCTGCATTTGAGTCCTGCGCTCCAGTTGGCAAATCTCAAAATATCCTCTAACTCCCAATTTTGAAGAAGGCCGTAGATAAATCCTGCATGAAAGACATCGCCTGCTCCAGTGGTGTCCACCACCTCGACTTGAATCCCCTCTATATGAAACAGTTCTCCATCGACCAATGCAAAGGCCCCGTCAGAACCCCAGGTTGCACAGAGAAATCCTGAAATCTCTTCTTGAATTTTTAGAAGGGCCTCCTTGGGGTCTGACCGCCCGGTGTAAAGAGCAGGGAATCGCGAAGAGGTGATGACAAAATCGATCTCTTTGATCAATTCAGAGGTAAGAGGTTCAACCTTGTCAATGTCAAGAACGGTTGGAATTCCTTCTTCCTTGGCCCATCTTGCACAACGAATGGCTGCCTGAATATCATGCCCATCTAAGTGAAGGATTTTCCCTGAGCAAACTTCTTCTTTTCGGAGTTCGTCTCTCCCATACATCAACCTCTCATCTCGATCCCATAGGATGGTTCGTTCTCCGGTTTGGCCATCAACAATGATCACTGCAAATTGGTTGGTGGCGTTGGGTTCAATCGTCACTGAAGAAACATCCACTCCCTCCTCACGAATCGATTGAAGGGAAAAATGGCCCAGTTCGTCCCCCCCGACTTTACCGATATATTTGGTCTTCATCCCCCATCGGCTCAAGGCCACCATGGCGGTCGCAACCTGTCCCCCTCCCTGTTTCGAAAAACGGAGAAGTCTCATTTTTGAATTGGGAGTTGGATAGGTAGGAACCAGGGTGAGAAAATCGACGGAGTTAAGGCCCATCCCAACCACATCAAAAGGTTTATCTTCGGGAAAATGGAGATTAAACCTCATGAATTCCTTTTACAGCCTTCGGCGAGATTTTTCAAGCCACCTCCATCATGGTTGAAGCATGAGGTTGCTCATGGGATTTACCCTCTAAGGTTGACTAAAAGGTTAAGGCATAGTATAAAAAGGATAATTCTATATTTGGAGAGGGCGAAAGGAGTGGAAGGGATCATCACCATCATCCTTGCCGGAGGGAAAGGGACCCGAATGAACTCGGATCTGGTCAAGGTTCTTCATCCTCTTTTAGGCCTCCCCATACTCTCCTATCCCATTGACCTCTCTTTAAACGGAATTCAGGCTGAAAAGACCATTGTTGTCATCGGTTATCAAGCCGAGAGGGTTAAAGAAACATTTAAAGACCTTCCAGTCCACTTTGCTCTTCAAAAGGAACCATTGGGGACCGGCCATGCAGTGTTACAAGCCATTCCTTATTTTCAAGACTATCAGGGCACCGTATTGGTTCTCTCTGGAGATGTCCCCTTGGTCAAGGTAAAGACCGTTCGTTCCTTTGTGGATATGTTCTTAGAAAACGAATCCACTCTCTCCGTGCTCACAGCGGTGGTGGCAGATCCTACAGGTTATGGACGAATCATCCGAAGTCCAGAAGGCTGGTTAGAAAGGATCGTAGAGGAAAAGGACGCAAGGGAAGAAGAGAGGCTAATCCGTGAGATCAATACTGGAATATACTGTGTGAAGGCTCCTTCCTTGATTGAGGGCCTCCAAGAAATCCAATCCGAAAATGCACAGGGGGAATACTACTTGACTGACCTGGTTCAGATTATCAGAGGGAAAGGACTGAGATGCTCGGCTCATATGGTGGAGGATCCCACAGAGGTGATGGGAATCAATACCCGAGTCGATCTCGCCTTTGCCCATGAGGTTCTCAGACAGGAGAAACTCAGAGAATTGATGCTTTCAGGGGTGACCCTCTTGGATCCAAAAACCACTTATGTCGATCGGCTGGTTGAAATTGGAAGGGACAGCCTCCTCTATCCCAATTGCATCCTCCAAGGGAAAACAAAGATTGGCCAGCGTTGCATCATTGAATCCAATACTAAAATCACCGATTCCATTATTGGAGATGAGGTCACCATCCGTCCAAACTCAGTCATTACAGAGAGCAGGATTGAGGAGGGGGCCATCATTGGCCCTTTTGCCCATCTCAGGCCCCTTAGCGTGATCAAAAGCAAGGCGAAGATTGGAAATTTTGTAGAGGTAAAAAAATCGGTGATTGGGAAGGAATCGAAGGCCAACCATCTGGCCTATATTGGAGATTCCACCGTGGGAGAGAAGGTGAACATTGGAGCTGGAACGATCACCTGCAACTATGACGGAATGGAGAAGCATCAGACGATCATTGAGGATGGGGTCTTTGTCGGATCCAATGTGGAGTTGGTTGCTCCAGTAAAAGTGGGAAAGAATGCCACTATCGGGGCAGGGACTACGGTCACCAGAGATGTTCCTGAGGGTTCTCTCGCCATCAGCAGGATGAAGCAGAAAAACATCAGGGGATGGAAAAAGAGAAAGGAAAGTTTACACCCCAAACGCCTAAAAAAGAAGGATTAACCTATGTGTGGCATCATTGGATATGTGGGTCCCAAAGAAACGGCCAGAGTCCTCATCGAGGGCCTCAAGCGGCTGGAATACAGAGGTTATGATTCTGCAGGGATTGCGGTTTTCCATCGAGGCCGAATTGAAATCCGGAGAAAGAGAGGGAAACTCACTCACCTCGAAGAACTAATCGGAGGGGAGGTCTTTGATGGAAGCGCAGGAATCGGTCATACCCGATGGGCGACGCATGGAAGACCTTCTGATGAGAATGCCCACCCCCATAAAGCAGGCCGAGTGGCCGTGGTCCACAATGGAATCATCGAAAACTACCTCACCCTAAAAGAAGACCTCAAAAAGAAGGGGCGCCTTTTTACCTCTGAAACTGATACGGAAATCATCTCCCACTTGATCGATGAATTTCTCAAGGAAGGCTTCCCACCTTTGACCGCAGTAAGAAAGGCCATGGAAAGAATCCAAGGGTCCTACGCCTTGGGGATTTTGTTTGAGGGAGAAGAAGGCTCTTTGATCGCCTGCCGAAATGAAAGTCCATTGGTCATCGGACTGGGAGAAGGAGAGTACTTCATCGCTTCAGACATCCCTCCTATCCTTTCTCATACCCGGAACTTTATCTTCATGGAAGACGGAGATATCGCCTATCTCTCCTTAGAGGGGGTAAAGATATTCGACTTGAAGGGAAAGGAGATTTTGAGGGAAACCAAACGGGTGGACTGGAATCCGTTGATGGCAGAAAAAGCAGGCTACAAGCATTTTATGCTTAAAGAGATTTTTGAACAGCCCCGGGCAGTGATCGATACCCTTCGTGGCAGGGTTTCAGAGGAAAGGGGAGATGTGGTTTTTGAAGATGTCCGTTTAGATCAGAAGCGGTTAAAAAAGTTTCGACGGATCATCCTGATCGCCTGCGGGACTTCCTACCACGCTGCCTTGGTCGGGAAGTTCTTCTTTGAGGGATTCTGCCGAATCCCGGTAGAGGTCGATATCGGATCAGAGTTTCGATATAGAAACCCCATCCTCGGGGAGGATACCTTGCTCATTGCTATTTCCCAATCCGGGGAAACCGCTGACACCCTGGCTGGATTGAGGGAAGGAAAGAGAAAAGGGGCAATGACCCTGGCCATCTGCAATGTCGTGGAGTCAACTCTGGCCAGAGAGGCTCATCACGTGATCTATACCCATGCAGGACCTGAGATTGGAGTGGCTTCCACCAAGACCTTTGTCACCCAATTGGTCATCCTTTTCCTCCTTGCCATAAGGATGGGAAGAGAGCTGGGAACGGTTTCTGTTCAAGAAGGAAGAACCCTCGTTGAGGAACTGGTGAGAATCCCCCATCTGATGGAAGAGACGCTTAAATCTTCAAAACAGGTCGTCCAGATTGCCAAGAAGTATCTCCATGCCAGAGACTTTCTCTACCTTGGAAGGGGAATCAATTACCCCATTGCCCTGGAAGGTGCGCTCAAATTAAAGGAAATCTCCTATGTGCATGCGGAAGGTTATCCTGCAGGCGAGATGAAGCATGGTCCTATTGCCCTGATCGATCGGGAGATGCCGGTGGTTGTGCTTGCGCCCAAAAACGATGTTTATGAAAAAGTCCTCTCCAACATCGAAGAGGTAAAGGCAAGAGAGGGTATGGTGATCGCCCTTGCCTCTCCATCGGATCGAGAGATCGGCAGGAAGGTGGATGATGTGATCTACATCCCTGAAACCCATCCTTCTCTCACCCCCATCCTCCTCACCCTCCCTCTGCAACTTCTGGCTTACTACATGGCCGACTTCAAAGGGACGGATGTGGATCAACCCAGAAATCTGGCCAAAAGCGTCACCGTTGAATAAATCCATCCTAAATTATAAAATACAGATTTGGTATTGAAAATTTTTACCTTTCCAATTTGAAATTGAAAATGAGTGCTTTATTAGACGATCTCAACCCTGTTCAACAGAAGGCGGTCGTAGAAACCGAGGGACCCCTTCTCGTCTTCGCAGGCGCAGGAAGTGGAAAGACAAGGGTGCTGACTTATCGAATCGCCTATTTGATTCAAGAGAAAGGGGTTCCTCCCTGGAATATCCTTGCGGTGACCTTCACCAACAAGGCTGCAGAGGAGATGAGGGAAAGGGTGGAAAGACTTCTTGGAAGGTCAGCCCGGGGAACCTGGATTTCAACCTTTCATTCCGCCTGTGCCCGAATCCTGAGACAACATATCGAACGTTTAGGGTTCAAGAAGAATTTTGTCATCTATGATGAACAGGACCAGGAACGACATCTTAAAAACATCATGAGAGAATTGGAACTCGATTTTCGAATGTTTCACCCAAAGGCCTTTCAATCCGCGATTGACCATTTAAAGAATGAAGGGATTACTCCGGATCAATATCATCCTTCTCCCTTCAACCTCTTTCAAAAAAGATTGGCCTTGGTCTACCAGAAGTATCAGGAGGACCTCCGACGAAACAACGGGCTCGATTTCGGTGACCTTCTTGTCTTTGTCAAAGTCCTTTTTCAACGTTTCCCAGAAGTTCTAAAATCCTATCAAAACCTCTGCCGATATGTGATGGTCGATGAGTTCCAGGACACCAATCTCATCCAATATCACCTCATCAAACAGATCGTGGCAGAGCACCAAAACCTCTGTGTCGTAGGAGATGATGATCAGTCCATCTATCGATGGAGGGGGGCGGAGGTTGGCAATATTCTTAACTTTGAAAAGGATTTTTCTGAGGCAAAGGTCATCACCCTGGAGCAGAACTATCGCTCGACGAAAAACATCCTTCAGGCAGCCAATCATATGGTGCGTCAAAATCGCATGAGAAAGGAGAAGGTTCTCTGGACGGAGAATCCCGAGGGAGACCTCCTGTCCATTTATGTGGCTGAGGATGAGATGGACGAAGCCCGTTTCATCGTCCAAAAAATACAGGAATGGATTCAATCTCCTTCAAAAATGGTTAGGACTTATCGGGACATCGCTATCTTTTACCGAATCAACGCCCAATCTCGAGCCCTCGAAGAGGAACTGGTGAAAAATCAAATTCCCTATACGGTGGTGGGAGGGCTGAGATTTTATGAACGGAAGGAGATTAAAGATATCCTGGCCTATCTCAGGTTCATCACTAACCCTTCCGATGGCCTGAGCCTGAAACGGATCCTCAATGTCCCTTCCAGGGGGATCGGTGAAAAGACGATCGAGAAGGTTGAACTCTTCTCCAAGGAAAAGGGAATTCCCCTTTATGAAGGAATGAGACAGGCTCTTAAAGAAGAGTGGCTTTCGCCCGCCACTCGAACCCGAATAGAAGAGTTTCTCCAAATGGTTGAGGAGATGAAAGAGGAGGCCCAAACCCTCTCCCTCAGTCAATTGACCTTAAGCCTTCTTGGAAAGACAGGGTATCTCCAACGGTTGAAAGAAGAAGCCACCGATGAGGCCTTTTCAAGGTTGGAAAATATCGAGGAACTAATCAACGTGATGATCGAATACGAAAAAAGCGAGGGGGGAGTTTCGATTGAGTCATTTTTGGATAAAGTCTCTCTGGTAACCGATGTAGACCTTTACGAAGATAAAGGGAATCGAGTCTCCCTGATGACCCTCCATTGTGCCAAGGGATTGGAGTTTCCGCTGGTCTTCATCGTGGGCGTTGAGGAAGGGCTTCTGCCTCACTATCGAAGGGGAGAAGAGACCGAGGATATGGAGGAGGAAAGGAGGCTTTTCTATGTAGGAATCACCCGCTCAAAAGAGAAACTCTTTCTCTCAAGAGCAGAGCGAAGATCCACCTTTGGAGTAGGCCGAGCCAATCTTCCCTCTCGTTTTCTGGACGACCTTCCAATCGAATTAATCCAATTTGAAGAAGGGCCGCGAAGTGAGAGATCCTTATTCGAAGAGAAAACTTTTATGACCCTCTACGAAGAGCCATGGGAAGGCTATCATCAGGAGTTTCAAGAAGCCCAAACCCTGACCGATTCAAACAGAGAGGTGAGTTGGATTCCTGAAGGATTTATTCCTCTTCAAATAGGGATGAAGGTAAGGCATCCAAAATTTGGGGAGGGAAGGGTCAAATCCATAGAAGGAATGAATGGCGAGCAGAAGGCCACTATCCTCTTTCAAACCGTAGGAAGCAAACGCCTCAAGGTCCGTGATGCCCACTTGGAAATCTTGGAATAAAAGTGAGGATGTAACGAATCAAGCCTTTAAGAGAAAAAAGGGTGGGGAGAAGCCAAACACAAGTCATGGATTATGGGATTTTGGGAGGGAGTATGAAGAGTTATTTTATCCTATCCGCCATTGGAAAAGATCGACCAGGAATTGTGGCTGATGTTTCAGAGGTGATTTATGAATGTGGGGGGAATATCGAGGATTCAAGCATGAGTCTCCTCCGGAACCACTTTGCCCTCTTACTCCTCTTTTCGACCGAAAGGGAGGAGGTTAAGCAGAAGCTGGCCACCGGCCTAAAACGTCTGGAGTGGGAGAAAAACCTCACGGTCTTCTATACCCCCATCAGCTTTGAAGAAGCGCATCCCAAAGCCAAGGAGGAGTCCCAACGTTTCAAGATCACCACTTCTGGAATTGATCATGCAGGCATTGTGTTCAGGGTCTGCAGACTCCTTGCAGATCGACGGATCAACATTGTGGATATGAAGACCCATCGGGTACTTTCTGCCGAAAGTGGGACGCCCCTTTTCGAGATGGAGATGCAGATCGATGTTCCCTGTTCGATCTCAGAGCAAGGGTTAAGAGATGAACTTCACCACCTTGCTAACGAATTAATGATAGACCTGGTTTTAACAAAAGAAGTTTAATATCGTTTTTATAAAATCTTTCTGCCCTGCCTCTCCAGGGCAGGGCAGAATTTTACAGAAGAAACCTGACTCCCGCCAAGGTAAAGATCCTTAACGATTGGATCAGTTTTGAAATCTCTACATATTCGTTGGGTTGATGGGCCAATGGAGCCTCCCCTGGTCCGCAGATGATCATGGGGGTCTTGAGAACAGGGACAAAGGCTACCGCATCTGTATAATACCGGACTCCTTTGGGCACGGGTCTCTCTCCAGTCACCTCGGAAACAATCTCAAAAAAACCTTGAATCACTGGTTCATCCGGTGAGCTCTCAATAGGAATACGATCATTGGTCACCCTAACCGAGGCCTTAAAATCAGGAATTTTTTTGCCAAGGTCTGAGATCAGATTTTCGATCTGCTTGACAATGGCTTTGTGGTCCTGACCTGGAACGGTCCTCATATCCACGGTCACGGCACAATGATCTGGGACGACATTGGTCTTCACCCCTCCCGAAATCGTATTGACACTCTGGGTAAACCCTCCCAAAAGAGGGTGCTCTTTAAAAGGAAAGACCATCTTTTGCAATTCAGTGAGGAGTGGAATCATCATCATCACTGCATTTCGACCCAGTTCCGGCATACCGCCATGGGCAGTCTTCCCGTGGGTGGAGATCTCTAACCACAACGCCCCTTTCTCTGCAATAAAGACATCGTTGTTGCTTGGTTCAGGAATCATCACCGCTTGAACAGGTCCAATATCCTCACGTCCAGAAAGAGTGGTAGCACCGAGGGAGTCCACCTCTTCCCCTGCTGTCACCGCCAGGATCAAATCTCCCTGGAGAGGGAGCTGAGCCTCTGCAAGGGCCTTGACCGCAACCATCAGGACAGCAAGTCCGCCTTTCATATCTGCAGAGCCCCGACCCCAAATCCTCCCTTCTGCTACTTCTCCCTTAAAAGGCTCGTGGATCCACTTCTCATTTCCTATAGGAACGGTATCCAGATGGGCATTGAAAAGAAGGCCAGGTTTCCTCCGAGGACTTTTAAGGCGGGCCAACACGCTTGCCCGATTTGGGCTATGGTTGATGAGTTCCACCTCCAGCCCTACCTTCTTTAAATAAGAAGAGACATATTCTGCCAGGGGAAGTTCATCCCCGGGTGGGTTTATAGTTTTGATTTGAATCAATTGTTGAGTGAGTTTGACAACCTCCTCTTCAACGGCCGAATTTATTAAACCTTTTATATCCATAATTTTTTTAAACCCTCCAAGAATTTTAGGCACTCTTTTGAGGCCGATACATCAATCGGGCAATGAGAATGGTGCCAAACACCGCCAAGGGAATCACCACATAGGGTTTCCACTTCAATAGAATCGGAACCAGTGCCAATACCAGGGCGATGGGTGCATATCTTTTCCCCCTTAAGGCAAATTGCCCAAAGACCGCACCAAATACCGCGGGAAGTAAGAACCGTTTAAAGGCATCTTGAAGCCAGGGAGGGAAGAAAGTGACAAACCATCCGGTTGCCACTGCTCCGATAAAAACGGCAATGATGCTTAGCCAGATGGAGATGGCAATTCCCACTGTAGCGATCAATTCACCCTGTTTGGTTCCCTCTTCAACTCCTGCCACAGCCTGTGCCACTGCAGCACAGGGGAGTCTCATGTTGGAGATGTTGCCCGCTAAAAAGGACATATAGGTCCCTGCATCTCCTAAGGTCGGATAATAACTGATGGGCTCGATGATGAAGAAGGGGACGGCATAGGTCAGGGCCAACCCCATCCCCACCATAATCGCGGATAGAGGTGGAAAAACCCCATATTGAAAATAGAGCCATGCAGGGGGAAGGAACATCCCTATGATGGCTAAGCCACAGGTGATCATTCCGACCCGGTGGATAGGTTCGGAAAACTCTTTTTGATAGACTTGAGGATCGATGTCATGAAATCTATTTTCTGCAGTCATCTCTTTTCCCTCCTTATCCAGCATACAGTTTGCCAATGATCATGCCACCAAACATGGCAAAGCCAAGGGCCCACTCTTTGAGGTGGGGTCTTTTAATCCAGTCCGCAAGCAAGAAGAAAAACATGGCCAGAACTCCTCCGGCAATGACAGAGACCATGATCCCACCCCCTTTGGCCAGACTGCTGGAGGCCCAGTAGCCAAAGACACCCAAGGTAGCGCAGACGGTCAATATGGAGAGCCATCGTGTATCACCGCCTGCAATCTTTTGACGGGCTGTTCCTAAATATCGGGTGAAGAAGCCTGCGGCAATCAGCCAACCAATGCATGAGACATTCATGACAAAAATGACATTGGCAAACCCGGTCATATCAAAATTCTTCCCGCCAAATTCCTGTCCTGCCCCAGCCGCTGCATTGGAGGCCTGAACCAATTCGGTAAAGACAGAGCCTACCGCTGCCCCCTCCCTCTGCCAGGCCAGGCCTGCGCTTAGGGCCACCACCAGAGCAATCATGATGAATATCTCAGACATCACTGGGCCAAAAGAGGTGATGACCGCGCCCCGAATGATGGAGGTGATATCGCTCTTCTGGAGGCCATAGCGTTTCATGATATTTAGAGCACGGATCATAAAATAGGTGCATTGATAAAGGGCAATGACCGCCAGGACAGCTCCACAGATCCATATCCAGGGCTCATTTGCAATCTGCTTCCAATCCATATCCTTTTACCTCCTTTCTATTGGGTTTTTGATTGAAAGGTCATATCCATCCATGCTCGAAGGATGGATAGCCTTTTATCATGAAAGCCCATAGGTTGCAAGAAAAAAATTTTTGTTAAGATATTTCTAAGGATAAAAAAGACATGGACCTCTCAACGTTTATTGACACCCCGATTCAATTCTAATAGAATTCAAACACTGAGTGTTGTGACCCATGAGAAATTGAAGAGAAAAACCATGAGGAAAACGAGATCGTTTACTCGTCGTGAGTTTCTTAAAACCACTGGAGGAGGGTTAAGCCTTTACACCCTGGGCAACCAACTTCTATCCTCTATGACTCCTTCAGCAGAGGGTAGCCCGAAGCTGATTAAAACCCCCTCTTCCCGCCTCCAGCGGTTACTGGAGGAAATGGAGGCTAAGGGTTCTCAGTACCTGAGCGTGCCAAGAAAGGATGGAGAGTTTCTTCATTTGATGGTTAAGGCAGTCCGATCGAGGAAGGTCCTTGAAATCGGAACCTCTCAGGGATTTTCAGCCATATGGATGGGACTTGCCCTTGAGGAAACGAACGGCCATTTAATCACGATCGAAATTGAAAAAGAGTTAACTGCTCTGGCACGTAGGCATCTGAGCGAGGCAGGACTATCTCACCGAGTAACCTGTCTTACGGGAGATGCCCATGTTGAAATCACAAAACTTGAAGGTCCTTTCGATTTTGTCTTCCTCGATGCCGACAAAGAAGGTCAGTTGGACTACTTTAATAAACTATACCCTAAGAAACTCCTTCCGGGTGGACTGATGGTGGTCCACAATGCAATTCGATATGCGCATTCCATGAGGAATTATTTAGAGATGATTCAGAGACATCCAGACTTTGACACCATCATCCTGAGCGTGACCATGGATGACGGATTCTGCCTGAGCTACCGCCACCACACCCCATAAATGGCCAAGGAGCGATTTGTTTCCATTTGCTATTTTCGAAAACGGTGGTCATAATATGAATAAAACAAGAAGGGGGAAAATTTTATGGGTCTTTTTAAGCTTTTGTTAAGTGACCCGATCTCTTTTTTGATTCTTATCCTTCCACTTCTCTATTCGGTGGTCATCCATGAAGTAGCCCATGGGTGGGTGGCTTATAGAATGGGAGATCCTACCGCCCGATGGATGGGCAGATTGAGTCTCAATCCCATCAAACATCTTGATCCCATTGGGACTTTGATGCTCTTCCTCGCAGGATTCGGTTGGGCCAAACCCGTTCCAATCAATCTCACCAATATCCCAAACCGTAGAAAAGGGCTTATTTTTGTATCCTCCGCTGGAATTCTTGCCAATATCTTGATGGCCTTCGGAGCCTTATTGGTTTATAGACTTTTAAACTTGCCTCCGTATGGAACCTCTGCAGTAATCGTTTTTACCCTTGCCCATATCAATGTCACCCTTGCCGCCCTCAATCTCATTCCCATTCCTCCCTTGGATGGCTCAAAAATTCTGATGGGATTTGCTCCCCTTGAAATCCGATATCTTCTCTCCCGGATCGAACCCTATGGATTTTTCATCATTGTGGGACTGCTCTTCCTTGGCCTGCTCAATCCTTTAATCGGCCTCTTCCGCACCCTCATCATCGCCCTTATCAAAATACTTCTTCCCTAACTTCATCTCTTCACAGTGGGAGAACTGATTTCAATCTTCCATCTACACATTTTCCTAATATCAGCCATATCGTCATTGAGAGTAGGAATGATGAAGTTTACAATTTCAAGATGCCTTCCGTATTTTCTAATGGTTTTTAATGTCTCTAAAGCAGGGGCTAATTCTACCTCTGAGATGCCTTGATAGAATCTTAGATTGAAGGATTTCAGGTCAACCGTCACCCCATCGAGGAATCTTAGAACATCTACCATTGGAGACTTAGCCATCCCTCCATTGGTATGGCACAGAGTTAAGAGTCCCTTCTTTTGGAAAAATTTTTTGGAGGGATCTTCGACCCACCTCTTTCTCCTTCCTTTTCCTCTTTTCTCATTTTTTAATCTCTTTTAGGAGTCTCTTCCCATATTCTTGGCATCTCTTTTCGACCTCGCTCTCATTTTCACCATCCACCCGAAGGATACCCTCCACCACCTTCATCCTGTGGTGAAACCCCAGGGCAATCTCAAGCATTCTCAGACAATCCTTACCATCTCGGCTTGTCCCAGCAGAGGTAAATATTCCAGCCACCTTTCCCTTCAATTTGCCCCCCCCGTAATGAACGATGGATTCATCAATCACCTTTTTCACTTGCCAGGCCACATTAGAAAAATAGGTCGGCGAACCAAGGACGATGCCCTCATAATTCGGGAGAAGAGACACATCGAATCTCTCCGCTTCTTCTACTGTCACATCGATCCCACCTGACCTCATGGAGTCAGCTATGGCAAGGGCCATCCTTTTTGTGTTCCCACTTCCACTGTAATAAAGAATCAACACCTTTTTCATAGACATCTTTCACCTCCAGAAATCAAAATTAAGGCTCAACTCAAGCAATTATACATTTAACTTTATCCTCTTTTCAATCGGTCTTATGGGCCCCTCACTTATAACAACATCACGAAAACCCAGATGATCTGGTTAATTTATTTTTTGAAGAATTGCAATATTGGTGACCCGAATTTAATTTGGAACGGAAGATGGGTTTTCGCTCATTTCCTCTGGAGGTAATGGGATAAAACGCATGGGGGTATTCGACCCTTAGAGGTCAAGATATGAATGAAGATTATTAAATGGAAGAATCCTTTTTAATAGGTGACCCCTACCCTTAATTTTTGATTTACCGAACAGGGCGTCGCCTCTTCTCCATAATCATCTGAACGCTGATGCAAGCAAGAATTGTCAGTAAGATCATTGCAGGTGCCATAGGCCTCTCTCCTTTCCAACACTCTGCCCCTTATTGGGCAGTGGTATGAAAAACCTCCTCTACAAAAAGTTTCCAGGATCTCTCATCCAATTGCTCCGCAATCCCACGAATCATCCCTTCCCCATCACTGTATACTACTCCCAAATTATGAGGATGAATAGAAGACCTCAATTTCGCTTTCACTTGATCGAATGCCACCTGAAATTGATAAGAATTCATCAACTTCCCCTTCTCCTCGCGAAGCGTGATAGGCTCAATTTTTAAGATCCACCCTTTTTCATAAGGTGAACGATTCAGAATCGATGGATCCTTCTTAACCTGCTCATTGACTTCCACTATTTTCCCACTCAATGGCGCCAATTGCCTCAACGTCCTTTGCCCACGACGAATTTTCCAAACCACCTCTCCTTGACTCACCTTCATGCCCACAGAGGGTAACTCAATCTCCTCAATCTCTCCCATCACCTGCTGTGTCAAATCATCTATCCCTATTTTCACCTTCTCGTCCCCCTCAAACCTAACCCATGCATGCCCTTTGTGGTAATAAACATCCCTCGGAAACTTCACCGGTATGCTCTGAGATGAAGCCAATACCGCAGGCGAAAGGACTAAATCAGTTCTTTCAATCCAAAACGAGGGAATATCCATCCGAACAGATTCTGAAAAATTATCAGCAGAGACTCCCTTCCTGCTCGCCCTATATCTAATAATCCCACTCACCAATATCGCAAAACAGAATGTTAATAATACTAAGATCACTACCATATCTATTCCCCCTTCCATTTGGTTTAACGTTCAACATAACTATAACAAAAATCAGGCCAATTCCCCCAATTTTGTTATTTCTTAATAATTTTATAAATACGAATTAATTACAATAAGTTAGAGGAGTTAAAGTTGAAGCAATGGATAACCCTATTATCTCAAAAAAGGAATTAAAATGCTGAATTTTTATACATATACCGACAATCCAAAATTATAGTTTAAGAATTCAACAAGTTACATTGTAAATTTTTTAAACATATAAATGTTGATTTTCTCAACAAAGAGTTAGGGTTTTTATTTATAAAAAAGAAATGGTTGGATGGGTCTGTATTTTGATATTCTGGAGGATTATCTTTTAAAATTTTTGGTTCTTCTCCAATTTAGTTGCTAAAAAGGATTCAAGGATTTTAGGATTCAAGGGCTCAAGTGTCTATTTTCTAAGGATTTTATTAGCGCCTTAAGCATTCTTTCAACTTCTCCTATATCTGCCTGAAGCTTCTTTAATTCTTCACCTTTAATAACATAAATATCTAAACTGAAATTTAGCAAATTTTGTCATTCCTGCGGAGGCAGGAATCCATAACCTTTTGATTTTACTGGATTCCCGCTTCCGCGGGAATGACAGAGTAGAGATTTTAAAATGCATTGTATTTCAATGAGTTATAAATTTTTGCTAAACTACAGTATCTAAACATAGTTGATAAGACCTTTGCCAAACTTTTAATTCTTTGTAATTCTTAAGCATTTCCTTCGAATCCTTGACTCCTTGACCCCTCGAATCCTCATGACCTTACCAACTTTTTTGGAGATGATCCAAATTTTTAAGATTTGGGAGGTATGGGTATTGAACTTAAGAAAAAGGCCCCGAAACTAAAAGGGCCTTCTCTTTTTAAATTGGTGGAGGCGGCGGGAATCGAACCCGCGTCCGAGAACCTTCCGACAGAGCCTCTACATACTTAGCCTGTGTTTTGATTTCATCCTTCCAGTCTCCCGCAGGCAGGATCCCATGAAGGATTAGCTTATAGGGATTCGCCCCTCTCCTATAAGCATCAGAGAGGGACTATCCTGTATCTCTGACATCCGCATTCCGCCCTACAGGAGAAAGCGGAAGGGACGCTGGCCGCTCTTAGGCAGCCAGGGCATAATCGTAGTTGGCTGCGATTATGTTTAAACCCCATTTGTTTAACGAGCCAATGGGACCTCGGTATGCAGCCCTGACGTCAACGATCCCCGTCGAACCCTTTTCGCCCCCTTTCCATCTCTCTTCGAATCGTCTTCCGTTTAAGCGTTTCTCGTTTATCGTATAATTTCTTCCCCTTGGCTAACCCCAGTTCAACCTTCGCCTTTCCATTCGAAAAGTAAAGTCGAAGGGGGATCAAAGTATACCCCCTTTCCTGAACTTTACCGATGAGTCTTTTGATCTCTTTTTTATGAAGGAGAAGCTTTCTCGGCCTCAAAGGATCATGATTAAATCGATTCGCATGAGAATAGGGACTGATATGCGCATCGACCAGAAAGACCTCTCCGTTTTTAATCTTTGCATAACTATCCCCAAGACTGGCCTTCCCCTCCCGAAGTGACTTCACCTCAGTCCCTAAAAGACAAAGCCCTGCTTCATAGGTATCTTCAATAAAATAGTTATGCCAGGCCTTCTTGTTCTGACAGATCAGCTTCTCACCCATTTTCTTAAAACCACCCAAAACAAAGAGAGCATAGCGCCAAGGGAAACGAGCAATGTGGCCTTAATTCCATTTTAGCGAATTTAAATAACCAAATCAATGGTTTTGCCACACCCCCAAATTCCTATTTAGAAATTGTGATTGCCTGCCTGCGTTAGGCAGGCGAGGGACCCGAACCAAATTCGACTTCTTTCTTGAGATTGCCACGCACCCTGTGGGTGTTCGCAATGACTTTATGAAAAAAAGGTTCCGGTTTCTAAATCGGGATGTGGGTCGAAATTGGAGCCCTCCCGCAGGCTGAAAAGCCTGCGGCTACGTATTTGATTGGAAATTCCACATCCTGCAATCCGAATTCTGAAATCGTTAAACTCGGACAGGAAGTTCAATCAGAAAGGTCGTCCCTCTGGGTTTGTTATCCCGCACCCGGATATATCCATTGTGGTCCGTGATGATGGCATTGACAATGGTGAGTCCCAATCCTGTTCCACTCTTCTTTGTTGAGAAATAGGGTTCAAAAAGCCTCCCTTTATCCTCATCCGGGATGCCAATGCCGTTGTCGCTCACCTCTAACTGGACAATCTGAAGTTTTGGGTCATAACTGGTCTGGATTCTGATCTCCCCCTCTTTATCAATGGCAGCAAGACTATTTTTGATCAGGTTGATCATCACCCTCTTCATCTGATCCCGATCGAGGTTAAAGACAGGGAGTTCGCAAGGAATGAATTCAAAACGGACATCCTTATGGGCCTCTTTGAATAGGAGCAGGCTCTCTTCAATGATCTCGTTAAGGTGATTGGGAGTAGGGTTGGAGGCGGGCATTCGAGCGAAGTTTGAAAACTCGTTAACCATTTCCTTCAGTTCCTCCACCTGTTTGACAATGGTTCGGGTGCATTCGTCAAAGACCGTCCCATCATGTTGAAGTTTCTCCATATACCTCTTTCTCAACCTCTGGGCAGATAGCTGGATCGGGGTCAAGGGGTTTTTAATCTCATGGGCGATTCGTCGGGCCACCTCTCTCCAGGCTGCCATCCGCTGGGCTTTGATCAATTGGGTGAGGTCATCAAAAACGGCCAAAAAACCAAGGGGTTTCCCCTCCTCATCCTTCAATGCGGTCAGGTTCACCATTAGGGAGAGAGATTTGCCCTGAAGGTGAAGGGTGATCTGTTTCTCCAGGGAGTCTTTCTTTGAAGATTTAAGTTCATTGAGTAACCCTTGGATCTCTTCCACAAACTCCCTGGGCAATCCCTCAGAGAAATTCTTCTCGATCACCCCATTTCCTTTAACTTCAAGCATCTTTTCGGCAGAGGTGTTGATGGTGGTCACCACCCCTTTTTCGTCAATGGAGATAACCCCCGCCGCTACATTCTTAAGAACGATCTCCATATATTTTCTTCTCTTTTCAAGTTCGAATCGACTCACCTGAAGATCCTCAGTCATCTGGTTGAAGGATTGGATGAACATTCCGATCTCATCAGATGCCTTCATCTGGATTCGGAAATTGAGATCCCCTGAGGCAATCCGATGGGTGGCCTCTGCCAAATCTTTAATTGGGGTAGTGATCTCCTTAGAGAGGCGAAATCCAAACCAGATCGCCGAGAAGATAATGAGCAAGGTCACCATCAGCAGGGCCAACATATAACTGAATTTAATGGGCTTTTTTAACACCTTAAGTTGTTTATATTCTAAGAATCCCTGTGAGATTTCCCGCATCTTGGCCGAAAGGCTCTTAGGAATAAAGTGGGCGGTGGTCACAACCCCAATCACCTCTCCTGGGCTGGAGGGGTTATAGAGAGGGGCCACTCCTGTGATCATCTCCCCTTCTCCTGCGGAGAGGTTTCTGGAGAGTTCTTTACCTGAAAATCCGGCTTCAAGAAGGTCTTGTGGAGGATCGAAGATCAGGTCCTGGAGCTTGGGGTCCTCCACGCTCACCAATGTTCTTTCATCCTTAAAAATGATCCCGAGGATACTCAGATGATACTCCTTCCGTTTAAGCTCGAGGGTTTCCCTCAAGAGGGTCTTTCCCTTTTCCCCTTTAAAGGCTCCCTGAAGGGAAACTTCTCGACTGACCTGCTGAGCTGAGGCCACCATTCGGTTGGCAAAATCGCGATAGTAAGTTTGAGCCACTTCCAATGATCCCTGGAGGGAGCGTTCCACCTGAGCGCTAAACCAATGTTCAACGCTGTTGGTAATGAAACCCACGGCCACAAAAAAGAGAAGGATGGTAGGGATGAGGGAAAGACTGACAAAGGCGACCACCAATTTGGTCCTCAATTTAGAACCTAAGACCTTCCGCTTTCTCTCAAAGAGCAGTTTGACCAGATTGCGAATGACCAAAAAGATCAGGAGGAGGATCAGGATAATGTTAATATTGATCAGGGTGAAGATGATGATGTTGTCCGCCACAGGAATCTTCGAACTTACCTGAGGAAGCTTCATCTCCAAGGTGGTGAGGATGAGGATCAGGATGGAGATGATGGCAATCAGGATCAACTCATTTCGCCGTCTTCTCTGGTCCGGAGTCAGTTCTTTTTTCATCTCCCTGGCTTCTTCCGTTCAATAAAAGAGAGGAAATCCTCCAAGGGGACCATAAGCCGAGTTCTGTTTCCCAAAATCAATTTTGGGAATGATGGTCATTTATCTAGGGCCCTGATTGCTCAGGGTCTCAAGCGACCTTACCCGTCCCGCCTCTCTACCCAATTTTACTTCATTGGGGAGAGATTCGAATGGGCCTTTCTCATCCTCCGCTTCAGGCGGTGGAAGCGGGACCTATTTGGTCTTGCTCCGGGTGGGGTTTACCAATCTATCCTGATCGCTCAGGATAATGGTGAGCTCTTACCTCGCCTTTTCACCCTTATTCCGACTGGCGTCGGAACGGTATCTTTTCTGTGGCACTTTCCTTACCCCGAAATCTAAACTTTAAGATTCCGGGACAGTCCGCGTTACGGACCACCCTGCCCTGTGGAGCTCGGACTTTCCTCCCCTCATCAATCCGAAATGGAGTTCATGAGGAGCGACCATCTGTTCCCCTTTTCGGAATCCTCTCTTTCCCCTTTCTGAACCTTCTCTGGATGGCCTGGTTGGCTAAACGATCGGCCTCCTGGTTCTCTTCTCTTGGAACGGACTCAATCTGAAACGACCTAAATCCTCCGAGGTCTTTCAGCACAGCCCTATGAAGTCCCTTTAAATTCATAGCCTTTACTCGATAAAGCCCCCTCACCTGTCTCTCGAGTAACTCTGAATCTGTAAACACCTGAATGGATTGACCCCCTAACCGCTTTGCCTCCCTCAGTGCCAAAAGGAGGGCCCAGTATTCTGCCTGGTTATTCGTTTGAGGGCCGAGATAACGACCGAATTCAGCCAACCTTCTTCCCTGACGATCGGTAATCAGAATCCCTGCTCCGGCCTCTCCAGGATTCCCCTTGGATGCTCCATCGATGTAAATCTTAAGATGAAAGGTCTCCTGGGTCTCCGTTCTTCGAGCATTCACTTTGTCTTTGACTCTCCATCCCAATAGAGAATTCGATTGCAATTGGGACATCGAATGAGGTCATTATTCCTCTGAACCTCAATATACATCTGTGGAGGGATGTTCACAAAACACCCCTGACAGATCTCATTTTTGACACTCACCACACTTAGCCCCTGCCTCTTCTCCTTCAAGGTAAGGTAGAGCCGATAGAGTGTAGACTCAATCTGCTTGATGAGAACTTCCCTTCGTTCCAATTGTTGCTTCCATAATAAATCGTCCTTGGCCATCCTCTCCTGGATTCTTTTGCTCTCTGCCTCGATCTTCTCAAGGTTGAGGGCCATCTCCTTTTCCCGCTTTTGAATATTCTTTTTAAGTTCATCAATCTCGTCCATAACCATCAGGATCTCTTCCTCGATCCGGCTGTTGGCCTCCTTGATGTTCTCGATCTCGGTCAGGAGGGCTTGATACTCCTTATTGGTCTTCACCTCGGACATCCTTCCTTCCGCCTTCTTGATCTTCTCTTGCTCTGCGCTCAGTTGCCTCTCCTTCTGTCTTCTCTCCTTTTCCAGCAACTCTACCCTTTCCTTCTCTTTCTGAACCCTCTCCTTCTCGGTGTTTCTTTTTTCATCCAACTTCTTTATTTCCTTAGGAAACCGATCTCGTTCCTCTTGAATACTTTTGAGGGAGAGGTCAATCTTCTGTAACTCCCAAAGCAGTTCCAATTGTTCCCTCAATGGTGACCTCCTAAGTTTAATGCGGGGGGTTTTTGACCTTAAATAAAAAGAGTGCACTCCTTCGGGGTGCACTCTTTTCTTGGTCAAAGTCCTCCATCCACCGGTTTATTTTTCTTGTGGGATTCATCTGCCCATGCACCCCTCTTTGGTGGGCCCACCTGGGTTCGAACCAGGGACCTACCGGTTATGAGCCGGTGGCTCTTCCAGCTGAGCTATGGGCCCTCTTACTATTTTAGTCAATCCCAAAGCAGTGTCAACCCCATCCTGAATGTGGAATTCGAGTTGCCGACTGCGGAATATAACTATCGTCTCAATTTTGCATTCTGAATTCCACCGACCAAGTCGGGGCAGGCAAAATCCGGATTCGAAGGGTTAGGCTTCCAGAAAGGCCTTTAATTTCTTGGCCCGACTTGGATGTCGTAATTTCCTTAAAGCCTTTGCCTCAATCTGCCGAATACGTTCCCGGGTGACATCAAAATCTTGACCGACCTCTTCCAGGGTATGATCATATTTCTCCCCAATCCCAAACCGCTTCCTCAAAACCTTCTCCTCCCTGGGGGTAAGCGTAGCCAGGACCTTTCGGGTTTGCTCCATTAAACTGGCGGCGATGACCGCATCCTGGGGGGAGGTGACTGTTTTATCTTCAATAAAATCCCCAAGGTGGCTGTCTTCCTCTTCACCGATCGGGGTTTCCAGAGAGATAGGCTCTTTGGCGATTTTCAAAACCTTTCTCACCTTATCCAGTGGCATCTCCATCCTCTCCGCAATCTCCTCCGGGGTAGGCTCTCTCCCAATTTCTTGAACGAGGTATCGAGAAGTCCGGATCAGCTTGTTAATCGTCTCGATCATATGGACAGGAATTCGAATGGTCCTGGCTTGATCCGCGATCGCTCGGGTGATGGCCTGTCGGATCCACCAAGTCGCATAGGTGCTGAACTTATATCCCCGCTGGTATTCAAATTTATCCACAGCCTTCATCAAACCAATATTTCCCTCTTGGATGAGATCCAAAAATTGAAGCCCTCGATTCGTGTATTTTTTAGCAATGGAGACGACCAGCCTCAGATTGGCCTTTACCAACTCGCACTTGGCCTCCCTGGCCTTTTTCTCTCCCTCCACAATGGCTTTCACTGCATCCCTGAGTTTTTGGGCGTTGAGCCCGCACTCCATTTCGACTCGGTTGATCTTCTTCTGAATAAGTTTAGCCGTTCGATCCAGAGTTTGAAGGGTGGCCTTGTCCAGTTTCCGAGTCTTTTGAATCGATGGTTCCTTAACCTTTTTGGCCTTCAACTTTTTTAAGAGTGCCCGGGCCTCTTTCAGACTGATTCCTGCCCTCTCCTCCATTTTCCGGATCTCATTTTCTCCCTTTTCAATTCGGGAAAGCATCTGCTTCATCTTCTGGACGATCCGATTAATCTGGCTATCTCTCAGATTCATCTGCCTGAAACATTCGAGGATCTCTTCCTGTTTCTTTTTCAATTGGGCCTGGAGCTTCGTCTTTGAAACTCCCTTTTTTTTCAAAAGACGCTGGATTCCTTCATCGTTTCGCCGAATCTTCTCAATCAACTCAAGGACCCTCTTCTTCTGAACCTCTTCCTCCTCACGGCTGGTCTCCTCCTCATCAATCTCATTGGTCACATCCTGGATCTCCACCTTTCCCGCCTTGAGAGCCTGACCTAAATTGATCACCTCTTTGACAGCCATCGGGCAATTCAATACCACACTTAAAACTTCCCTTTTGCCACTCTCGATTCTCTTCGCAATCTCCACCTCTCCCTCCCGAGTGAGAAGTGAGACGGAGCCCATTTCTCGGAGATACATCCGAACTGGATCGGTGGCTTTGATAAAGCCCTCCATCTCCAGTTCATCGCCTTCCTCTTCCTCTTTTTCCAGAAACCTCTCCTCGTCGACCTTCAACCCCTGAAGCTCATCCATCACGTCGATATCCATCTCGTCAAACATCATCAGCACATCGTCAATCTGGTCAGAGGAGACGATGTCATGAGGAGGAATCCCATTGTTCTCATCGAACGAAAGAAATCCCTTCTCGCCCTCCATGGAGATCAATTGTTCAACCTCTTTGATCTTCCCTTCTTTTCCCATGAAACATTTCCCTCGTCTCTTTAATTCTTTTAAGAAGGCTTCACCTTTCTCAAGAGTTTCTGATGTTCTACTAAGAGGGCCTCCAGGCCATCCCCCTCCTTCTTCTCGGCCTCTTTAATTCTCTTAAGAAGTTCGAGCCGATCCCTTTTGAACCTCTTCTCCCGAATCTTCTGGATGCAATCTCTTATTATTTTCTCCGTATGGCTTTCTTCAAAGACGTCGTCGTGAAAGATAATCTGACAGAACCTCTTTTGGATATCCTCTTCCAAGTATCCCACAGCCTCTTTGGGGTCAACCCTTCCCCTCCTCTGATAGAGTTGCACCAACCTCTCTGCGATCTTCTTAAGAACTTCGCTCTCAAACTCCATGATCACCCCTTCCCCTGAAATCAACGGGATAAATCTTGGGTGATAAATCATGAGACGAACCAACATCTCCTCTGACTTTGGAAAACCCCTTCCTTCAACCGACTGTTTCTTGATTTCCTCTTGGGCTTTAAGTCGTTCCTTGGGAGGGGAACGGAGCAGGTCGTGCAAAATTGCCTCTTTCACCTCCAGCCTTTCGGCCAGGGATCTCAGATAAAAATCCCTCCTAATGGGGTCTCGGATCTTGGCAATCAGTTGCACCCCTTCCTGAGCAATTTTGACTTTCCCCTCAATCGATTTGACGTCATAGTGGCTCATTAATTGATCGAAAAAGAAATCGATGAGGGGAATGGCCTCCCGAACCCTCTTTTCAAATCCTTCCACTCCCTCTCTTCTCAAGAAGGTATCAGGGTCTTCGCCCTTAGGGAGGAGGACCATTTTCCCAAAAACTTCCTCTTCCAGGAAGAGGGGAAGCGTTCGAAGGGTGGCTTGAATGCCGGCCTGATCCGAGTCAAACACGGTGATCAGATTTTTCGTATATCGATTGAGGATACGGATATGTTGAGTGGTCAGGGCGGTCCCTAATGTGGCCACGCTGTGCTTTAAACCGCATCGGTGGAGGGTTAACAGATCAAAATATCCCTCCACAATTATAACACAATCCTTCTCGGGAATATAACCCTTGGCCACCTGAAGACCGTAGAGGGTTTCCCCTTTATGATAGATGGCCGATTCAGGGGAGTTAAGATATTTAGGCTCACCTGTTTTAATGATTCTTCCTCCAAATCCAACTACCCGACGATGGAGATCGAATATGGGAAAGATGATTCTCCCCCGGAAGGCATCATACCAGCCCTCCCTCTTCTTGGGAAGGATTAGGCCTAACTCCCATGCCAACTCCAGAGAAACCTTTTTATCCTTGAGGTGTCCCACTAATCCGTCCCACCGCTCGAGGGAGTAGCCTAATCGGTGTTCCTCAATGATCTCTTTTCCTATCCCCCTCTGGATAAGATACCTTCGCGCCTCTTCCGCTTCTTTGGCCTGGGTGAGAAGTTGATAATAGTATTCGCAGGCGATCTGGTTAATTTGAAAAAGGAGGTTCCTTTTAGCCATCTCTTTTTTCTGACCAAGCGTCAGCTCTCGAGAAGGAAGGGAAACCCCATAACGCTTGGCCAGTTGTTCTACCGCCTGGGGGAAGGAATAATGCCCCACCTTCATCAAAAAGGCAAAGACATCCCCCCCCTCTCCACAACCGAAACAATGAAACATCTGTTTGGCCTCGTTGACCATAAAGGAGGGGGTCTTTTCAGAATGGAAAGGACATAGACCTTTATAATTTTTACCAGCCTTTTTGAGGGAGACATAATCGGAGACGACCTCAAGGATATTGGCTCGATCCCTGATTTCTGAAACCTTTTCTTCGGTAAGGAAACCCCTCATCCCTTTTCTTACCTCAGTTCAACGACCGTAATCCCCTGGCCTCCCCTCATTCCATCCCCGAGAGAAAAATTTTTAACCCCATGATGATTCTGCAAGAATTGACTAATCGCATTTTTCAATCTTCCCGAGCCTACTCCATGAATGATATGAACCTTCTCAAGGCCATGCAACAGGGCTTGATCAATGAATTTATCCACTTTTGGCAAGGCCTCCTCCACCCTCAGCCCGATCACCTTGATCACCGTGGGGATCTCCCTACTGTTCAAGTCCTCTTGAACCCAATTCCCTTTCACCTCTCCTTCATCCTGAGGGGTCGGAATAATGTCAGAAAACGAGGCCTTCACCTTTGCCTTTTCTGTCTGGACCTCCACCTGTTTTAAGGCCTCATCAACTTTTATTATCATCCCATCACAACGAAGGCTCTCAATTCTAACACGTTCTCCAACCTTTAAGCCAATCGTTTCCGTTCGCTTCTTTTGATTTTTGGGGGACGGAAGGAATCCTTCTTTGATCTTCTGGATTTCTTTGCGGTAGGACTGAAAACGGGTGTGGGATTTCTCTTCTTTGGTCCGTTGGAGCCACTGCTTTAACTCCTGCTCGATCCCCTGGATGGCCTGATTAACCCTCGCTTCGGCCCGAGAATAAATCTCTTCCCTTCTTTGTTTAATTCCTTCTAAGAGCTCTTTCAACCTCTTTCGCTCCAGAGTGGCCTCTTCTTTCAATTTGGAAAATTGTCGACGTTCCTTTTCCAATTCAAATCTTAGACGCTCCAGATTTTCAAGGGCTCGTTTTATCTCCTGGTTCCCTCCGTCTTGATGGCGCCGGGCCAGTTGAATGACCCTCTCTGAAATCCCAAGTTTTTCCGCAATTAAGAACGCATTGCTCCATCCCGATCTTCCATAGGAGAGGGTATATTTCGGTTCAAGGGTAACTTCGTCAAACTCCACAGCCACATTTTCTACATCCGGATGGAGATATCCATAGGCCTTGAGAAGGTCAAAATGAGTGGTCACAACGACGTAGGCCCCTTTTTGTCTGAATTGATCGAGAAAGCCCATGGCCAGGGCACATCCCTCAGAGGCATGGGTCCCCACCCCCAATTCATCTAAGAGGACGAGGGAGTGGGAATTCGATCTCTTTAAAATCTGATCCACATGAAGAAGGTGGCTGGAGAAGGTGGAGAGGTTTTCTTCAATATTCTGCTCATCGCCAATCAGGGCAAAGACATCTTGAAAAATGGAGACTTGGCTTCCTTCTGCAACAGGGATGGGCAGTCCCGATTGAGCCATCAAGGTAAGAAGTCCAAGAGTTTTTAGGGCTACAGTCTTCCCTCCTGCATTGGCTCCACTTAAGATCAAAACCTTCTTCCCATCTCCCATTTGAAGGTGAATCGGGACCACCCGGGCTTGATCCTGGAGGGCAAGGATGGGATTTCGTGCCTCTTTCATATCCACCCTCCCTTCCTCATTCAAGAAGGGACGAACGCCCTTTAGGAGGATGGAGAGCCTTGCCATGGAATAAAGAAGATCCAGTTCCCCTAAGAGTTCAACATCGGCCAGAAGATTTAACCTTTCCCTCCTCACCTTTTGAGACAGATCGGTCAGGATTCTGTATTCCTCCTCCCTCTCCTCTGCCACAAGGACATTGATTTCATTGTTGAGACCAATCAGTGAAAATGGTTCCAGGAAATAAGTCATACGGCTTTGAGAGTGATCATGGATGATCCCCTCCAGGCGGTGTTCCGCATCGGCTTTCATGGGAAGAACATATCTTCCATTTCTGAGGGTGATCAAAGGTTCCTGAAAGATAGGCTGAAGGTCTTCTCGATGGAGAAGATGCTCGAGCATCTTTTTTGCCTTCTCCCGAACCCCCCTAAGACGCTCCCGAACCTCTGAAAGGGCAGGGCTTGCTCGGTCCAGGATTTCACCCTTCTTATCGATGGCTTGAAGAATCTCTCTTTCAAGAATTTTTAATGAAGAGAGTCTGGAAATTTTCTCCTGGAGGTGAGGAATCCGGATGGCCTCCGCCTTTCTAAAGAATCGCCTAAGCCTTCTACATAATTCGATATGATCGAGGATGTCAAGGAACTCCTGAATGGTCAGCGAAGCCCCCTCCACCTCTAACCGATTTAGGATTCCCCCAATATCTTTTATCCCATAAAAGGGGGGCTCTCCCAAGGTTTCCAAGATGTCCTTAAATTCTAAAACCTCAGCCAATCGGGTTTGAATCGCTGGAAGCTCTGAAAGGGGTCTTAGGGTTTCACAACGCTTTCTGCCTAAAGAAGAAGTGGAAAGTTCTTTCAGGATATTAAGTAAATGAAAGTAATCTAAAACCTTGAAGGATTGGTCATCCATCTTGAGATAAAATGAGAAAAATACTGAAAGAGGGGATTAAGGGGAAAGTCTCTCCTTGACCAATTGATTGACCACTTTCCCATCCGCCCTCCCCCCTAATTTGGGCATGATGGATTTCATCACTTTCCCCATATCCTTTAGGGAGGTGGCCTGTGTCTCAGCAACGACCTCGTCAATAATGGCTAAAATTTCTTCCTTACTCAGAGGCTGAGGGAGAAAGGAATTTAAAATTTCTATCTCCCTTCTCTCCTTCTCCACCAGATCCGGTCGCCCGCCCGCCTTAAATTGCTCAATGGATTCCTCTCCTTTTCTCACCATGGCCTGGATCACTTTATAAATCCCCTCATCATCCAATTTTCCTCTTTGTTCGATCTCTTTATTTTGGATAGCAGACCTTAACATCCGTATCGTGGAAAGACGCGACTTATCGTTGGCCTTCATCGCCTCTTTCATCTCTTCCATCAATCTTTCTTCCAGTCCCATCCTTAACCTCTCTCCATCATTTTTCTCATTCTCTTCATGGCCCTCTTCTTGGCGGCGATCATCTTCTTCTTCCTCTTAATGCTGGGCTTCTCATAATGCTCCCTCTTCCTAATCTCGGATAATATCCCAGTCTTCTCGACCTGTTTTTTGAACCTTCTGAGGGCATTTTCAAAAGATTCATTCTCTTTGATCCTAATGCCAGGCATCCATTTTTCCCCTCCCTCCATCGTTTATTTTAAACAAAATATTATAAAATTTTGTATAATAAAGTCAAATGATCCGAAATTTTTTATAGGAGATCCAACTTAAGAGATGTCCAATCTACTTTCCCTTCCCCTCCTTCCGGTTTTACTCTCCTATACCATCGGGCTGTCTGCTGGCCTCTGGGTCCCCCCACTTCCAAGGCGAAGCCTTCTCTTTGCCTTACTATTTCTCCTTGGGATTTGGACCTGTTCGATGAGGATGAAAAAAAGGAAGTGGGGAGCCTGGATAGCCCTTCTCGTTTTCTTTCTTCTTGGACTCTACTCCATTCATCTCTATCTCCACCCGGTGCATGCCTCCTCCCACCTTTCCCATTTTATCGGGACCGAACCGATGGCAATGGAAGGAATCATTAAGCGGATCCCGGAGCGGTCTCAGGAGTGGACCCAATTGGTGATTCGTTCTGAAAAAATCATCTCCTCCAATCATCAAATTCCGGTTGAAGGGACTCTCCTTCTCTTTCTTAGGGGAGAAGCCAAAGGGGTTCGGGTTGGCGATCGTCTCCGATTCCAATGTAGGCTCCACCCTCCTCGCGGATTTTCCAACCCAGGAGGGTTTTCTTATAACCGCTATCTTGCCTTGAAAAGAATCCATGCCATTGGATTCTTATATGGAGAGAAAGGGTGGATAAAAATAGGAGAACGCTTTCAGCACCCCATCCTTCTTCAGATTGAAGCCTGGAGGGATCAGATCCGACATTTCCTTCGGAAGGAGGCAGATCCCCGCTTCTCAGGAATCTTTGAGGCCCTCGTCCTTGGGGAGCAGGGAAACATCTCAGAGGAGGTGAAGGAATATTTCACAGCGACAGGAGTGGCCCATCTCCTTGCGATTTCAGGGGACCATCTGGGGATCATCGCCCTCCTCTCCTTCTCTTTGATCTTCTGGATCTTAAAGCGTTCAGAATTTCTCCTCCTAACATTTTCTATAAAAAAATGGGCAGCCGGCCTCACCATTCCTATCATTCTCCTCTACGCCTTCATTGCAGGAGGAGGGATCTCCGTGGTTCGAGCCACGATCATGGTCATCGTCTTCTTTCTGTCCATCCTTTTGGGCCGAGAAAGAAACCTTCTTTATACCTTGATGTTGGCGGCCTTCCTCATCCTCCTCGTCTCCCCCCCTTCCCTTTTTGACATCTCTTTTCAACTCTCCTTTCTTTCGGTCTTTTCCATCCTCTATTTTGTCCCCAAAATCCTTGGTGAACTCGAGAAAAAGGAGACTTTCCTCCCATCCAAGACCTCTTGGAAGGATACTCTCTGGCACTATTTGAAGATCTCTCTGCTTGTCACCACGATCGCGACATTAGGCACTGCCCCCTTTGTGGTTCTCCATTTCAACCGGATCTCTCCCATAGGTCTGATCACCAATCTCTTGGCCATCCCCTGGGTAGGATTCCTCATCGTCCCTCTCTCCCTGATAGCCTCCTTCTTTTCTTTCTTCATTCCAGCCTTAGCCATCCTTCTGATAAATCTCAACCACTTCCTTACCCTTGGTCTTATCAAAATCCTCTCTTTCCTTGCTCCCTTACCTTTCGCCTCTCTCTATCTCCCTACTCCCTCCCCGTTAGAAATTTCTCTCTTCTACCTTCTCCTATTTTTAAGCGTCCACCTTCAAAGGAGAAGCCTCATCCGATATCTCTTTATTGGAATCCTGCTGGTCATCGCCCTGGATGTGGCCTATTGGAATCTAAGGGGAAATTTCCAGAACCACTTAAAGATGACCTTTATCGATGTGGGGCAGGGGGATTCGATCCTTATCGAATTTCCAAAAGGAAAGCGAATGTTGATTGATGGTGGGGGTCTTTATGGGGAACACTTCGATATCGGGAAGAAGGTGATTGCTCCCTTCTTATGGAAAAAGAAGATTCGAAGAATTGATTATCTGGTGCTCACCCACCCCGACCCTGACCACCTGAAGGGACTTCCCTTTATCGCCTCCCATTTTTCAATCGGTCAATTCTGGGAGAATGGCCTTCGAGTAGAATCTCCTTCTTATCAAGAGTTGGAAGAAATCCTTAAAAGGAAAAAGATAGAAAGACATATCCTTCATACCTCTATCCCTCCTTTAAACATCCAGGGAGTTCAACTCTCTATCCTCCATCCTCCGGCAGGAAAAGCCCAAGGCAGGGGGAAAAGGGATCCGAGGTTCATCAATAATCAATCCCTGGTATTTAAATTCCAATTTAAAAATATCCAGGTGTTATTGACCGGAGATATCGAGGAAGAGGCGGAGTATAGAATGTTAAGGGATGGGGTCTCCCTTAAGGCGGATATTCTAAAAATTCCCCATCATGGAAGTCTATCCTCCAGCACTCTCCCCTTCCTTCAGGAGGTAAAACCGACTTACGCAATTCTCAGTGTAGATCATCGAGGGAGGGACAAACTCCCCCATCCTGAAGTGTTGAAGCGGTATAAGAGGTTAGGGATAAAGATCTTCCGGACAGACCAACAGGGAGCCATTACTATCACTACCGATGGGGAAAAGATAAAGATTAAATCTTTTTTAAAGACCGAAGAATAATTGAGCCTCGGGAGTGCTTGAAATACCCACATCCTCAGGAGTCGCTTATTCTCTCTCCTTACATCTCGAGAGGGCAATCGATCGGATCTCCTCCGTACTCAAAAACTCCTTGATCTTACGGACCAGAGAAGGAGGCCAACCTCCACGACCCAGCACCCTTGAAAGCATCCAAGGGTTTAAATCCGAGACCTCCATCCACTTGCCTGCCTTCTTAATGATTTCATCCAAGGCCTTCCGATTCGGGTCTCCCTTTAAGGGATATTTCTCCTTGATCTCGATCTTAATCCTGGCCACATGATCGCTCCCATAAATGGCATCGATCTCTTCCCTTTCGGCATAAGCATAAAGGGCCTCTTCAATCTTGGCGATCTCTGCATCGAGTTCCTCATTTAACCGTCTTTTCCTCTCCTTCAATTCCACATAACGATTCACCAAGTGGACCCCCTCTTCCTGAAGGTACTCATTGAGCGGAAGGGTCTCCACCACCACTCGATGTTTCCTTTTTGGGCAGAGACCTTGATAATCACACCAGTCACAAAGAGGACCTTCTTTTGGACTAAAGGATCTGTCCGTCTCAATCCTTTGGATCAGGTCCAAAGTCTCTTGGCGGAGCCGATGAAGTTGTTCAGGGGTTCTCGAAGACCGGATTTCGGTATCGAAGGTTAGATAGTGCCAAACCAGTTGGATCTCTCGAATATCCTTCCACCTTCCCTCTACCCCCATTTGATAGAAAGCGAGTTGTCGATCCGACTCCACCTCCTCTTTGGATGGAAGTCTGTTCGAAGTCTTATAATCATGGATTTCGAGGATGCCATCATCCACCAGCGTCAGACGATCGATAAACCCCTTAATCCAGTAGCCTTTCTCCTCTTCGAGTGGAAAATAGATATTTTCTTCCAGCCCCAGGGTCTTTCCCTGGTCGAATGGATAATATCGTTTGAAATAATCGCTGATGCATCTCTCGCCCAGACGGCGATAGTCCTCTGCACGGTATTCCTTGCGGGTGATCTGAACCATCTCACTCCAATTCTTATCCCAACTTTGATGATAGAATGTAATAAGTTCTTCCAAGCTATTGAGTTTGGTTACTTTCAAATCCCGGTAAAGCTTCTCCAGGGTCTCATGGACTCTGGACCCCATGAAGGCTTCAATCCCTTCTGTTTCAACCTTGATTTTATCGATGTAGGCCAGCCGATATTGGTGGGGACAGGTTTCGTAGGTAGAAAGTTGGGAGTGCGAATACGTCGGCATCGTCCATCTCCTTTCTTACGTGTTCCGTGGAAGAACGAACCTTCTTTAAAATTTCTAACAAGAAAAAGAGGTTCTGTCAAAGTGGCTCATCTTCTTATGGAGGAGGTCGACTAAATTGACATCTCTTCCATATTTTGTTAATTTTTCTTGTCCCATCAATCAATGGAACCCAACGATGAGCTGGTTTAAAAGAGAAGAGGAAAAGGAAGGAAAAGAGAAGAGAGAGGGTCTGAAACTCACGGACGAACTTTGGGTAAAGTGTAACTCCTGTCAGGAGATTATCTACCGAAAGGTGATTGAAAGAAATTTTCAGGTCTGTCCGAAATGTAATTACCATTTTCAAATTCCTGCCAAAAAGAGAATCGAATGGGTGCTGGACCCTGGTACCTTCATCGAATATGATGCAGACCTTGTTTCTGCAGACCCTCTGGGGTTCAAAGATATCAAAAGGTATACCCACCGGATCAAAGAATCTCAGGAGGCCACCGGTCAGAAGGACGCCATTATCTGCGGGGAAGGAAAGGTAGAAGGTCAACCCGTGTTGGTGGGGGTTTTTGAGTTTAATTTTATGGGAGGGAGCTTGGGATCGGTGGTAGGGGAGAAGATTACCCGTCTGATCGAAAGGGCCATTGAGAGAAGGATTGGGGTGGTCATCTTCTGCGCCTCCGGAGGAGCAAGGATGCAAGAAGGAATTCTTTCGCTGATGCAAATGGCAAAGACCAGTGCCGCACTGGCCAAACTCCATGAAGCCAAAATCCCTTACATCTCGGTTTTGACCGACCCAACCACCGGTGGGGTTTCAGCCAGCATTGGAATGTTAGGGGATATCATTATCGCCGAACCTAAGGCGATGATTGGCTTTGCAGGACCAAGGGTGATCAAGGAGACCATTCGAGCTGAACTCCCTGAAGGATTTCAGCGAGCCGAATACCTCCTGGAGCACGGGATGATTGACCTCATTGTAGAGAGAAAAGACCTTCGCCGTACCTTGGCTTCCCTCTTAGAAATGTTAAGGGCAGAAAGCCCAAACGTTTAACCTAAACCCAATGGAAGAGACTTACCAACAATCGCTCGACTATCTCTATGGCCTTGAACGGTTCGGAATGATCTTTGGCCTCACTCAGGTCTCAAGGATTTTGGAGGCCATCGGAAATCCCCATCAAGAGATCCAGGCCATCCATATTGGGGGAACCAATGGGAAAGGGTCGACCGCAGCAATGATTGCATCTATCCTCCAGAAGGAAGGGTATCGAGTGGGGCTCTATATCTCTCCCCATTTGATCCGATTTACAGAACGAATTAAGGTGAATGGAAAAGAGATTGAAAAAGAGGAAGTGGCGAGATTGACCGAATGGATGAGGAAGAAAATTGAAGAGGCTGGCATCACCCCTCCTTTCACCTTCTTCGACTTCACTACCGCCATGGCCTTTTATTATTTTATAGAGAAGAGGGTGGACCTAAGCGTCGTGGAGGTAGGATTGGGAGGAAGGCTTGACTCCACCAATGTGATCGACCCTCTCCTCTCTATTATCACCAACATTTCCAAAGATCACGAAGAACAATTAGGCCGAAGCCTCCTGAGCATTGCCCGAGAGAAGGCAGGAATCATTAAAAAAGGGCGACCTTTGATCACCGCAGTCACTCAACCCCATGTTCTACGACTCTTTTCAACGATCTGCAAAGAAAAAAGGTCCCCACTCTTCAAGGTTGGAAAAGATTTCCGTCATGAACGGTGTGAGGATGGAAGTTTCAATTACGAAGGGATCCATCATAAACTATGGGGTCTCCATCTCAATCTTAAAGGGCCTCATCAGATCCTCAATGCCACCACGGCCTTGGGGGCCTTAGAAGTGCTGGAAGATCTCGGATATCCGATCTCCATTGAGGCAATGGTGGAGGGGTTGAAGGAGGTAGAGTGGCCGGGGAGGCTGGAGGTCGTCTGTCAATCCCCAAAAGTCATCCTCGATGGTGCGCATAACCCTGCAGGAGCCTCGGTCCTGAAAAATGCTCTCAGGGAGGAGTTTCAATATCAACACCTCATCCTCCTTATCGGAATGATGAAGGATAAGGATATGAAATCGGTCCTTCATCAATTAGTCCCCCTCGCGGACCATGTCATTCTTTCCCGACCTCATTCGGAAAGGGCGGCCTCCCCCCAACTGCTCAAACAGGTATTGGGACGAAATGGGAATAAAGTGGAAGTCATTGAGGACCTTCATAAGGCCATTGCCAGAGGTCTCTCTCTCACAGGTGGGCAAGACCTCTTCTGTATCACGGGGTCGCTCTATACCGTGGGAGAGGCCAAGGCCTATTTCAACCCAAAGGGGGAATCATGAGACCTCACCGGGTCCCCCTGGCCCTTCTATTTGCGCTTCTCCTCTTTCTCCCTTCCCCGGCTCTCTCTGCCAAGATGGGGGAGTTAAAAATCCCAACGGAGATCTCCAAGGAGGAAGGGCCGGTGGAGATTGAGGCTGATCAACTCCTCTATGATCAGAATGAAAAAACTTACCAAGCCCATGGGGCGGTCGAAGTGACAAGGGGAGACATCACTCTAAAAGCAGACCATGCCCAAATGAACAGGATCACAAAAGAGGTGAAGGCCTGGGGAAATGTGGTCCTGAGGGAGGGGGAGGATGTGATTGAATGCGAACGTCTGGAGGTCAACCTTGAAACCCGTTTAGGGAAAATCTATAAAGCCCGACTCTTTTTGAAGGAACAGAATTTTCATATCGAAGGTCGTGAGGCAGAAAAGTTGGGGGAGAACCATTACCGAATCAAAGAAGGGTCCTTGACCACCTGTGATGAGAAGAAACCGCCTTGGAAATTTACGGTCAGGGAATTAGAGGTGAAGGAAATGATTGTAGGGGGATGGGGGATTGCTAAAGGACCGGTCTTCTATATCAAGAATATCCCGGTTCTTTACTTTCCTTATGGAATTTTTCCGGTGAGAACAGAGAGGCAATCCGGTTTCCTCATCCCTCGGTTCGGATATTCGAAGAAATATGGTCCTGAAATTAAGAACGGCTTTTATTGGGCGATGGCAAAGAATATGGATACCACGCTCACCGTGGACTGGCTGGGAGAAAGGGGAGTTAAAGGAGGTCTGGAATACCGATATGCTCTCACCCAAGAGACAAAGGGCCAGGTCAATCTCTATTACATTGATGATCGATCGATTAAAAAAGACCGATATGCCATCTTTGCCCAACATCAGCAGAAACTCCCTTACGACTTCTATCTGAAATGGAATATCAATCATGTAAGCGACATCCATTATGGGCGCGATTTTGATGAGGATCTCCCTGAGGAGGCAAAGATTGATTCCAGAAGCAGAAGGCAGTTACGGTCAAACCTCTTTGGAGGGAAGAACTGGGACCAATTCAGTTTCTTGATCGATTATGCCCTCTACAGGGATTTGATGAAGGTCAGTAATGACGAGACCGTTCAGAAGCTTCCCCAGATCAGTTTCTTTGCTCATCCCCAGCCCCTCTTTCATACTCCCCTCTTTTACGAAATCACCTCTTCTTATACAAATTTCTGGCGAGAGAAAGGGGTGGAGGCCCAACGAGGAGACCTCTTCCCAAAAATTTCCTATCCGCTAAGGCTCTTCAATGTATTAAAGTTGGAATCGACATTGGGCCTGAGAGAAACCCTCTACCGAATCTACGATGATCCATGGAATCGATTAAAAGGATGGGAATCCAGGGAAACTCTTGAGGCCGGAGTGGAAATGTCGGCGGAGTTTTATAAAATCTATGGGGGCCATACCTTCTCAAAGGTCTCCAGCCTTTTTCAGGTATCCAGGTGGATGCATACGATTGAACCCATGATAAAATACGCCTATAGCCCCCGGCTCCACCAAAGTGATCTCCCCCTCTTTGATGAGGTGGATCGAATGCCCTATACGAATCAGATCACCTATGGGATCACCCAACGTCTAATTGGAAAGCCCATCAAGGAAGGAGTCTCTTCCGGTCCTTATGAATATGCGAAATTGAAGGTGTTTCAGAGTTTTAGCTTTGGGGATCCAATCCAGAGAGAGTCCAATGGGAAGGGAAGACATTTTTCAAATATCCAGGGGGAGATGTGGCTCAATTTTAGTCCTTATCTCTCGGCCAAGACGGACGCAGAATTTAATCCTTATCATGGTAGGTTTGATCGATTAAATGGAGTAATCACAGTAAAGGACCGAAGGGATGACATGATTCAGGTGGAATATCGTTCCACCAAAATCCCTAACCTCGAAAGGGTGAAGGCGGTCAACCTCCACGCCCGAGTGAAAACCATTCCCCCTCTATATCTTTTTGGATCTTTTCGTTATAATCTCTTGGAGGGAATGAGAATAGAGTCGATCTATGGGGCAGAATATCAGGCTCAATGCTGGACCCTTGCATTAACGATTGAAGATAAGAACCGATCTCCGGACCATACCCAGAAGAGGGATCTGAAATTCCAACTCTATCTCAACCTATTTAACCTGGGTTCAATTGGGCACAAACCCTATCTCATGAAGTTATAGACTACCATTAGGAGGGAAAAAAATGAAGGGAGTGATCTTAGCAGGAGGCCTAGGAACTCGGCTCTACCCACTGACCAAAGTGACGAATAAACACCTTCTCCCTGTCTATGACAAACCCATGATCTATTACCCCATTCAAACCCTGATCAATGCAGGCATTGACGATATCCTCATTGTGACAGGGGGAAACAACGCGGGCGATTTTTTGAGGCTGTTGGGGAACGGAAAAGAGTTTGGGCTCAAGCATATAAACTATACCTATCAGGAAGGGGAAGGGGGAATCGCCCAGGCCCTTGATTTAGCCGAATTCTTTGCCGCAGGGGAAAAGATATGTGTCGTCTTAGGAGATAACATCATTGAAAAGAATATTCGCAGGGCGGCGGAGTCCTTTGAGAAACAGAAGGAGGGGGCAAAGATCCTTCTTAAAGAAGTTCCGGACCCCCACCGATTTGGTGTTCCTGAGTTGAAAGGGGATCGCATTATCCGGATTGAAGAGAAACCCAAACAGCCCAAATCGAAGTATGCAGTGATTGGGATCTATTTCTATGATCCCGATGTCTTCGGGATCATCAAAACCCTCAAACCCTCTCACCGGGGGGAATTGGAGATTACGGACGTCAATAACCGATACATTGAAAAAGGACTGATGACCTATGAGATCCTGGAAGGGTGGTGGACGGATGCAGGAACCTTTGACTCCCTGCTTCGGGCAAACCAATTGGTGGCCCAGACCGGCGCAAATAATCTTTCCTAACCAAATTCCAAAGACCCTATCCAAAAATAGGCAATCGAGATTTAGGAATTGAATATGATGGGGGCCAAGAATTTGGTGATTGGAATTTTAAGAGGGCTTATTCAAACCAAGAGCCTAAGAAAAGGTAAAGGGGGTAAAGATGATACATGGAGTAAGGACGAAGCCCTTAAGGGTGATTCCAGATGAACGGGGAAGGGTGATGGAAATCCTCCGGGCGGATGACGATCTCTTTTTAAAGTTTGGCCAGGTATATATCACCACGACCTATCCCCAGGTGGTAAAGGCCTGGCACTATCACAAAATTCAAACGGATCATATTGCGGCCATCTCGGGGATGATCAAACTGGTTCTCTATGATCCCAGAGAGAATTCTCCAACCCAAGGGGAGATCAATGAATTTTTCATTGGGGTCCACCATCCCATGCTGGTTCAAGTCCCCAATGGAATCTATCATGGATGGAAATGTATCAGCGAGGAAGAGGCGATCATCCTTAACATTCCCACAGAGGTTTATGCTTATGATTCGCCAGATGAATACCGTCTCCCTCCCCATGGGAAGGACATTCCTTACGATTGGTCGAGGAAAGATGGATAAAAAAAACTCTCAACCATAGAGATGGGTTGATCCCACGAGTGAGTCAACCCTTTGGAAGGGTGAAGGACAATGAGGATTTTAGTAACCGGGGGTTGTGGATTCATCGGGAGTAACTTTATCCGATATTGTTTAAAGACCTATCCAAACTACTCCCTCATCAATGTCGATAAACTGACCTATGCTGGAAATCCGGAGAACCTTTCAGACATCTCCGATTCACCTCGCTACCATTTCATCCGGGGGGATATTGCCGATCCCGTCCAAATGGAGGAGGTGATTGGAAAGGGAATTGATGCCATTGTCAATTTTGCAGCGGAGTCTCACGTGGATCGATCGATCGAGGATCCCAGCGCCTTTATCAAGACCAATGTCTTTGGGACCTTTGTTCTCCTGGAGGCCATCCGAAAGGTCTTCCCCCAGCAGAGGATTCGTTTTCTTCATATCTCTACTGACGAGGTCTATGGTTCTTTGGGCGAAACCGGAGCCTTTACCGAAGAGACTCCTCCTGCTCCCAATAGCCCCTACTCCGCAAGTAAGACCGCCGCAGACATGCTCGTCAGGTCTTACTATAAAACCTATGGACTCCCCGTGCTGATCACCCGATGTTCTAATAACTACGGCCCTTATCAATTCCCTGAGAAGTTGATTCCTCTCATGATCTCCAATGCGATCGAGGACAGGGAACTCCCCATCTATGGGGATGGAATGCACGTTCGGGACTGGATCTATGTGGAGGATCACTGTCGGGCCTTGGATGTGGTGCTTCACCATGGGAGAGAAGGAGAGATCTATAACATCGGTGGACAAAGTGAGAGGCCAAATCTCGTGGTCGCCCAGACCATTCTGGATCGGTTGGGAAAACCTCACTCCTTGATTCGACATGTCGCAGACCGACCAGGGCACGATCGCCGGTATGCCATCGACTTCTCAAAGATCAGGAGAGAGCTCGGCTGGAACCCCACCCTCTCTTTCGAAGAGGGAATCCGGTTGACGATCGAATGGTATCAAGCACATCAGGATTGGTGGAGAAAGATCAAGACAGGAGAATATCTTGCCTATTATGACCGAATGTACAAAAATCGATAAAGGGAAGAGGGAATCTCCTCTATTTTAAATGGAGAGAGATGAAACGATTTTTAGTCATTGGGGCAAGGGGAATGTTGGGAAGGGAATTGGTCGAGGTCCTTCATTCTTCATTTCAGGCCGACCCATCCCCTGATCATGAAATCTGGGCCTGGGATCTCGGAGATATCGATATCCGGGAGGAAAGCGAGACGGTCTCAAAAATAGAGAGCCTTCGGCCGGAAGTCGTGATTAATGTGGCGGCCTATACGGATGTGGATGGATGTGAAACGAATGAAGAGCAGGCTTTTGCCATCAATGCAGAGGGAATGAGACATGTGGCCCTGGGATCGGTGAGGTGCAGGGCCAAGGTGGTCTATCTCAGCACCGATTATGTGTTTGATGGTAAAAAAAGAGAGCCCTACACGGAGAATGACCCTCCCAACCCCCTCAATGTCTACGGCCGTTCTAAATTGAAGGGAGAACAGTATCTCCAGGAGCAGGTGGAAGATTTTTTGATCGTTCGGACTCAATGGCTCTTCGGAAGATACGGGAAAAATTTTGTCACCTCCATTCTCCAACAGGCAAGGGAAAAGAGAGTTCTCTCGATTGTGAACGATCAAATCGGTTCGCCGACTTACACGGTTGACCTGGCAAAGGCTATCTTACTCCTTATCCAATCGAAGGCTCGCGGAATCTTTCACGTGGCCAACAGTGACCACTGCAGTTGGTATACCTTCGGACATACCATCTTAAAACTCTCAGGAATGACTGGGGTCAGGGTCATCCCGATCTCTTCCAAAGAACTGAACCGGCCCGCTATCCGACCTTCCTATTCGGTGCTGAGCACTCAGAAATTGAAAAGGGAGACTGGAATGTCCTTGCGGTCCTGGTCTGAAGCCTTGAAGGAATATCTCCATCTCATTCGTTGAGAGGAACTCTTGAGCCCACTTTTTCAACTTGCTTTTTTTATCTCCGCATTATAAATTTTTATCAAATTTGGTTCTAAAGAACGGAGGTCAGATGAATATCTGTGTGATCGGAACGGGTTATGTCGGATTGGTCACCGGAGCCTGTCTCTCAGAGTTCGGGATGAATTTGATCTGTGTAGATAGTGACCAGGAGAAGATCGATCTCCTTCGTCAGGGAAAAATTCCCATCTATGAACCCGGCTTAGAAGACCTGGTTCAAAAAAACCTGAGGGAGGGGAGGCTCAGATTCTCGACGAACATCCAAGAGGGGGTGACCTCCAGTCTGGTGATCTTTATTGCGGTGGGAACCCCTTCTAATGATGATGGATCCGCAGACCTTCGAGCGGTTGAGGATGTGGCCAAGGAGATTGCCCGCTCAATGGACGGGTATAAGGTAATCGTCGTCAAATCCACCGTTCCGGTTGGGACCTGCCGTCGATTGAAAGAATTAATCAGGGAACATCAGCCAAGGCCCATCGCCTTTGATATTGTTTCTAATCCAGAATTTCAGAGAGAAGGCTCTGCGGTTGAAGATTTTATGAGACCCGATCGGGTCACCATTGGAGCAGAAAGCGAACAGGCCTTTGCCATCATGAAGGAAATTTACAGTGCCCTCTACCTGATCGAAACCCCTTTTGTCTTGACCAACCTTGAAACCGCTGAAATGATTAAATATGCTGCCAATGCCTTTCTGGCCACAAAGGTCAGCTTCATTAACGAGATTGCAAACCTCTGTGAATTGATGGGGGCTGATGTTCACCATGTCGCCCGGGCGATGGGGTTGGATGGAAGGATTGGAAGAAAATTCCTTCACCCAGGTCCAGGATACGGAGGATCCTGTTTCCCCAAGGATACGAGGGCGCTTTCGAAGATGGCTCATGAGCGGGGGTACTCCTTTAAAATCCTAAACTCCGTGATTCAGGTCAATGAGGAGCAGAGGTTGAGGATGGTCGAAAAGATTAAACAAAAGGTGGGAGACCTCCGGGGAAAGACCATCGGGATATTGGGCATCTCCTTTAAGCCCAATACCAACGACATCCGAGAGTCTTCCTCCATCGCCATCATCGGCCATCTCTTAAACCAAGGGGCCAAGGTGAAGGCCTTTGACCCGGCCGCCATGGAAGAGGCAAAAACGGTTTTCCCCACCATTGAATACGCAAACGATGCCTATGAAGTCGCGGAAGGGTCTGACGCTCTGGTGCTGGTGACCGAATGGAATCAATTTCGGAGATTGGATCTTGCTCGAATCAAAGCCCTGCTTAAACGTCCTGTCTTCATCGACCTAAGAAATGTTTACGATCCAGCGCAGATGAAGCGGTTAGGATTTGACTATTGCGGAGTGGGGAGGTAGGAAACCATTTTGACCACAGAGAGAAAGGATTGGATTTTTGTCTCAGATGCCCATTTTAACGAAAACGAGGCAAAGCAGATGGAGAACTTCATTCGGTTTCTGAAGGGAGAGAAGCATCGGATGGCAAAACTCATCCTCTTGGGTGACCTCTTTGAATTCTTCTTTGGCTTTAAGAACCTCTTCTCCAGAGAAAAACCCTCTCCGCTCTCCTTTTATCTCCCTGTCTTAGAAACGCTTAGGGATTTCTATGAACAGGGGATTGAGATTGAATATTTTGAAGGGAATCACGACTTCTTCCTCTCCTCTTTTTTCAGAGAACAATTTGACATGGAGATCCCTGTCTACCCGGATGGGTGTGAGCAGAGGATTGGGGCAAAGAGGGCCTATGTCGCCCATGGGGATCTCTCTAATCCAAGGCAGTGGAGGTATCGTCTCTTTCGAAGACTTCTAAAGAACCGATGGACCTATGGTCTCATCCATTGGATGGGACCGACCCTTTCTCTCAGGGTAGCCCAAAAAATGAGCCAATCCAGTTATCAGAAGTCTCACCAATTTTCTTCCACCCCACCTCCTGCCTTCAGGGAGTTCGCCTATCAAAAATTTTTAGAAGGTTTTGAACTGGTCATCCTTGGGCATTCCCACTTCCCCGAGAAGGTTGAGGAATGGGTTCAGGGCCGACCCTGTCTCTATTTCAATGTTGGGGATTGGAGGACTCACCAATCCTTTCTGCGGTTCACCCCACCGGATCAGTTTGAATTAGAGAAATGGGAAGAGAGGGCAGTGGGGCAATAGGGGACGAAAATGAGGGAACTTTAAGGATGGGACATCGAGCAGTTTTTCTTGATCGAGATGGGACGATTAATGAAGAGGTAGGATACGTCAACCATCTTGACCGATTGAAACTCCTGCCTCGGGTAGGAGAGGCGATTCGCTTATTGAATCAACATCAAATCAAGGCCGTGGTCATCACCAATCAATCAGGGGTGGCCAAAGGCTATTTCCCAGAATCATTGATCCATCAGGTTCATCAGAAGATTCAGGCTCTTTTGAAGGCAGAGGGGGCCTATCTCGATGGAATCTATTACTGTCCTCACCATCCCGAAGCAGGGTCCCCTCCTTATCGACAAAGGTGCCGATGCCGAAAACCAGCACCTGGACTGGTGGAGGAGGCGGTAAGAGACTTGAACATTGACTGCTCGATTAGTTATATGGTTGGAGACCGTGGAGTGGATATCGAATTTGGCCACCTGATTGGCACTAAAACGATTCTGGTCTTCACTGGATATGGAAAAGGAGAGTGGGAATTTTTTAGAGACCAGTGGAAAGTAAAGCCCGATTATGTGGCCGAAGATCTCTTGGGAGCGGTCCATTGGATCCTCCTTCAAGAGTCAAAATACTAAAAAAAGGAGAAGGAAGATGCCTCTCAGTAAAGAACTCTTGGACATCCTGGCCTGTCCAAAATGTAAGGGAGATATCTTTTTAAATCAAAAAGAAGATGGCTTGATCTGTAAGGCCTGCGGGCTCCTCTACCCCATCAAGGATGATATTCCTGTGATGTTGATTGACGAGGCCCTTCCTTATCAAGGCGAGGAGGGATAAGGACGATTTCTCTCAGGGTTAAATAGGGGGCTCTCAGATCTTTGGGAAAAGACTCCAAAGAGATCATCCAAGGGGGATGGGATTGAGAAGGCCCTTCGGGGTTCCTCAAAGAAGATTTTTCATCTAAACTGTGATAGAATGAAAAAAAGGAGATCCTTTGAAAAAACTCCCTCAGAAGAGTGAACCTCCGTCTCCCCCAAAGACCAAGGAGGAAAGGCACACCTACCTTCGGGTCGGGGACAAAGTTTATCACAAACGATTCAAATCTTGGGGAGGTGGAGTGGTGATTGAAACCCGTTCCTCAGAACAACCCGGAGGAATGTGTTATGTTCGAATCCTCTTCCAGGATGGAAAACAGAGGACCTTCGATAATAATTTTGAAAGTGCCTGTTGCTGTTACTATACAGGCATTACGCTTCTTGACCGCATCGAGTTATAAAGGCTTCCTCCCGGAGTTAACGATTTTCACTCTTCCCCTTGACTCAAAATCTTTTCAGAAACCACTCCCATGCTCCTCTTCATGACAGTATAGGCATAGGTTTTCCCAATTCGACCCATCCGGCGGATTGTTCAAATGATTTCCATCCTTGTGGTGGACGGTCAGAAGATGCCTGGTCTTGGAATCAAACTCCCTTCCACATCTCGCACAGATGAGGCCATGGATCTGGAGGGAACGCTCCCGATAATCACTCCATCTGGGTTTATCCTTCTTAATTTCCTTGAGAATCTCCTCCACAGACTTCTGAGGCATCCCCTTCTTAGGTCTTCGAATAATTCGATAAGGTCTGTTCTTCATCTAAAGGTACCTTTTAATAAATATTATACCACCTCTATTTCTTTAAAGACAAGGACAATCGGTTTCACCAATGAACTCCTCAGTTACGGATTCAAATAATGACAATCGACTTTCATCCCCCGCTTAACCCCCTCACACCTCCCCTTCATTTAAGGGAAGGCTGGCTGGGAGGTTAAGAGGAATTACTAAAAATTGCTTGTTTAGGTCATCAAATTCTGCTATCTTTTGAAAACAGATAGCCCTTGAAAAGGAGGTGGGGGTCATGATCACTATTCCGGCCCATAAGGTCAGACAGTTTGGAGTCGAATTTTACCAAACCTCTTTTACCTCAAACGACATTCAAAAACTTGTGAAATTTGAGGTGTTGGATTACCCAATCATTGAGGAAGGGATGAAAAAGAAAAAAGTTTCTAAAACCAGTCCCATCAACTGGGAGTTGCTTGAAAAAAGGATCGGGAGGAGTGAGGCAGCGTTTCAAAGGCCCATGATTCGAAAAAAGATTCGAGAACTCGTCCAGTATTATTCTGATTGTCAGGAGGCACAAAATCTTCCTGCCATCCCGGGAGCGGTTATTATGATCACGGAAAAGCGACTCAAGTTCTCACCCATAGGGAAAAATCCCAATATCGGCATGCTTCAGATTCCCGAGGAAGCGGGGATTCTTCGATGTCTTGATGGTCAACACCGACTCCTGGCTTTGGGTGCAAATCCGGATAAGACGATGGAGATCGATGTCCCTGCCGTCCTTTTCGATTCCTTGGACCCTAGGCAGACGGTTGAGCTCTTTGTGACCATCAATGCCAAACATACCCGGCTCAATCCCTCCCATCTCATCTCGCTCGCTGGTCGAAGACTCTATGCAGATCGGTATCAGGCCTTAGCCCATGACATCATCCGCCAACTCAATGAAGAGGAGGATTCTCCATTGCGAGGGGAGATAAAGATATTAGGCGTTGGGAAAGGGAGGGTCTCCCAGGCCTCTCTGGCTGATGAGATGGTCGATCTCTTTAGCACCATTGAAAAGGTAGGAGGAACGGAGCGGTTCAAAGAGTTTGAAGAGAATGCGAAAAGGTTCTTCAGAAACTATTTTAAAGCCATTGTGGCCATCTTCCCCAAGGCTTGGGGAGGCCGGAAATATAGTATTAAGACAGGGGCAGCCCTCAGGGCCTTCATCCGAGTTAGCCCGGATGTCATGGCTCGATCCAGGGAATTAAGAAAAGACGCCTTTGACTATTTCGGGATAAGGGAGGCAATTAAGAACTGGGGAGATCGGATTGGGGATGAACGATTTGAGACCGAGGGAGAATGGAAAAAGAAACTCGCTGGAGGGACCCGAGGAACGGTGGATCTTCTCTCTCGTGAACTCAGAGAGGCAATGAAAGGAAGTTAAAAGATAGGGGGAATGGATTTTCTCCTTGTGAGGAAAAGAGATGAAACGATACGTGGTCATAGGAGATGGAGTGGCAGGTGCAAGAGCGGCCGTGAAGATCCGGGAGATGGATCCTAAGGGGGAAATCAGGATCTTTACCGATGAAGCCTACCCTTTCTATTACAGGGTTCGATTTCCTGAGTTTGTCGCAGGCGAAGTAACCTCTGATGGAATTACCATTCATACCGAGGCCTTTTACAGGAATAAGGAGATCCTACTCCACCTTGAGGAAAGAATTATAGAGGTTGACCCTGATCAAGGAGAGATCAAGAGCCAACAAGGGAAAAACTATCCTTATGATCTATTGCTGATGGCCACGGGGGGGATAGCCTTTATCCCTCCGCTCAAAGGCGTAGATAAAAAAGGGGTCTTTACCCTTCGAACGATGAAAGATGCAATCGAGATGAAGGAGTTCTCCCAGGGGGTGAAACAAGCCATTCTCATAGGGGGAGGCTTAGTGGGATTAGAAACAGGGGGGGCCCTATTGAGGCGAGGCTTAAAGGTGGCTGTCATTGAACATCATCCGAGAATCCTTCCAAAGCAGATGGATCCTCAAGGGGCAACCTTTCTTCAAGAGAAGATGGAGAGGATGGGCTTCTCTTTCCTCCTTAACGCTACCACCGAAGAGATCCTTGGCAAAGAGAAGGTAGAAGGGGTTCGACTAAAAGATGGAAGAACCATCGAAGGGGAGATGGTGATCATCTCGGCAGGAGTCAGACCCAATGTTCAGCTGGCCAAGGCCATGGGGTTGGAGATCAACAATGGAATCATCGTCAATGATCGACTGGAGACGAATCTCAGAGGGGTCTATGGAGCAGGAGATTGTTCTGAACATCGGGGCCGAGTCTATGGGATCTGGCCTGCAGCCCAGAGACAAGGAGAGATAGCAGGAATGAATATGGCAGGAAGGGACGTTCTCTATGAAGGAACGGTCGTTTCAAATAAGTTAAAAGTCGTGGGCATCGACCTCACCTCTGCAGGCGAGATTGATCCAGAAGGAAAGTTGGAATGTGTGGTAAGAAGTGATCGAGAAAATTGTAACTATTGCAAGGTGACGTTTAAAGAAGACCGAATTGTAGGTTGTATCTTCCTTGGAGAGACAAAGGGAGTCTCAGAAATCCTCCATGCGATTGAGAATAAGATAGATATAAAAGACTTCAAAGAGGAGATTCTTAAAGAGGGGTTCGATTTTAAGAGGCTGAAATGAATCGGTCAAGGGATTTAAAAAAGGGAACAAAAAATCCACCCTGAAGGTGGATTTTTTTATGAATGGGTAAAGCGAGGAGGAAAGAGTTTTTTTCTTTTATTGGAAGAAACTATAACATCCGTACATTAAAAGAAGATTAAAAAAAGATTAGAATTTTCTAATTTTTTAACTTTCCAAACCAGGCTCAGGGAAAGGAAAAAAAAGAAGATTTTAGGGTGAGAGCCCTGAGAGAAATTTAACTCTCCTGGGATGAAACGATTTCTTTCAGGGCTTCCTGATAGAGCTCAAAGGTTTTTGAATCGAAGAGGACAAAGCGGACGAGTTTGATCTCTGGATGCTCCTTTAAATAATGGAGGACCGTCTTCAACGCAATCCGAGAGGCTTCCTCCACGGGGTACCCATAGACCCCTGTGCTGATCGAAGGAAAGGCGATGGAGGAAATTTTATGCTGAGTGCAGAGTTGGAGGCTGGTGCGATAAGCGCTCGAAAGGAGCTCAGCGTCTTTGGCCGATCCAGAATAGATAGGACCCACTGCATGGACCACATACTTTGCCTTTAGGTTTCCACCCCCTGTAATTACGGCAGATCCTGTAGGACACCCTTTGTATTTTGCCCTGAGTTCAGCCATGATGGCCGGGCCACCAGCTCGATGAATCGCACCATCGACACCCCCTCCTCCTGCCAGTCTGGAATTGGCTGCATTGCCAATCGCCTCGGTATCCTGTTGGGTGATATCGCCTTGAACCACCTCTAAGATAGATTGATGGACGGTTACCCTCATGACCTCCTCCCTTGGGGTTTCTCTTTTTTCCCTAATCAAGGGAAATAAGAGGTGCCCGATTGCGCCTACAGTGTTTCATAAAAAGATTTTTTGAGATACTTAAAGGATTCAACAAATTTATCAAACACCTCAAAGGCCGAGGGCTCATAAACACCATCCATAGGTCTCCATTGGGTAATATAAAAGGCTACAATCCTTTCCCCTCGTTTCGTAAAAATCACCTTGGCCTTTGCCTTCTCCTTCTTTACTGGGTCCTTCCCTTCTACGGTGACGGATAGCCCTTCTCGGCCAAGAACCTGAACCTTCTTCCTCTCCAAGACTTCAAACTTTAATATCGCATTCCAGAGAAATCTCTTGAAAAATTCTCTCTCCCTCCCTTCAAAGGTGGTGGAGCATCCAAAAGGCTCTTCATCATAGGCAAAAACCGATTGAGATGGGAAAGGTCCTGGATCTCTTCTTATAAACCCAAACGCAAACTCCCCTTCTCCCTCACCCTCTGGCCAAAAGATATTCCAACCAAGAGGCGGTAACATGAACTCATATTCTCCCCCATAGATAACCGTTCCTCTGGAAGTGACCTCATAAGGTTTTTTAGTCGTTTGCGTGTAGGCGCATCCGTGAAGCAAAAACAAAAGGGTGAGGAAAGAACCAAGAGTAAACATCTTCTTTCTTTTCATGGTCTCCCTCCTTCCTGGTTCAACTTTTTAAGAAAGAGAAGGATTTCTTTATAGCGGGGCGATCCATCCTGGACGTACCGGATTATACCCTTCTTATCAATGATCACGGTTCTCCTTGAGAAGACAGGATATCCTTTGATCTCTTGGGAGGGTTCGACCCCGAATGAAGCCCCAAGGAAACCTGTCACATTGGAAAGAAGGGGAAAGGTTAAATCCAGACTCTTTGCCCAAGGCTTAAGGGTATTGATATCATCGACACTGACGCCCAGGACCCGGGCGTTGAAGCGGTCATAGAGGGAGAGATTCCTCTGATGACCCTCCATCTCGCCTGTTCAGATAGGAGTAAAGGCCGCTGGAAAGAAGGTGATGATGAGATGATATTTCCCATAATACTCCTCTGCATAATGAATCACCCGATCCTCAGTAGAGGGAAGGGTGAAATTGGGTGTCTCTTTTCCAATCCACTCCACCTTCCTCTTTGCCTCTGCATGAAAAGAAAGAAGGAGGAGGAAAGAAAGGATCAACCCTAAAAGGTAAAGATTTCTTTTTCCTCCCATGAAGTCCTCCTTTTAACTGATTTATAAAAAGGATAATTGATTTTTCGAGGATTTGCAATTGGATCGTTTTAAAATCGCTTGCCAAAAAAGAGGGAACATGTTAATTTTTTTTAAAGGGATAAAATATGATTGCCTACGACCTTCTCTGTTCGAATGGGCATCTTTTTGAGTGTTGGTTTAAGGATAGCGCCTCTTTCGAGGAGCAAAAAACCGCAGGGATCATCCATTGCCCCATCTGTAACGATACCGATGTGGATAAGGTCTTCTCCCCCTTTGCCATCAAGAAGGGGGAGGGAAGAAGGAGGGAGAGAGGGGAAGAGAAGGAGAAAGAAGAGATTCCTCTCCAAAAGGCCTTTCGGATGATCAATGAATATCTGGATAAGTATTTTGAGGATGTGGGTAGAAATTTTGCCAAGGAGGCGCTTAAAATCCATTGGGGGGAGGCCGAGAAGAGGAACATCAAAGGGATGGCTACGCCTCAAGAGGAGGCCCTTTTAAAAGAAGAGGGGGTTCCTTTTATCAAGGTCCCAATTGTAAAAAGGCTCGATAATTGAGGAAGAGTTTCGACCCTCAGGGGGGAGACCATAAAATTTTTCTAAATGATGCTTAGGGCTGTAAGGAGAATTGAATCTCTTGGAATTTACCTTCCCTAAAAATTAAGATTTTTATTGAACTGCTCCCCTTTGTTTCATCGATCGCTTCTTCAAACTGCTGAAGGCTTCCTACCTCTTTTAAATTGATCTTTGAAATAATATCCCCGGCCCTGATCCCAGCGAGTTCGGAGGGGCTCCCTCCCGCCACCTCCGAGACTAAAACTCCCTTCTGCCCTTTAAAGTGGAAATGAGAGGCCAAAGAGGGGGTGAGTTCCTGAACCCGAATCCCATAACGTTCAGTATGGAGAGGGGATTGGGTCAACGCAACTCCTTTCTGTTCGAGGATTTTCGCTGAGACATAAATGGGACACTTCGATTTTAATGCCAGGATAATGGCATCACTCGGCCGGGCATCGACCTCTATCAAATTTTTATTGGAGATCAGGGAAAGAGTAGCATAATACGTATTATCCTTCAGGTCGACCACTTTCACCTCCTTCAGTTTAACCTGGACTTGACCAAGAATCGAATGAAGGAGGTCATGCGTCATGGGTCGAGTTGAGGTGAGGTGCTTAAGTTCCCTGTCGATCGCATTGGCTTCAGGGAACCCAATCCATATTGGAAATAACCTTTTCCCCTCTTTATCGGACAGGATGACCACAGGACTCTGTCCAATCCAATCCAATCTGACCCCCTTTACTTCCATCTCAATAAAACCAGGAGCACCCTCTCTGGCTAAGGAGATAAAGACCACTAACAGAAGGAGGCCTCCTGCAAGACCAAGTTTCCAATACCTTTTCATGATTTTTCCCCTCCCTTATTGGTGAAGGCTTACCTGACCTCCCGTAAGATCGGAACGATTGGAATGTAATCCCCTTCCCTTTGAAGATAAAGCCCTCTTTCTTAAAATGGCCATCAATCCAATAATGACCTTCTGCCCCTCTCTCTTGGTCAAGGGGCGGGGCTTTTTGATAATCCGTTTGCAGAAGCCTTGATAATGAACTTCTGTCCATCCCAACTCCCCTAAGAGGTAAGTGAGAAAGTCTTGTTGACTGGAGGTGATTGACTCCTGACCTTGAGGACTTCCTGCAGGGATAAGCCTTGATTTGGGAATGGGATGATAAGGGTGAGGAAGAAGCCCTTTAAATCCCATTTCTTCGAAACGCTTCATCACCTTCTCAAATCCCTCCCGGTTCAACTCCGTTGAACTTTCTACCCCGGCCACCGCCTTGAGAATCTGGCGATAGGCCTCTTCACTTAATTGAAGGTCCTCTTTGGCGATATGAACCAGTGCTTTCTTCTTCTTACCAATAGGCACATTAATATTATAACTCAAATTAAATAAAAAAAGGAAAGGAAAACCTTTGGTTGAATTGACAGGACTTCTCTTTTAACATAACATAAGTTTATCATGGAAACCGCCAAGGAGGAGAGGATGAGAATCGGCGTGATTTCGGACACTCACCTAAAAGAGCCAAATTCTGAATTTAGAAAAATCATCGAGGGCCATTTCAAGGAAGTGGACCGGATCGTCCATGCAGGTGACTTTATTGATTTCCGCATTGCAGAATATCTTTCAGGCGTTAAAGAACTGATCGCTGTTTGTGGAAATATGGATCCCCCTGAAATTCGAGAGGCCTTTCCCCCCAAAAGGGTTTTTCAGGTTGGAGGATTTCGGATTGGACTGATCCATGGTGGAGGGCCTCCTTTTGGTTTGGAGTCAAGGGTAAGGGAGGCCTTCGATAAAGTCGATCTCCTCATTTACGGTCATTCCCATACCCCTGTTAATCGTCGGGGTAAAGAAACCTATTTCTTCAATCCTGGCTCCCCCACTCGGTCTTTCATCCATCACGGAACCATTGGAATCTTAACTATTGGGGAAAAGATCGAGGGCGAGATCATCGAGATTTAAAAGGGTCGATGTTTTTCATCCTAAATTGAGCTCAAGAGGAGGAGCTCATTTTTTCGATGATTTGGGAAGAATCGGATGGTATCCGGCAGGGGGCCGAAACACTTCATCCTTCAATTCTTTTCTTTCTATCTTCTTCACCTCCAAACGATGGATCCCTCCCAATCCATAGGTCATCGTATGGTCCTTGACCAGAATGGGAAACCCATAGGTCTTTAATTTCTCATAAATCTCTCTCCCCTCCTTCATCTCAGAGCGGAATTGCTTTGAAAATCCCTTGGCAATCATCTCGTTCACCTTTTCCACCTCTTTCATCTCCACCTCCCGGGTCACCCAATTCTCCTCAATCAGCTCCCCATCTGCTATAATTTCGACCTTCTCTGTATGAAAACCATTGATGGTGGCTGTCTCCCCTGTCCTCCTCAACACAATCTTTCTATCCTTCGGTGTTACACCAGGAGACTCCTTTTTAAGCCTCTTTGAGACCTCCTTTTCCCATTGAGAGAACTTCATCTCCACATAACTTCGGGAGGGATGTTCGATCATCACCAGTCTGTCCTCCCTGAAATCAATAATGGTGGACAGCCCTTCTTCCAGATGGTCCGTTCGGAATCGATCCCCTGAGTAATAGGTAACGACGGAGGCAGGTTTCCCATCCACATCCCTCATCACCTGTTCGATGACCATTCCCGCCCATCCCTTTGTGGAAAGGAGAGGAAGTCCTGTAAAAAAAATCCATAACCAGAGGGCTACCCTTCTCATCTTTCTTCCTACTCAATCTCTGAATCCAGTTCCATCAATCGCTGGTTGATCTCCTCCAATTTCCTCAAAGATTGTGGATCATGGAGTTCCCTCCCCTTTGATTTCAAATGTCTTAACCTTCTTCGAAGCCTCTTATAATTTCGATCCAGTTGATGGGAAAGCATAAGGAAGGTCTCCCAAGAGGAAGAAGGCTCTTCCTTCCCCTCTTCTTTCAATGTCTCCTCTATTTCCTCTTTTTTGTATCCAAAGAGAAATCGCTTTTCTCTCCATCGGGGAAGAGTCGTTTTGAACGGAAATTGTTGACGGATTCGTTCCGCCAGTTCTTTGGAAATTTTCTCTTCCCCATGGTTAATGAAGACCTCCAGTTGAGGGTTCTTAAAATGGGAGAGCCAATCGAGAAGCCCCCTCTGATCTGCATGGGCAGAAAAACCACCCAAGGTATGGACATGCGCCTTAACCGCAATCTCCTCTCCAAAGAGTCTGATCATCTTTGCTCCATCGACAATCCTTCTCCCAATCGTCCCTTCGGCTTGATAACCCATAAAAACAATATGCGATGATTCTCGCCAGAGGTGATGTTTCAGATGATGCTGGATTCTTCCTGCTTCACACATTCCACTGGCAGAGATGATGATCCCAGGCCTCGGATCTTCATTAATGGCTTTTGACTCTTCAGTGGTTTGGGTGTAGAGGATTTCAGGAAAATCCAAAGGATCCTTTCCTTCCAGGAGAAGGGCCTTGGTCTCCCCGTCGAAACAACCTGGATGGTTTCTAAAAATTTCTGTGGCAGAGATGGCCAGAGGACTGTCAATATAAACCGGGATGGAGGGAATTGCCCTCTTTTGGATCAGCTGCCCAATGGTAAAAATTATGTTTTGGGTTCGCTCCACCGCAAAGGCAGGGATGATGACTTTCCCTTGCTCACGGATCGCTTCCTGGATGATCGTTGACAATTCTTGAACGGTTTCCTCATAGGATTTATGGGATCGATTCCCATAGGTGGATTCCAGCCATAAAAAATCCCCCTCTTCAATCAGGGTTGGGTCCTTAAGGAGAGGTTGGTCAGTATTTCCCAAATCGCCGGAGAAGACCAGTTTATTCTCCTGGCCGTCTTCTTCCACCCAGAGTTCAATGATGGCAGACCCTAAAATATGACCTGCATCTCGAAATCTCACCTTCACCCCATCCCCCAAGAGAAAAAGTTCATCATAAGGGACAGGATGAAAGAGTCGGAGGCTTCGTTCTACATCTCTCGTCGTGTAGAGGGGAATGGATTCATTCAACCCCGACCTTTTGTTCTTTCGACTTCGCCATTCGGCCTCCATTTCTTGGATATGCGCACTGTCATGGAGCATGATCTCACAGAGATCTAACGTAGCCCGGGTGCAGATCACCTTACCGGAAAATCCTTCTTGGACAAGTTTCGGAATGAGTCCGCTGTGATCAATATGGGCATGGGTCAGTAGAATAAAGGAGAGGTCTTTTGGGTGGTAAGGATGAACCTTCCAGTTTCTCTCTTCAAGTTCTCTTCCTCCTTGAAACATACCACAATCCACGAGGCCCTTCAGCCTTCCCTTTTCTAAGAGGGTCGCAGACCCTGTGACCGTTTGAACCCCTCCCAAGAATTCAACTCTCATTTAGAATCCTTAACATGCGATGACCATCGCCTTAATCGCTTCGTCTTCTTTTAAGACGAGCATTGACATTAACCTCCTTTTTTCCTAATATAAAATTCTTAATTTATCAATAAAATTAATTTACCCTTCCCAATTCACGAATCACGATCATAGGAGGAAATATGACCCACCGCCAGTATGTGATTAATGAAATTACGATCCAGGACTCTTGGAGGATGTTTCGAATCATGGCCGAGTTTGTTGAAGGGTTTGAAACCCTTGCTAAATACCAACCTGCTGTGAGCGTTTTCGGTTCCACTCGGGCCAAACCCCAAGAGGAAACCTATCAGAAAGCAGAAGAGATCGGGAGGCTTCTGGCGGAAAACGGCTTTGCCGTGATCACCGGAGGGGGTCCGGGGTTGATGGAGGCTGCCAACAAAGGGGCCTTCAATGCAGGAGGAAAATCGATTGGCCTAAATATTGAACTTCCTCTTGAGCAGAAACCCAATCCCTATGTCAACGTCACTCTGAGTTTCCGATACTTCTTTGTCCGAAAGGTGATGTTTGTCAAATATTCGGTCGCCTATATCATCCTTCCAGGTGGATTTGGGACGATGGATGAATTGCTCGAATCGGTCACGCTCATTCAGACCCACAAGATCAAACCCTTTCCTGTGATTTTGGTAGGTTCCGATTACTGGAGAGGTTTTTTGGAATGGGTCGAAAACGTGGTCCTCAAGGAGGGAAAAATTTCTCCCTCCGATTTTGAAATCCTCCAACTCATGGATGAGCCCATGGAGGTCCTCAAAGCAATCAAAAAGACCGTCATCTTATAAACCATTTCAATTTCGGAAGTGATGAACCCCATCGACCACATAGTAGGTCAGAAGGGTGGTCAATTCAATCAACTTTTTCTCCTCCTCTTCTGGAAGATACCCCAAGGTCTCATTCCGGCAGATAGCCTCCCACTGGCGAAGTCTTTTCCGAACCGAGTGTTTGTTAGAGCCTGAGATCCAGAGGCTGACCTGTTCGGTGAGCGTCCTTGCATATTTCCGAATTAACTTCCAAGCAGGAAGAAGATTTTTCCATCCATTTTGCGGTTTGGTAAAAAGTTCGTTCATATCGGTGAGATATTCCTGAAGTTCCTGGTCCAAAATTTCTCCGTCTAAACCCCACCACTCTGAAACGGTCTCCTCAATCTCGGTATAGGCTCCATCATGTTTTATCTCCAAATTCAGGGGTTCCTTTCCTGCGATCTCCTCCATGAGGTGGTCCACGTAGGAGAGTTTTTCCAAGGCTGTGGGCCAGTTCCGGTACTTCACCTCCCAATGAGATCGGGGATCGAGCCAGATGGCAAAGGTTTCCGCCCAATCCTCATCAGGATGTTTTTGGGCATAGTGGGGGTCTCCTAAGTAGTGAAGGTGGCGAACATAACTTTTTGACCAGGGGTTTACTCGATAAAGATACCCATCTCGGTACTTCTTATGAAAGTCGCCAAAGGTCTCTTTCCAATCTTTCCGTTGCCAAAGTTTATAGGCATAATTCACCGCATGGCCTGTTTCATGACGGAGCGTCTTCAGGATCTCCTCCTTCGTTGGGGGATCTCCCTCCAATTCTCTTAATTCTGGCATGGCCAAGTAAAAAGGAATACTGATCGAAATCTTCTTATTGACGCATCCCCATTCATTCCCAAAGTAGAAATCAGGCCAAAGAAGAATCTTTCTTGATTTCAATTCCTTCTTCAATCTCTTAAGAAGAGGTCCCATACTCTCTTCCATATTCAAATCCAGATCTGAAATCTTGGTCATTAAAAATTTTTGGTAAAGGATTTCATCCATACGCCTTAACCTCCAACGATCTCAGCCCTGAAGTGGTATCAATTTTTTCCAATGGGTAAACGGAAGGATATCAAAATTTTTTGATAAGTTTTCTTTGGAGAAAGGAATCTCCCATCAAGAACTTATCCATGGAAAAGAAATCTATAGGAAAAGCCCTACCCGGACTTTTCGTCTGAGTAGGATTGATACAACCTCAGGTCTCAATAAATATAATACGCCGAAACCTGGAGGTCAAAAAAAATTTTTTCACAAGGTTTAAAATTAATTTTACTTTTAATTTCAATAGGTTAGGTCTTACCATTTTTGTTAATGATCCCAGGCCTTCAAAAATTCATTGGGAGCCTCTTCCTGTAAAAACAGGAAGTTTTATTGTAATATATGAATTAAAGAGAAGGTCACACTTTAGCGGTTTGAAAAAACTTTATAAAATCCCTTCCAACCTCCCCTGCCAACCGGCAGGCAGGCTTTGCCAAAGGGAGGTAAAAGGCATTCCCCCTTTGGAAAAGGGGGACTCAGGGGGATTTTATGATGATTCTTTTGATCCATTGACTAATATATCTCTTCTTTTCAAAGAACTAAATTAATACAAGAGAAGAGGATCTAATATCCCTTTTAAGAAACAATTTTCAGAAGAAAGGTTAAAAAATGGAAGTATACATCTCAGGAGTAGGAATGACGAAGTTTGGAAGATCCAACGATTCGCTTGACAAAATGATGGCTGAGGCAGCAGGGTTGGCCCTCCAAGATGCCGGGTTGGAAAGGGTGGATGCCATCTACATTGGAGTCATGAATGTGGAAGAATTTATAGGGGATTCAAATTTTGCAGCCCTTTTGACCAATACTCTTCATCTCACTGGCGTTCCTTCCACTCGTGTGGAAACCGCCTCTTCCACTGGGGCCGGAGCCTTTGAGGCCGCCTTTTATGCGGTGGCTTCGGGTCATATGAAGGATGTTCTGGTCCTGGCCGGAGAGAAGATGACCCACCTTCCTACTCCCAAGGTCACCCGAATCCTCTCTGAGGTGATTGACCGCTCAGAAAGGAGGTATGGTGCAACCATGCCTGCGTTGGCCGCATTGATTGCACAAAAATACGCGAAGGAATACGGCCTTTCCCTTCCCCTACTTGAAGATATCCTCGCCCAGGTGGCCATCAAAAACCACTTCAACGGTTCCCTCAATCCCATTGCCCAATTCAAAAAAAGGATTAACAAGGAGGACTATTTAAAGAGTCAGATGGTCTCCTATCCTCTCCGTCTTTATGACTGTGCGCCCATTTCGGATGGAGCCGCTGCCATGATCTTAACCTCCAGGCCTACCTCTGTGAAGGTTTCTGGAATTGGACACGCGACAGATACCATGGCAGTGAGGCATCGCCTTTCCCTCACCTCATTCCATTCAACCAAAGAGGCGGCCAGAAGGGCTTACCATATGGCCCAGATTACTCCTTTAGAAATTCAATTTGCAGAAGTTCATGACGCCTTTACCCCTTTTGAAATCATTGGGACCGAAGATTTAGGTTTTTTCCCTCCTGGCAAAGGCTGGAAAGCCTTAAAGGAAGGCCTCACTGAACTTAGAGGAAAATTACCGATCAATCCCTCGGGTGGGTTGAAATCAAGAGGACATCCTGTGGGAGCCTCTGGCCTTGCCCAACTGGTGGAGATCGTTTACCAGTTAAGAGGGGAAGCAGGGGAAGAACGGCAGCTGGAACGGGCAGAGGTGGGTTTGGCTCAAAGCATCGGAGGACTGGGGAATAATAATTTCGTCACCATCCTTGAACGAAGTGATCGGGGAAGAGTGAAGGGAGAAGGTTGGGAACCGGACTATCCTCCGGAGATCAACATCTCAGAAAAAACCTCTGAAGGACCTCCATTGGAGGGTACCGGAATACTGGAAACCTTTACCATCCTCCACTCCCCACCCCAGGGATTTCTTTCACCTCTTGCCCTTGCCTTTGTCAAAAAGAAAGATGGGGAAAGGGTGATGGCCTGTAATCCCCATTACCGATCTCCAAAGAAATTGAAAATAGGCAAAGAGGTCTTCTTAAGGCCTCAGGAAGGGCTTTATGTTTTTGAGAGATTCACCTTCTGGAAACGATTGAGGCGATGGTTTAAGAGGTGATGATTTGAGCCATCTGGCCTGCATAGATGATGATATATCGCATGGTAAACCCTCCGATGAGGACAGAGGTGGTAATCACACCAGAAATCCATGGATTGTGCTCTCTCAATTCGACATGCCAGATGTAATGGGGGATCAATTCATAAACCTCCAGAGAGAGGGGAAGAAGAATCCCCACCCCGACTACAAGGGTCCAGAAGAGAAAGGTAAACTCACCTCCCATGATGAGGTGAACCGCTGCTACCGAACTTCTGGGCGAAACATATAGACCCAGGATAAATAGAAAGACTGCGATGATCGAAAAGACCATGAGAGTAAAATCAATGGAGTGAATCATAAATTTATTCGTATTAATATGGTCTCGACTCATTCCTCGAAATCCTTTTACAAAACATCCCACAAAACAGATGGACGCCGATCCGGTCATCATCGCAGAGATTAAGAATAACATCGGAAGCATGGGATTGTTCCAGAAGGGCCGGGCCGTCAGTGCCCCTAAAAGGACTCCGGTGTAGATTCCAACCCCGATGGAGATGGGGATTCCAAAACCCGCGATCAGTCCTCTGATTTTAGTCAGGTTATCCCCTTTAAAACGGCTTAAAAATTTATTGGAGTGAATCGCTGGAAGGATCTTAAAGTAGTCAAATCGTTCCGGAAGCCAGAGGTAAAAGTGGGCCACGCTAAAGAGAGAGAAAAACAAAAGAAGCCAAGCCCCAAGAGACATGACCGAATTGGGCTGGAAGGTAAGGAATAACTTCCAGAAGAGATGGGGTCTTTCAAGATCATAGATCAAGGCGATGATCCCCACGATCACAGGAAAGGGCGCAATATAGGCTCCAATTCTTGTGATGGTCTCATATCGCTCTCGGCCAAGAAAATAGGCGGTCGCGGAGATGATGAAAGCCCCTGCGCTGAGGCCTGCGGCAAAGAGATCCACCGCTACAATCCAATCCCAGATGATATGTATCGTCCCTTCCATGCTCGACTCCTTCATAGGGTTTATAGACCCATGACCCGATGGACGGCCCCATGGTTCATTGACCCGTCGCCGACGAGTCTTTCTAACTTCAGCCCCCTCCTATTTTAGGGACAAAGGATGGGTCTGCTTTTCCCATTGAAGCATCCCGATAGAGGACCGGAGTATCCTTCCAATAACTTAATTCAATAGGTTCCTCCAACTTTTCCTGACCACTTGTGAGATTCCAGAGTCTTTCCTGATTGCCAAAGGCTTGAGGCTTCTCCTTTGGTTTGCATCCGATCAAAAAGAATAACCCTCCAAGGATGAGCCCTTCAAATAACCTCTGGATAAATCTCCTTCTTTCCATCGCTCTCATTCTCCCATCTCTCTTTTTCTTTTAGGATGAAAAGGTTAAGAACATCGATGAGGCTGATATAAAATGAATGGGCATGGGCCTTTTCGCATGCCTCCTTGAGAAAAGGAATCCAATCGAGGTGATCCTTGATAAACCTCTCAATCGCTTCATTCTCCGCTCGTTGATAGAGATAGGACAGAAACTCGAGTTCAAGGATGAGATGATCCGGCATTCCTTTAAAGGAATCTGAAACCTCTATCCCACATTGTTGAAAGAGGGCCAAGAGGTGAAGGGCGGAATCGCCCATTAGAAACCCCTTCTCTTTGGCAAAAGGGAGAGGGCAATGAGGATCTTGGGTCCAAGACTTGTAGAAAGACTCGACTAAGGAAATCCTTTCTCTCCCTGTATCGGAAAAGAGCCGGTCATACTCCTTCTTTAACTCCCTCAAAAGGGTCTGGGGAGACCCTTCGGGCAAAAATCCCTTTAAGGTTTCGATTTCTCCTCCCCAGGATTGGACATAACTTTTAAAAAAGGAATGGAGATGACCCTGACTGAAAAGGTTCATCCACTCCTTTATGGGAGGGCAGAAAAGAGAGGAAACCATTCCACAAAAAAGGGCTTTTCCTTGATCGGACATCCGCCTTATCCCCTCTTGTAGTAAATTCTTGGTTTGGTGTTGAGTTCCGCCTTAAATTGTTTCAACTTATGTTTAATAATATATTGGGAGATTTCGCTATGGGGATCATCCAGATCTCCAAACATGCGGACCCCGGTCATACAGGTCGTCACGCAAGCTGGCGTTTCTCCTTTTTCCACAAACTCGATGCAGAACCGACATTTTTCTATATAACCCTCCCTCTTAATGATGCGAACATTGTAGGGACAGGCAGCGATACAATACTTACACCCAATGCATTTGTTCTTATCCACCAGAACGACCCCATCCTTCCTCTTATGCGAGGCTCCGGTAGGACAGACTTTGACGCAGGGAGGGTTATCGCAGTGTTGGCATTGAACAGGCAAGAATTCCCGGGTATAGTTGGGAAAACTCCCATATTCTCGCTCTTCGAGATGATTATAGGCCTCTTTCTCCTCAAGGCTGTTCTGGTTATGACAGGCTACCCGACAGGCGTGACATCCAACACATTTGGTTTCATCAATCACCATTCCATATCGTGGCATCGCTCACCCCGTCTTCTCGGCCTTCGTGACCTGGACAATAATTTCGGAAGCCATCACGTGTCCAACCGTTGGGTCAAAATAGGTTGGAAGAAAATCATTGTAGGAGAGTCCCACATCATAGGCGGTCTTTAAATATTTAGAGAAAATCCCGTATCCACTGGGAAGCCAAACACAGGAGGGATGGATCCCTTCGGTCAGACGAACTCGAATTCTTCCTTCCCCCACCATCGATTTGAGCCTCACCCAATCCCCATCCTTCAGCCCCAATTGTTCCCCTCTTTTTTTGTTCATCCAGAGTCGGATCAAATCGTATCGATGGCTCAATGCCATGAGCACGGGTTGGTTCGCTGTCATGGAATGGGTGTGAATGGCCTGTTTTCCATGGAGCAGCCGAAAAGAATGGGGGTCCTTGGGGTCAGGAGAAACCAGAGGTTCCTCCCATCTCGGAATAGAGGGGATATTTAAACGCTCTAAGGTCTGGCAGTAAATTTCCACCTTCCCGGAAGGGGTATTCAGTTTATCAAACCCTTCCTTCCATTTCTCCCCTACAAACAGTACTCCTTTCTCTTTTAACTGCTCCAGAGTCACTCCCAAAGGTTTCAGTCGAAGCCGGTTCGCTTCTTCGATATCGAAGTTAAAATATTTTCCTACTCCCAGGTGTTTCGCCAATTCGATGATGATCTGGGTTCCGGGTCGAGTATCATAGAGGGGTTTGAGGACCTGTTGCTGAATACTGACCTGAGCCCTCTTTCCACTGTGCTTTGTATCGATCGCCTCGGTTCTTTCCAAATAGAAGGATTCTGGCAGAACATAGTGAGCAATGGATGCGGTTTCGGAAAGAACCGTATCGATAACGACCAATAAATCCAGTTTTTTATAGCCAGCGATCACTCGCTTCGGATTCGGATTGGTTCGAAGGGGATTATAATGATAAACAAACCCTGCCTTCAGTTCCCCTCGAAGGGCAAGTTCCGGGATGGCGTGGGCAATTCCATCTCCATAACTTCCTAAGGGGTATCGACCTGGAACCCCGGTCCCATCCAATTTTCCCATTTGAGGAAGATCTGGAGGAGGATGTTTCGGCTGGAGTTCTCCTAATTGAGCGGTTTTCGGGAAATAAATTCCCCCCTCCCGATTAATATTCCCGAGAAGGCTATTGGCAATCGCTAAGGCTCGAGCGGTCTGAAAGCTATTCAGATATTGGGCACCAAAGGCCCCATGATAGCCTCGGTGGATCAGGGCTTTGGGTTTGAATTGGGCTAACTCCCGGGTGATTCGAATAATGGTCTTTGCAGGAATCTCACAAACCTTTTCTGCCCACTCCGGAGGGTAATTAAAAATCTCTTCCTCTAAGTGATCAAACCCTACGGTCTTCTCCCCCACAAACTTCTTATCATAGAGACCTTCTTTGACCATGATATTGATCATCGCCAGAAGCAGGGCTAAATCGGTTCCCGGTTTAATGGAGAGCCATTCATCTGCCAGGATGGCGGTTTCACTATGCCTTGGATCAACCACCACCAGTTTAGCCCCTTTGGATTTAGCCTCCACAATTTGCTTGACCTGTCCAAGATCGATTCCCCCTGCAGGATTACGCCCAATAATCAAAATATAACGAGAATTTAAAAGATCATTTGAAGGCAATTCTCCCACCGTGTAGATCCATCCTGCATTTCTTGCAGTATAGCAAGTTGACCCATGGGTGAAATAGTGAGGGCTTCCCAAGGCGTGCATCAACCTCAAAGCATAGGGATGGTTGGGTTGAGGATAATTTACCCAGAAGATACTCTGAGGACCATTCTCCATAAGAATGAGATTAACCTTCTGGGCAATCTCCTGATAGGCCTTTTCCCAGGAAATGGGTTCGAATCGATTCCCAACCCTTTTTAAGGGAGTCTTAATCCGGTCGGGATTGTAGAGGTCGTGAAGATATCCATGTCCTTTAGGACAAACGACACCCAGATTCCCATTAGCCTCGGGATTCCCCTCGATCTTCCAGAGTCTTCCATTCTTCACATAGGCAAATATCCCACACCGATTGCCACAGCCGTTGCAGAGGGTTGGGACTTTGGCAATAGGGGACTGGGTTGAAGCCTCAACCCATTTCTTAAAGGGAATAAGGCCTTCCCCAAAAGCAAGGGTTCCCACCGTGGCCCCTGTTACCTTCAAAAATCCCCGTCTGGTTAATTGAAAAATATCTTGTTCCATTCTTTAAACCAAATTGAGAGGATGGGCATCCAAAATTTTTGAATGCCCACCTTCTCTCTCCCCTTTTATCTCTCCACAGGGTAACCTGCCTTGATCCACTCTTCAAAATGGGCATCCATTAGAACCGCATTTTTATACCCCAGATCATTCAGGGTTTTTGTGGCCAATGCTGATCGGGCTGCGGTGAGGCAGTAGACATAAATTTTAGCGGTCTTATCGGGAATCTTATCCCAGATGGTGAACTCGAGTTTCCCTCTTGAGACATGGATCGCCCCAGGAAGGTGACCTGCCTTATACTCATCAGGGTCCCTCACATCCAGAATGATAGCCTTCTCCTTCTTATCAATGGCAGCCTTTACCTCTGCTGGAGTCACCTTCTTGATCTCTGCCTTTGCCTTAGCCACCCAATCTTTCACAACGGTGGCCTGCCAGGCAGGGGTCTTTGGCTTCTCCTGAGCAGTGACCAAGCCTCCCATTGAGAGAATAAATACCACCGTCAGCATCCAAATGAACATTCTCTTTTTCATCCTTTCTCACCTCCTTTCTTGTCTAATTCTGTATTCCCCAATCCAAACTCCGAAATAGTCATCACCTCTTCAAGTTGCCTCAAATTAAAGGGCTTCTCCAGATATCCCCGAATTCCTGATCTTAGTGCCTCTTGTCTCAATTTCTCGTCGTTCTGAACCGTCATCAAAATCGATATGAGATTAGGATTTTGATTCATCCATTCCCTTAACACTTCCAAACCATTACCATCCGGAAGGTGGTCTCCACAGAGGACAATATCAAAGGGGAGGGTTTTGAAAAGAGATTCTCCCTCTCTCCTTGAACTGGCAAGAAAAACCTCACAATTCCCATGACGCTCCAGAAAATAGGAGAGAGATTGACCCACCGTTTTATCTTTTTCTATGATCAATATTCTCATAAAATGATTAAGTTGCCTCTGATCACAACCTTTTAATATTCATGGAATCATTAGGAGCAAAAAAAATACCAGGTCGCTCCCTCATAAGAGGATAAAGAAGATTCTTGTAGGAATCTTTCTATAAATCCAATAAGTTATTCTCTGTCAAAAAAATTTTAAAAAAGGATTTGATGAAAAGAATAAGGGTGGGTTAAATTTGGAATGGCGTTTAAAATTAAATACCAGAAAGGGAAGGTTAAAAATAATCAATTGAAACGATTAAAAATCTTTTGATTGTCTGATCTTAGATATCCTGTCTAAAAACAGACAGCCTAAACATGACAAAGATTAACTCTTCGATTCCCTCGTTAGAAAGCCCCTGTTCGTGAAATGTCCGTGAACCAGGATTGATTAATTTCCGATTGAGCGAATAGGGAATTTATTTCAACCCATACTTTGCCATTCGGTAGAGAAGGGCGGAACGAGAGATCCCGAGGATTTTGGCTGCCTGTAACTTATTCCCCTTCTTCATCTTGAGGGCCTCAAGGAGATACTGCTTTTCTATTTCATCCCATATCACTCCCTGGGGTGGGATGAAGGGCTTAAATTCCTTCCTTCCTTCAACCTCGCTTTCCTTCCTTAGGAGGAAATGAAGATGTTTTTCAAGAATCGTATCTCCTTTTTCTAAGAGAACGACCCGCTCGACTGTATTCCGAAGTTCACGGATATTTCCAAACCAGGGATAGGAGAGGAGGATCCCCTCTGCTTCTGGAGAGATATGGAAAAACCCCTTTTTAAATTGTTCGTTGAAATGGTTCATGAAGAATTTAAAAAGGGGAAGAATATCTTCCTTTCGTTCTCTTAAGGGAGGGATGGTCAATTTGATTACATTCAGTCTAAAATAGAGGTCGTCACGAAAATTTCCTTTTCTCACTTCGGATTCTAAATCTTTATTCGTTGCAGCGATGATCCGGACATCTGCCTTTTTCTTCTCAATCCCCCCAACCCTGAAGTATTCCTTCTCTTCAAGAACCCTTAAGACCTTGACCTGGGCTGAGGGAGAAAGTTCCCCCACCTCGTCCAGAAAGAGAGTCCCTTTCTCTGCGGCTTCTACCTTTCCCATCTTCCCTCTTTCCAATGCTCCGGTGAAGGCCCCTTTTTCGTAGCCAAAGAGTTCGCTTTCAAAAAGCTCTTTCGGAATTGCTCCACAATTGATTGGAATAAATGGGAAAGAAGAGCGAGGGCTTAGATAATGGATATACTCCGCCAGCAGTTCTTTCCCTGTTCCTGTTTCACCCTCGATCAGAACGGTGGTCTCTGAACCCTGGGCTACCTTCTCAGCCAGTTCCAAAACTTTTTTCATCCCTTCGCTTACCCCGATAATCCCTCCGGAACGAAACTTTTCCTGGTATTGGGTTCGGAGCCACTCCACTTCCTTCTTCAAACGAATTCGGTCAAGCCCTTTTTCTATTAACGCTTCCACCTGGGAAAGATCAAAAGGTTTGATGATAAAATCAAACGCCCCCATCTTCATGGAGTTGACCGCCATCTCAATCGATCCTTGAGCGGTCATGATGATCACAGGAATATCGGGGGCTTCCTCCTTGATTCGGCGGAGCACCTCATCTCCATTGATTCCTGGTAGCCAGTGGTCTAAAAGGACAAGGTCAGGCCTTTCCTTTTTAAATTGCTCCAATCCTTCCTCCCCGCTTTGGGCGGTCAGGACCTCGTACCCTGACGTCTTTAAAGCCACCTCAAGAGAATCTCTTAAGATAGGCTCATCATCGATCACCAAGATCTTAAATTGCACTGCTCTCAACCCCCTGAAAGTGAATTGTAAAAGTGGACCCCTTTCCTTCTTCACTCTCCACCTCAAGGGTGGCCCCATGAGTCTCTAAGATTTTAAGACTAATCGAAAGGCCAAGCCCTGTCCCTTCGGATTTGGTAGTAAAGAAGGGGTCAAAAATCTTTTTTAAGTTGAATTTTGAAATCCCTACTCCGGTATCTCTGATCTCCACTCCAACCCCATTGCCCTTCTCCAGGAAGGTCCGAATGGTAAGCGTTCCCCCCTTTTCCATCGCCTGAATAGAATTGAGCATGAGATTGATCAGGACTTGCTCAATCTGATGACTATCGACCCATATCTTGGGCAAGTCTTCTGCCCTTTCAAAAACGGTCACGATACTACTCTTTTTAAATTTGGTCTGGAGAATGACCAGGCTTCTTTCGATCACTTCATTGATCTCCTCCAATTTAAAATGGGCCTCCTTGGGTTTGGCAAAATGAAGCATGTCGTCAATAATCTTTTGAATCTTTTCAATCCCTTCCTCTGTACTTTTTAGAATTTTTCTCTCTGTTTCAGAAAGATCTTTCTTTCTCAATAGGATCTGGGTATTGATCTTAATGCCGGCCAGAGGGTTTCGAAGTTCGTGGGCGACTCCAGCGGTCAACTCTCCCAATGCAGATAACCTTTCCGTCAGGGTCAGACGTTCCTCCGTCTTCTTGAGTTGGGTGATATCCTTGCAAATCCGCGTGACCCCTGTGATTCTCCCCTCCGCATCCCTCAAGGGCGAAAGCGTCATACTGGTAATGATCTCTCTTCCATCTTTGGTCTGTCGTTTCACCTCTACATTGGGAATCACCTCTCCCCTCTTCACCCTTTCCATCAACTGGTTCATCCATTTCTCTTCTTCTTCCCTCAGGGTTTCATCCTTAGGGTAGAGAAACTGGGAGACCTTTTTCCCCATGACTTCGTCCTTCGGATATCCATAAATCTTTTCCGCCCCTTCATTCCAATAAAGGACCCTTCCCTCGAAATCGACGACGGAAATTGCATCCCCTGCCTTCTCAACGATAGACTCAAGGAAGTTTTTTGTCTCAATCAGTTCCTTTTGTAGGCGAACCTTTTCAAGCATGAGGTGGTAACCTTCAACGGCCCGGTTCACGACAAATGGAAAAGCCTTGGCGCATTCGGCAGATCGATTGATGTAATCGAAGACGCCTTCCTTCATGGCCTCCATCGCCAGGCGAGGATTTCCTTCGGCTGTGACAAAGATGGTTGGAATTCCAAGACCCAACTGATGAATTCGACGAAGCCAGTCCAACCCCTCCCCATCCGGAAGGGAGTGATCCAGCAGGAGAATATCAAACCTCTCTCTTTGAAGCCTTTCCAAACATTCCCCCCCAGAGGATACCCTCTCCATGGAGTAAACCCCTCCTGAGCCCTTTAAAGACTCCTCAACCATCTTCAAGAAAGTGGGATCTTCCTCTGCGATTAAGATACGAATCTCCCGACCCAAAAAATCTCCCTCCCTAAAAGAGAATCAGGTGTTACGTATAATAGGTGATTTCTTGATTTTTTTCAGAAATCTTCCTAAAAAGATACCTCATTTTGTCCTGGTTGACAATCTCTTTCCAATATTTTTAATATGACCTATATGAGGGTTCTGATCTTCTTTCTTTTTTTATCCCTCTTTGGTCCCTCGGTTGGAAATACCACCCCAGAATCCCCTTCTCAGGTCTGGAGAGTGGGAGACCGTCGATGGACGGTGGAGGAGGAGATTCGATATGGGAAATGGGTGGAAGAGAATCTTACCGAGGATTTCTTTATTCGATACAAAATCCCTATCGATTGTGCAGATGTCCCCTATGCAGTGCGTTGGATCTACGCCAGGATGGCCAAACTTCCTGCAGCCGCCCATACAAAAAATAACCGTCTGATCGGTCACTGGTCAAAAGACTGGGGGAACCTCCCTACCCATAAAGAATGGCATAAGGATCAACGGTTCCGTAGGGCCCTTCTTTACATGCTTTCTGAGACCACGACCCGGACCCTTCCGCTTGACACCTATCCCATTCGAATCGATGCGGAGTCGGTCACTCCGGGAACACCCTTCTTCATTACCGAATCCCATTCTGGGATCGTCGCTCGAATCATCACGGATGGAAGTCATGTCCACCCGGTCCAAACCTGGGAATCCACCTACCCTGCAAAGATTCAAAAATTGAATCAGAGGAACTTTCTTTCCACAAGACCTGAATCCACCACCTATTCAGGCCTGGTTAAATTTCGCTGGCCAATTTTTGAAAACGGTGAGTGGAGATACCTTCCTCCGAAGAAGCACCCCTTCTATTCCGAAGAACAATATTCTTCCCATTTCTACGAAGGCTCAATCGATTATGCAGAGGCAGTAGCCAGAAGAATCGATCCCAGTCAGTATGATCCCCAGGAGAGGTTGGAAAAACTTCTTGAGACCATTGCCAATTATCTAAGGGAGAGAATTCCCATCGTTCTGGCGGGCTACCGGCGGTGTCAAAGGGGAGGGTGCCGCGAAGGCTCAGAGCTGTGGGAGATCTACAGCACCCCAGGGCGGGATGGCTTCATCATACTCTTAATGGATTATCTCCAACAGTTTGTTGAATTGAATCAACTGGACAAAGAGAGATTGAAAGAGAGGATGGAGGCGATCTACCTTCCCATCTCCCGGGACCGTTTGGTGACGCTCTACCATATCTATCAGAACTACCTCTGGCTTTCCCCTCATCCAGAGGATTCCATTGAGGCTCGCTGGGGGTTGAAAAAGTGTGAAATGATCCTTTCAAAAATAAGGACAACGGAAAGTTCGATTCGCTTTATTGAGAGAACCTATCGAAGGAGAGACCCTAAATATGCGGATTTCGCGATCTCCCAGCAGAGGGAGATTCTAAAAAGATTAACCCAGGCATGGGAAAACTCCCAGTGTGAGGAAATCGGAGGAAGATCCATCCAAAGAGTTAAGGGAAAGAAATAAGGACTAAGGTTTTTTCCTCTCTAAGAGCTCCTTGATCTTAGAAAGGAGGATCTCTGCATCAAACGGTTTAGAAACAAAGGCATCCGCCCCCACCTCCTTTCCCAACTTTTGGATCTCCTGCGGCGTTCTCCCTGAGGAGATAAGAATAGGGATGGAACGATATCGGGGGTCTGATTTTAGAAGTTGACACACCTTATATCCGTTCATCTTGGGAAGCATGATGTCTAGAAGGATCAGATGAGGGTTCTCCTTGCGTGCCTTCTCCAATCCCTCCTCGCCATCCCCTGCGGTAATCACTTCGTAGTGGTTGGCCTCCAATCTCATCTTCAACATATTCGAGATAACCGATTGATCCTCAACGATCAGAATCTTCTTCTTCGGCTTTGCCTTTTCCTTGGAGGGAAGGGAGTCACCAGAAAAATGGGCTTGGGTCAGACGAACGATCTCATCCCAGGATTCTTTGGATAATTCTTCAATTGATTGGATGAGACCATCTACACTCTTCTTTCCATTGAAGAGAATCTCTTTCTGCTTTTCGTTCAATCTCCCGGGAATCTCATCTAAGGTCAAAGAAAGGCTCTCCTTAATCACCGCCAGGGGAGTACGAATAATATGAGAAATCATCCCCATCAGTTCATAGGTGAGGATCTCCATCGCAGGTCTTTGTGGAGACTCCTTTTCCAACGCCTGTTCTTCCTCTTTCACCTGGAGCCTCTCTTTCACCCTTAACAGTTCTTCTTCCTTTTCAAGGAGTTCTGCCTTGATACACCTCAGTTCCTCCTCCTTTTCTTCAAGTTGGGCCTTTATCCCCTCCAATTCTTTCTCTTTCTTAAAAAGCTCCATTTTTGCTCCAGCCACTTCCTTCTCCTTTGCAGAGAGGAGGGGATGGATCATGGGGATCAAACGCGATGAGGTTAAAGACTCTCCAATGAGTTTATTCAACTGCTCGGTGGATTTTAAGGTATGTCTCAAAAGGTTATAACAGTTTTCACAATTCGAACCCACCAGGTTCTCTAAGATAATATTGGCCCCTTCCCGGATGACCATGATCTCATTCCTAAGATCATGTCTGATCGAAGAAAGATAGGCTTCAATCTTTTCTTCTTCTCTCATCTCATCTCCCTCCATGGGAAATCTCAATCAGGGTCTTTTGACAGGCCCTTAAGAGAAATTCCACATTAAAGTCTTCACAGAACCCTATGGGTTCGTCTTTGGATCTTTTTTCCAAAAGCCGAATGGTATTTTGGAACTCTCGGGTGGCTTCCTTGACCCTTCCCTGATAGAGGTAGATCGTTCCAAGATTGAAATAGGCCAGAGGGGAGTCGGGGTTCACATAGAGGACCCTCCTGAAATGGGATTCAGCCTCTAAGAGATTCCCTATTTTATAGGATAAGATCCCCAAGAGATAATAAGCCTCCCCGTTAAGGTTATCCTCAGTGATGATCTTCGAGAGGACTTCATAGGCCTCCTGATATTTCGCCTCATTGGCCAAACGGGTGGCAAGGGAAAAATAGGATTGAACGTTCTCAATGTTTGGTTTACCCGACACCCCATGAGGGATATCCTCTCGGGGTTGGGCAGGGAGGGGATCTTTTTTCTGGCCTATCTCTGAACCAAATTCCAGGGAATGAGAGGGAGGGGAAGCATTGAAACTTCCCTCCGGGAGAACCATGATTGGCCTTCCTCCCACCTTATGATCCCGCTGCCTTCTCTTCCTAAAGATAAAAGTGTGGGGGAACTCAATGCTTTCAAATTGGTCGGTGATCTGCCATAATGTCTCCGCATGCCCAAGAAAGAGATAGCCTTCTGGGGATAGACAATGAAAAAAGTTTTCAATGACCTTTTGGGTTTTCTGTGGGTCAAAATAGATCAAGACGTTCCGACAAAAAAGAATATCGATATCTCTCATCCTTTTGTCCAGAAAGGGATCCTTGACCAGATTATGATATTCAAATTGGACCGCCCCTTTAATCTCAGGATTGAGATCGTAATATGAATCTTGGAGTTTAAAATATTTCAAGCGATCATCTTTTGGAATTTGGACGAGATTCTTTTCACCATAAACTCCTTTCCGGGCATGGGCTAAGGCATTTCTGTTAATGTCTGTGGCTAAAATGGAGATATCCCATTCGGATGGGAAGGGCAGACTCTCCCTCAATACGATGGCAATGGAATAGGCTTCATCCCCGGTGGAACATCCTGCAGACCAGCAGCGGATCTTCCTTTCTTTGAGTCTTTCTTTCCTCCAAATAATCTCTGGCAAGACAAACTGCTTGAGGACATCAAACTGCGCCGGATTTCTAAAGAAGTGGGTTTCGGTGTTCGTGATGAGGTCAATGAGTTGCTGGAACTCGAAAGGCCCTTGAGGGGAATTCTTCAAGAAATGGTAGTATTCTTGGTAAGACCCTAAATGCCTCTTCTGTAGACGTTTCCAGAGGGCAAAATGTAAGGTTTGACTCCGGCTCTCTTCGAATTGGATCCCGCATCCCTCCCTAACAAGTTTTTGGAAGAGGGCAAACTCCTTAGAAGATAGGGGCAACATGGGTTTCACCATTTTCCTCTCTATGATTGCGAGTCCTCTTTTTTCCAAACGATCGGTCCTAAGTTTAAAATAGGGATGGTCCTTTCCCCGATTTCAGCCATTTCTGAAATCAACTCTGTGTCCAATGCCCCCAAGATAAGTGGGGGGAGGGGTTTAACCGATTCAGGGGACAATGGAATGATCTCCCTTAAGCCTTCAACAAGGATTCCAAAAATCATCCGGTTGATCTGACAGATGATGACCTTTTGATCGGCCCCCTCAGCCTTGGGGGGGAGTTGAAGCCTCTTTCGTAAATTGATCAAGGCAATGGGGTGGCCTCTGAGATTGATCACCCCTTCAATAAACTCCGGGACCTTTGGAAGGGGGTAGATCTCCTTTAACCTCAAGACCTCGCGAACATGGAAGAGATCTAATCCAAATTCCTGGTTAGAGAGCCTAAAGATCAAGACCTGTCTTCCGCCCCCCTTTCCTAAAAGGGTTTCTTGTAACTTCTGATCCGTTGGAGTTTCTTGTAAGACCCTCACCTAATTCACCATGGAAAGGAGTTCTTCAGAAATCCTTTCCGGAGATAACACCTGGTCAACCACCCCTAATTCAATCGCAGCATGAGGCATCCCAAAAACCACACAACTCTTCTCATCCTGAGCCATGGTCTTTCCCTGGTTCTGTTTGATAGCCTTCAGTCCAATCACGCCATCCCTCCCCATGCCCGTCAGGATGATCCCGATACTCTCCCTTCCATATATTCTGGCCACAGATTCAAGGAGCACGTCTCCTGAGGGCCGATGACCATTTTCAGCAGTCTCGTTTGAGAGTCTGATTCTGCCTCCCTCTCTCACTCTCATTTGAAGATTTTCAGGAGCGATGTAGGCCACTCCAGGTCGGATCTCCTCTGAATCCTCTGCAATTTTTATCTTGATCCTACATTCCTTATCGAGCCAATGGACCAGCCCTGAGAGAAAACCAGTGGCAATGTGTTGGACGATTACGATTCCACATGGGAACCCTTCCGGAAGAGGTTTGAGAATCTCCAGTAATGCCTGGGGGCCTCCGGTTGAGGCCACCATCGCAACGATCTTATGGGAGGAAGGTTTTCTCATCCCCCCACTCATGGGGAGGGTGAGGTTCCTTCGTTCCTCCCCTGGACTCCGATAGGGCATCACCTTTTTCTGGGTCAGTTGCTTTACCTTTTCAATCAGGATTTCTCCTGAATTCATATTCCCTTTGAGAACCAGTTCCCCCTTATCCATCACGTCCAGGGCTCCATAGGAGATTGCCCGAAATACCTTTTCCATTCCCTTTTTGAAGACCGAAGAGGAGAGGATAAGGATGGGAGTAGGATGGGAGGACATGATCTGTTTGATGGCCTCCAGCCCATCCATGAGGGGCATCTCCATATCCATGGTGATGAGATCGGGCTGGACATAGGGAACAAGTTCAACGGCTTCTTTTCCATTAGTCGCAATGGCAGTGACCATAATCTGCGGGTCCCCATTCAGAAGAGTGGTCAAGACCTTGCACATCAGGATCGAATCTTCCACTACTAATACCCGGATCAATCTCTTAGCGAGTGAGTTCATATCAACCGATGAGTCGTTCAATGATCTCCAACAGGTTGGCTTGGTCAAAATGGCTCTTTACCAAGTAAGCCGCTGCCCCTACCTCCATCCCCCGGCGTTTGTCCTCCTCCTTCTGCATGGCCGTGAGCATCACCACAGGGATCCTCTTGTAGGCTTCATTACTTTTCAATGCCCTGCAGAGTTCAAACCCATCCATTCTGGGCATCTCGATATCGCTGAGGATGAGGTCATAGGATTCCATAGCAAGCCGGTTGAGTGCATCCAATCCATCTACAGCCGTATCCACCCAATAACCTTTATTTTCCAGAATACTCCTTTCCAATTCTCGTGTTGAGAAGGCATCCTCCACCACAAGGATTCTCCCCTTCTTCCGGCTTGGATTCACCAATTCCCCCTGAATCTTTGATATCGGGAGGGAAAGAGGGCTATGTTTCAGAAGATCCTCTACATCCAATACTACAATCACTTCCCCATTAGACATGATCACAGCGCCACTGACATACTTCACCTTGCCCAGAAACCTTCCTAAACTTTTTATGAATACCTCTTCTTCGCCAACGATCTCATCGACGATGAAACCGATCTGTCGTTGAGAATCTCCTACGAGGACAACCCATAAGAGGGGGTTCTTCTTCCCTTCATCAATAGAGGATCTGATGCCAAGGACATTGCTTAAGGAAAGAAGGGGGATGATATGTCCTCGGAGAGAGAAGGCCATCCTTCCTTCAATGGTGGAGATCTCTTTCTGATCCACTCGAAGACATTCATTCACAGAGGGGATGGGAAAGGCAAAAACCATCCCTTTCACCTTGACGAAAAGCACTTGAATGATGGCGATGGATAAAGGGAGTATCAACCTGAAAGTGGTTCCCTTATGCCTCTGGGTGTTTACCATCACCCGTCCCTTCAATTCGCTGACCTCTCTCAAGACGATATCCAATCCTAATCCCCGTCCAGAGAGTTCGGTAACCTTTTGACTCGTCGAATAACCACTTAAAAAAATGAGATTTAAGATGTCTTGATCCGTCATCCTCAAAAGATCTCTCTCTGAAACCAACCCCCTTTTCAGGGCATTCTGCTTCACCTCCTCAAGGTCTATCCCTTTTCCATCATCCTCCACGGAGATGACCACGTTATCCCCTTCGTTGAAGGCGGAGATTTTAATCGTTCCCTGAGTGGGTTTCCCCTGTTTCTTTCTCTCCTCTGGATCTTCAATCCCATGGTCAATAGAGTTTCGGAGCAGGTGGATGAGCGAGCTCTTTATCCTCTCAAGGACTTTTTTATCCAGTTCGGTCTCTTCCCCTGAGATCTCCAGGCGAACCTCTTTCCCCTGTTGAAAGGCAATATCCCTGACCATTCTCGGAAATCTATCAAAGAGGGTTGAAAGGGGCAACATCTTGACCCTTTTGATCTTGGATTGAAGCTCCTCAATAATGGGATCCAGTTGGAATGCCTCTGAGGAGACCAGATCGTATAATTTCTGAGTCTGTTCTCTCAATCTCTCCATCATCGCATCGCATTGGCTAACACCCTTAATGAGCTCCCCATCCCGCCCCACGAGTTCTTTTTTGATCGATTCCCCTAAGTTTGAAATGGCCTTTTGTGCCTCTTTGGTAAGTTTGGAAATCCTCTTGGCTTGAAGGATCTTTGCAGGGGAGTTCATCCGTTGAATGACCACCTCTCCTACAAGGTAGAGGAGTTCATCGACCCTGCTTAAGGGAATCCGGAGGTATTCCTCCTTTAAACCGAGTGGGGGGACGTTTTCCTGAGTGAGGGAGAGCGCGGGATCAGGTTCGGGCTTTAACCTTCGGGAATCCTCCTCCTTTGAAAGAGAGGTTTCAAGGGCCTTACAAATCCCTGAGAAATTGGCAGAAACCTTCTCGCCACTTAGAAGACCCTCAAGAAGGATTCGGATGGCATCCAGCCCTTTGAAGATCTGCTCAGCCCTATGGGAATCGAAAGAGATCTTCTTCTCCCTAATCGCCTCGAAGATATCCTCAATCCGGTGGGCGATATCCTGAATTTCCGAAAAACCAAATGCCCGGGCCGCCCCCTTGAGAGTATGGACTTCCCTTGACAAATCTTTAAGGAGATCTAAATCCTCAGGCCTCCGTTCTAATTCTATAAGCCCTTTCTCCAATCGGGTGAGATGTTCTTCAGTCTCTGCCTTGAAAATGGCCATCAAATCCTTTAACTCAGACATAAACCTGATCTCTTCTTTCCTCTCCTTTTTCTCCTCCCATGGATTCTGCGATGGCTCCCTTTAACTCTTCTGCCAATCGGCTCAACTGAATTGCGGATTCTGCCATTTGTCGAGTAGAAGCAGCAAACTGCTTCGTGATTGAATCAATCTCTCTCATGGCCTGGACGACCTGCTCTGAGGCAATCTTCTGCTGTTGGGTAGCAATGGAGATCTCTTTTGAGGATTTGGCGGTTTCCTTCATCATCTCAAGTCCCTTTTCGACCCAACGGGTAAGTCCCTCCATGCTCATGATGGATGCGTTTGTCTCCCCTTGGATTTCGTGAATGATCTGCCGAATTTCCTCTGTGGATTCTGAAGACCGCTCAGCCAGCTTTCTTACCTCTTGGGCTACAACCGCAAATCCTCTCCCTACCTCCCCTGCTCTGGCTGCCTCAATGGCAGCGTTGAGAGCAAGCAGGTTGGTCTGGTCCGCAATGTCGTCGATCAGCTTCGTGATGTGGCCAATCGATTGAGACCTTTCCCCCAACGAAAGAATCTTTCGTGCGGTCTCATTCACCTTTCGATTCATCTCCTCGATGCCTGAAAGGGTTTCTCCCGCTAACCTGGCCACATTCTCAGCATTTTTGGCAATGTGGGTCGCCGTGGTGTTTAGCTCTTCAATCGTGGCCGTCACCTCGCTCACCCCGGAGGACTGTTGGGCTGCCCCGGCAGCCTGTTCTTCAGAGGCAGCACGAATCTGAGACGAAGAGGTGCTGACGTGAAGGATGGCGTTTTGAAGATGTTCCACCATCTTTTTCATTTCTTTATAGAGGTGGGCATTTTCGATCGCACTGGCAATCTGTCTGCCAACACTTTCGGCGAGCCTTATATGATTCTCTATAAAGGCTTTTGGTCTGAGCGATTGGAGGTGTAAAATCCCTATCACCTGATCCTTGGAGATTAAAGGAACGGCCATCAAGGACTGGAGTCCGATCCGAAAATGTCTCATAAAATTTGGAGAATTTAAAGCAACCTCAGTCTCACTCTCTGGATGGAAGAGGAAACTCGATCGTTTCATAACGATCCTCTCCCTCAAAAGATCATCCAAAGGGAGAACACTTCCCGGAGGGATGTCTCCAACATTCATCCCAGAAGCATAGGCGATGGTGACCGATTTTTTATCAGGATTGATCAGATTGATTGAAATCCGATCAAAAGGAATGATTTTTTGAACCTCTTCAGCAAATCGACCATAGACCTCTTCGATATTGAGGGTGGAACTGATAATTCGGCCAATCTCAGCAAGGGTGGCATTCTCTTGGGCTAACCTTCTTGCCGCCTCCTCACTTTTCTGGAGAGCCTCTTCAGCCATTTTCCGCTCGGTGATGTCTTTGATCGTCCCCTTGTAGCCAAGGATATTTCCCTCGGAATCCCTCATCGTATTGACCGTCAGCAGGGCATCGATTTTAGTGCCATCCTTCTTTTTCAAATTCAACTCCATGTCCTTAACAAAATTCTGCCTGGCCATGACCTGTTTAAACCGTTCTCGATCCTCTGGATTGAAATAGGTCTGAGAGACAGGAACCTTCATGAGTTCTTCCCTGCTTTCATATCCAAAAAGCTCCATCAAGGCGTCGTTGAAGTCAACGAATCTTCCTTCGATGGTGGTGATGAACATAGGTTCTTTGGATTCATTAAAGAGATTTCGATACCGTTTCTCCGATTCTCGGAGGGCTTCCTCTATTTTCTTATGCTCTGTGACATCCCGAATGATCCCCCTGAACCCAATAGGTTTACCTGACTTATCTTTGACTAAGGAGACGGAGGCTTCAATATTTCTCTTGGTCCCATCTTTTCGGATGACTTCATATTCACATCTTTTTATGGGCTCCCCGGTGCGAAAGACCTGGTTGTAGACCTGAAAAATCCTTTTAGCCACCTCAGGTTCCATATATTGCCGGTCATTCATGCCCACCAGTTCCTCTTTCGAATATCCGAATATTCTGCACATGGGTTCATTCACAAAGGTGAAGTTTCCTTTAAGGTCTATCTCATATAAGCCGTCCTCGATGTTTTCGAAGAATTCCCGATATCGAAGCCTTTCTAAGGCTCGCCGATTTCTCCATCTCGAAAATAATCCTGTGCTAAACATCCTGACCTCCTTGGGATTCATCATTCAAGCCCTATCTCGAACTGGGTGTTTCTTGACATAGGTCTCCCCTTTTCAAGGATCCTTTCTATATGGAAGAGACCCACTATTTTCTTTTCCCATCTTAATAGGCCCTTTAAATATTCTTTTCCTTCTGAGGGGAAACCTTGGCAAAGAGGTTCGATCTTCTTTATGGGAAACTCAATCGTCTCCACCACTTCGTCCACGAGAAGACCTATCTCCTGTCCTTCGACCTCCACGGCTATAATTCTACTGTTCTGGGAATCCCCTTCCCCGTGAAGGCCCAAAATAGGCTTTAAGTCGACGATAGGTAGAATCCTACCCCTCAGATTGATGATTCCCAAAATCCATTCAGGAAGAGAAGGGACAAAGGTAATCTTTGGTCTTTTCAGGATTTCCCTCACCTTTGTTAATTCGATTCCATACCACTCGTTAAGGACCCTAAGGAGGACGAGCGGTAGGGTTTCTTCCCTTTCTTCTTTCCTTTCGTAAAGGTCTTCTCCTTTTGAGAGAATCTCTTCCATGGTTTCCGAGATCTCTTCTTCCCATTGGAGTGGAAGATCGTTTTTCATCTTTTTTCCCTATCGAATTTGACAAACCCCTATCGGCGTAAACGGTTCTATCTTTTTTTCAGGAATTCTTTGATCCTCTCCACCAATACCCTGCCTTCCAGAGGCAACCCAATATAACCATCTGCACCGGTCTCTTGGGCCAACTGCGATAATTTCTCTTCATCCTGTGCGGAGATAAATACAATCGACGTCCCCCTTAGATGGGCCTCTTTTTTCAAGATTCGGCATACCTCATCTCCGTTCATTCCTGGAAGCCTATAGTCCAACAGGATTAATTGATAATCCTCTTTTCTCGTTCGATCGATTCCTTCTTCACCCGTCTCGGTGGAATCCACCGAGAACCCTACCGCCTCAAGCCTAAATTTCAAGAGGGCATTGATTGAAGGACTATCCTGAATGATCAGTATCTTTCCCATCTCTCCCTATCTCTTGATGAAGTATTTTCCAATGTCGATAAAATATCTGTTTGGATCCAAGGTTTTGACGATGCTTCGCCGATATCCTCCAAGAGCATCCTTCTCTGTCAGATCCGCAAATTCCAACCTTCCCTTCCCGTGCTTCTCCTTTTCGACCAATAGGACCAAGGGACGGTCGATATATTGAGGATTTGGATTGGTTTTATAAACCACCCCTAATTCGCGTGTATTGAGGAGGACCAGGGATCCAATGGGGTAAATGCCTATAATTCCTATAAATACCTTAAGAAGGAGAGGATCGAAATGGGTTTCCCTTTCCTTCATCATGATGGCCAGGGCCTGCTCTGGGGTATAAGGGATTTTCTTATAAATTCGTGGAGTGGTCATCGCATCGTAGCAATCTGCAATATGGATAATTCGTCCAAAAAGGCTCACCCTTTTCTTCCGAAAGAGTTTTGGATACCCAGAAAGGTTGTTCTGGAGGTGATGGTCGAAGACCCCGATGACCATTCTTGGGTTGATCTCGCCCAACTGCTTCAAGTTGAGAATGGCCTCGACTCCCATCAGGGGATGTCTCTTGATCACCCCCCATTCCTCATCATCCAGCGAGGCAGGTTTATTTAAAATCTCCTTTGGGATTTTTGATTTTCCAATATCATGGAGTAAGGCCGTAATCCCCAATTCGGTCAGGAGGCTCCGGGAAAATCCCAATCGCTTCCCAATGGTGAGGGAATAGATGGAGACATTCACCGAGTGGTTAAAGGTATATTCATCGTAGTTCTTAATGCTCGCCATTCCAAGGAGAATCGATTCATCCTCAACCACCAATTGAACCGCTTTTTGAGCCAGTCGTTTTAACCGCCTCACATCGGCAGACTGCTTTCCCTGAATGTTACGGACTACCTCTTTGACTGTGCCGATCGTTTCGAAGAAAACCTTCTGCGCCACCTCCCGAAAGTCCTCTCTTCGGGTGAGAACCGTTCCCTCCTCTGCCTCAAAGGCTTCCAGAGGATGCACCTCGATCATCAGGATGCCCCGGCTGGAGAGGACTTCATTGAGGATCGTTGCATTTTCCTCACGACCTTCCTCCAAGTTCATCAAGGCGTACACAAATTCTTTAAGAATCCTCTCATCCGCCATTCCTTTAAAAATCACTTCTCCAATCAACCTCTTCTTCCACTGGGTCAAAAGATATTTGAAACTGGTAAACCCTTCCACAGAATACCTGAGGCGTTGGTCGTTGAGGAAGAGCTCATCCTTCATAATTTTGAGCGAGAAGCTTCCCTCCCTTTGAATGACCGCATTAATGGTTTGGAGCGACTCTTTAATAAACTGGCTGAGGGCGACATTTTTTGAATCGTAAATCTGAGAAATCTTCATCAAGACATGGAATTTGGTAACCAGGCTATTCCCCAGTCGGAAGAGATCTGGGTTCATCTCCTCGATAGGTCTTGCCGTTCTTTTTGGGATTTCTTCCGCTAATCCATTCATTCTCTCTACCCTCTCTTAATGGGGGGACTGTTCGACTGACCTTTTACTCGCCTCAATCATTCTTAACGCATTGGAGGCACAGAGCCGCATCTCATTCCATTTCTCTCTCTGAAACCATCTCCGTTTCTTTGAAATTTTCTTCAAGGTGGGAATGATCTCTTCCGAGCCTGTTTCAGCCAAAGCCTTGAAGAAAGAGGCCTTCTCTTCATAACCCCTTTTATAAAAATCTTCTGAGAGGATGATCTCCATCAGGGGTTGGGTTGCCCCTTGCTTGGCAACTCTGGCAAAAAGGATGGAGGCCTTTGCCCTGATCTCCGGAGAAGGATCCTTCAATAATTTAGAAATCAGGTCCTTTCCCTTCTCTCCAAATTTATTAAGAACCTGAAGCAACTCCTCCCGGACCTTTTGATCTCTGTGGTGAATAAGAGCCTCCAGATATTTCAACGTAGAAGGATGTTTTATCCTTCCCAGGATATAGAGGAGATGAGAGATCAAAAATGGATTGGGATCTTTCAAGTAATTCACTAAGGGCTGGATCTCTTCTTTGGAAAGTTCAACCAGAACCTCACAGATCGCCTTCCTCCATCTCCCTGACTCCAATTCCCCAAGGAGTTTACAGAGAGGATCAATGGCCTGTTTCTTAAGAAAGGGGAGATACTGGAGGATCGAATCTGGATTCACTTCTCCATCGCTTTTCATGGCCTTGCCTAAAAGTTCGACCGACTGGGGACTGGAGGAGGCATCGAGAATCCGAAGGATGGCGAAGATCTGTTTGTCTTTTAACACCATCGACTCCATCGTCTCATTGAGATATCTTAAGATCGTCACTACCTTTCCGATCTCCTTCTGCTCGAGCAGAGAGTGGATGAGACGCTCGAAGTAAGAGATCATATTCTCATAGGCATCCACATCTTCACCCAGATGGAGAAGGATTTCGATGAGGTTATTGATCAAGACAAAGAGATACTCAGGCCTTTGCTCCTCTTCAACTTCTTGCCGAAGCTCCTCTGTCTCCTCCGGAGTGAGCATGCAGGCTTGAGCAAGGGATTGTCCTGGAGAAGGGTTAAGCAATTGCCTCAATCCCTCTCCCTCTCCATTCGCCTCCGGCTTGACCTCCTTCTCTAACCTTCCTTCTCTTAACCCATCCTCAGTAAACCCTTTGTACTCTGAACCCTTGACCAGGTCCTCCCAGGTAGCAGGGACAAAGATTCCACTTCCGCCCAAGAAATCATCGACTGTGGTAAAGGAGATGTGAGAAAAATCTTTTTCCCAGAGGAGAGTGACCAGGTCGTCCTCCATTCGATTCACATGTTCTCCTTTCCTCACCACGTGGAGGAAATCGAGAATTTCCTTAAACTCCAGTCCTCTTGAAAACCGGATTTCACGAATCCCATCTTTAAAGAATAGAAAGGCCAGGCTCTCCTTCACATCCTGACTCTCATAAACCACTTTCCCTTGGGAGAAGAGTCGATATTCTCCAACCTGTAGGGTGAACGAGTCAAATTCTTTGAAGTATTGTTCAAAGTCCTTTCTCAGACGCTCTAAAAATTTCGAAAGGATGGGGTGTCCTGTTTCATAAAGCCGAAAAGCCTTGACGGTCTGAAGGAAACTCTGAATCAACCCCCGGGTAGATTTCACTCCCTCTTCAAGAACCTTCTCATCAAAATGATCCACCTTCTCTTCTAATCTCTTCACCAGGGAATGCTCCTATTTGAATTTAGTTATTCGAATTCTCCCCCTTTAGGAATCGGTCCAATTCTGACTTTAGAACCTTCCAGCCCCTTCCTGCTTTTGTCCCTTTGATTCTTCCCTCATAGAGATACTTTAAATAGGTCGGTCTTGAAATTCTTAGATAATGACAGGCTTCCTGAGTTGTCATGACTACGTCTTCTCTCTCATTTATCATCGTTTTCCACCTTTTGTATCAGACTTTACAGAGATTGACTGCATTTTCTATACCAAAAAAACAGAAATGATTTAATTAATTAATTTTTAAAGAGTTTTTTATTAAAACCCTTTTATGAATTAAAAAAATAATGACAATTTTTGTCTCCAAATCGTTAAAAATATCATGGTGATATGATAATTTTTTAGTTAAAATGGAGGAGAATCCTGATAAATTCAGATGGGAGGAGGGGATGAAAAAACAATCCAATCAAAAAAGAGTAAAAGAGATCATTAAAACCCTTTCAAAGGAGATTCCTGATGCCACCATCGCACTAAAATTTTCCAATCCCCTTGAACTTCTCATTGCGACCATTCTTTCTGCCCAATGCACCGATGTCAAAGTCAACCAGGTCACTCAAACCCTCTTTAAAAAGTACCGAACCGCAAAAGACTATTTGAAAGTTCGGTTAGAAGAATTAGAAGAGGACATTCGTCCCACCGGGTTTTACCGGAATAAAGCAAAATCGATTCAAAAGTGCTGTCAAGAATTGGTGTCCCGATTTGGAGGAGAAGTCCCTAAAACCATGGAGGAGTTAGAGAGCCTGCCCGGGGTGGGGCGAAAAACAGCCAATGTCCTCCTTGGCAATGCCTTTGGAATTCCTGGGATTCCAGTGGATACCCATGTGCATCGGGTCAGTCGGAGGATTGGTCTAACCCAAAAGGATGACCCAACAAAGATTGAGTTTGACCTGATGGAAATCGTTCCCAAGGAAGAATGGACCCATTTCTCAAACCTCCTCATCTGGCATGGGAGAAGAACCTGTACGGCAAAAAAACCCCTCTGCGGGCAGTGTTCGATTCGAAAATGGTGCGACTATGGATCCAAGTCAAACCCCAATAACCAAATCCCAAGCCCCAAATAATCACCAAATTTCAACAACCAAAATTTTTGATATGGGTGATTGGAATTTATTTGAGTATGGGTGCTTGGTGTTTGGAATTTGAAAGATATGCATTTGACAGAGTCCCTGAGAGAGAAGCTGTTTTTGATAGAGGAAGTGATCAACTTCCCCACCTCCCTCATCTCCCATAAAAATTACCAATGGGAGAATCTCACCCTTGTCCCCTATTCCAATTTAACCGGTGCTGTTCATTCCTTGGTTGAGAATGGTCGTAACGTAACGATTGTGACGGGATTCTTTGTCCCTGGGGGTGAACCCCCTGCGACAGAAACCGATGGTCCACCTGGGGCGCTCATCCTCGCAGAAGGGCTGAACGATTTGGGGATGGAGGTTTCCCTCCTTTCTGACCAGTACTCGCTTCCAACGCTCAGGGCAGGAATGCATGCACTTAATCTCTCTGAAAAAAAGATCCCGATCACCTGCTTTCCCATCGAGTATTCAGACCAACCTTCTATCAACGGGTTGGACCATGAAGAAAGGAGCAGTCCTCTATCGACCCAATTTGTAGAGGAATTCTTCAATGGCCCGATGGGCAAAGACCTCACCCACCTCATCTACATCGAAAGGGTGGGGCCAAACCATACCCTTGAATCTTTTCTTGCTCAGGAGAGAAATGAACCGCCTCCTATAGAAGAATTTAATTCCATTCTCCCCCCTTCCATCAGAAACCGATGTTTCAATTCCCGTTTGGAAGACATCACCCGATTTACCGCTAAAACCCATCTCCTTCTTGAGTTTCAAAAGAGATGGGGCATCTCCCTAAAAAGTATCGGCATAGGGGACAGGGGCAATGAGATTGGAGCGGGAAAAATACCCTGGGAAGTTTTTAAAAAAAATTCCCTCACTCCCCGTGAGGCTGTTTTTTGCTGCCGGATAAAAACCGATTACTTTATCTCCTGTGGAATCTCCAATTGGGGAGGATATGCCTTGCTCACAGGTGTAGCCCTGGTCTTGGGAAGACTTGATCTTTTAAAAAAAATTACGTCCCATCGGGAGAGAATGGTCTTAGATTATTTGATCCATCACGGCCCTGCAGTGGATGGAATGACCTTGAAGCAGGAGCACTCGGTGGATGGAATTGATTTTTCGGATTATATGAGATTGATTGGAAGGATAAAAGAAATCGCTTTGGAATAAATAAGGGATTCTCCCCTCTGGGTCTTAAGAAGGAAATCCAAAAGGATTCCCCTTCCCCTAAAAATGTGATATGAAAGATTTACCCTGTGATGGAGGCTTGTACTGTGAAATCTTATTTTGATCTATACCATAAAAAAACACCTCTCTCGGAAAGTCTCTTTAGAAGGGCGAAGGCAGTAATACCAGGGGGGGTCTCCCATAACATTCACTACTTTCCTCCCTATCCTTTCTTTATCAAAAATGGCGAGGGGTCAAAAATTCGGGATGTGGATGGGAATGAGTATATTGACCTCTGGATGGGTCATTATACCCATATCCTGGGTCATCAACCAGCGGTTATCCAGGAGGCCATAGAAAAGCAGTTGAGAGACGGAATTCACTGGGGAATCGTCTTTGAAAAGCAGATAGAGTGGGCCGAGTTAATTTCTGAATTGGTTCCCTCTGCAGAAATGGTAAGATTTTGTTGTTCGGGCACGGAGGCGACCATGTATGCCGTCCGTCTTGCAAGGGCCTTCACAGGAAAAAAAACGGTTCTCAAGATTGCAGGAGGATGGCATGGAGGAAATTCCGATCTCACCATAGGGATTAAAATGCCATATGAAAGGGAGGAAAGCCTTGGTCTTCTGCCTGAAGTTCAAAAATATACCAAGGTGATTCCATTTAACGACCTTCAGGGCTCCCTGGAAATCATTGAAAAAACCAGAGAGGATTTGGCTGGAATCATCCTTGAGCCTGTGGTGGGCGAGGGTGGATTCGCACCTGCAACTCTTGAATACCTTCAGATGCTTCGGAGAGAGACCCAGAGGCTCGGGGCTCTCTTGATCTTCGATGAGGTGATTTCGGGCTTTCGGGTTGCCTTAGGAGGGGCTCAGGAGAGATGGGGGGTCCTTCCTGACCTTACCACCCTTGGAAAGATTGCAGGAGGGGGATTTCCAGTGGGGGCTCTGGTGGGGAAAAGAGAGATCTTGGAAAAGACTTCACCTGAAAGAAAGAGCCAGAAGTGGGAAAGAATTCTGATTGGGGGAGGAACCTTTTCGGCTCACCCCCTAACCGTCTCGGCAGGGCTTGCCATGCTAAGATATTTGAGAGATCATTCAAAAGAAATCTATCCTGCTTTGGAGAAAAAAGGAGAGAGATTGAGGAAGGGACTCCAGGAGGTGTTCGATCAGGTCTCCCTGTCGGCTGTAGTCACAGGGGTCGCTTCTCTCTATCAAGTCCATTTCCCTTTCAGAAAGGAGGGGGCATTCGATTCCCCTCATACCATCCATCAGTTTACCGATATCGAGAAGAGGGAGGTGGAGTTTAAGATCCGAATGCTGATCAAGGGAATCCACGTCATGCATGGAGGAGGAAGCCTTTCCACCGCTCACTCTGATGAGGATATCCTAAGGATCATCGAGGCAACCCTAGAGGTGGCAAAAGAGATGGTTCAAAATTAATTGCGGATTTCAGAATACGGATTGCGGATTAAACACATTAGGTGAAGGTTAGGGTAAGGATGACAAATCACCAAACAGGCATCTTAGCCTTAACCCTTGCCTAAACTAAAGGAGGTGCCTTATGAAAAAATGTGGGTTAATATTGTTGGGAGGAGCATTTTTCTTCGCATGGATTTTAGGAGGTCTGGCAATGGCAAAGAAAGGTGAAAAGATTGGCGTCATTGTGGTGGATGTTCAGGGAGATTTCACAAAACTAAAGAATGGTTCTCTGGCTGTGGAAGGAACGGATGAGGCCTATATCAAGGCGGTTGAAGAGGCCACAAAAAAACTGAAGTCTGCAGGCTACCCGATCTATGCCACTCAGGATTGGCACCCTAAGAATCATGCCTCGTTTTTCACCAACCATCCCGGAAAGAAGGCCTTTGATGTGATCAAACTCCATGGGAAAGATCAAGTGCTCTGGCCTCCCCACTGCGTCCAGAAAACTCCAGGGGCAGAAATCCTTCTGGATAAAAAGTTATTTAAAGCCATTGTGAAAAAGGGAATGGACCCTCAATATGACAGTTATTCGGGTTTCCAGGACGACGGAGGGAAGAAGACCGAGATGGATAAAATTTTAAAGCGGGATAAGATCAAAAAGGTCGTGGTCTATGGCATTGCGACAGACTATTGTGTCAGGGCCACTGCCCTTGATGCTGTGGCCGCAGGCTACAAGGTCATCATGATTAAGAACTTAAGCCGTGGGGTAGCCCCTGATACTTCCCAAAAGGCCATCGATGAGATGAAGGCCAAAGGGATTGTGATTCTTGAAGACCTGGACTTAGAAAAAATCAAAGCCAATTAAAAAAGAGGGGCGGGCAACTTTTGAAGTGGTCTGCCCTTCTTTTCCCGCATCTTTTTAACATCTTCCTCACTAAAAATGGGCTGTTTCCTCTTTTTAATTCATTGTTAAATCTCATCGTCATTCCTGCGAAGGCAGGAATCCATAAAAATTCTGCTAAAACTGGATTCCTGATTCTTCGGGAAAGCCCCGATAAGGTGACATTTACAGATGACATCGTTTTTTTTAGGAATTAATTCTTGAAGAGTTTCAAAATGGGTGGTTCTAAGAACAATCAGGAAAATTTTTCCACCTCCTTTGGATCAATCGAAAGAATCTTCTCTTTCAGGACTGCCACTCTTTTCTTCCTTAAAAGAGGTCTAAACTTGGAAGGGGCCCCTGTGTGAAGGGCCTCTTTAGCCTCTTTTAAGATGTTTTTCTGAAGGGGAGAAGAAAGGTCTGCATTCTGAACCACCTTTTTGAAACGCTTCCTCATCGAATCCGAGATCTGAAGAATCTGCCCGGGTGGGTCATAAAGCTCAAAAACCATCTTCCAATAGATGCTGGTCAATTCCACCGCGTGAAAGAAAAACTTCATATAATCTTTGAAATATTTAGTAAACCTCTCCGAAGAGACTCCATTTTGCTTTAACTCTTCATAGGCGGTTTTATAAGGACCGACCCACTTTATTCCTCTTAAGATGAGAAGGAGCCCATCCACCCAATCCTCAACCTCCTGTTCCTTCGGATAAACTCCGTGGCTTTCCACAAAGGCGCGCTGAATAAAATATCGAAACCAATCGGGTGCATTGCGGGAGCTTCTGGGTTCAACGTCGACCCAGAGGTGGAAGGACTTTTCCATAAAATCTTCATCCGGATAAAGGGTATGAAACAATCCCACGTCCTGATAAATTTCACACTCCCGATGGATTTTCCGATTCTCGCCCCTCCGATAATAAGGCCCCGCAATCTCATTGACCAGGGGATGGATGATCTGATCAGCAGCCATATGGGAGAGGTACCCGCAGGCAAAGGCAAATTTATCCAGATCGTTTCCTTCCCATTCTTGCTCCTCCCAGCGCGTATCCTTCCATGTCAATTCAATCAGGGTAAGAGGAAACTGGTTGGGCTCCCTCGAGTGAAGGAGATAGGACCATCCATCAACCCCAAGGGGTTGGTCCGTCTGCTCAAGGAGGAGGCTCTTCATCCCTTCCCACTGGCTTCCATAATAAGATAAATCTGGACCAATGGAGCCAAGATTGAGATAAGGCTTTCTTTCATCGGCATCAAGGATGTTAATAAACGCTTCATACTCCCCCCCATCCTGGAGCACTTTTACCGCCTTATTACAAATCAGCAAGTGCGCAATATTGGCCGGCATAAGAGCCTTCTTTTTAAAATTCTCGCCAAAAATATTTGAAATTTTCCCCTCACCCCCTCCCTCTCCCCAGCGGGGGAGAGGGGAAGGGTGAGGGGCATACATG